>Ga0207774_100137_pt1 | contig 63104 bp, 55 predicted proteins | sample TtaePargueraPR_13_FD_187754 | JGI IMG/M metagenome (GOLD analysis project Ga0207774, IMG submission 187754) | Aerobic enrichment media microbial communities from Bioluminiscent Bay, La Parguera, Puerto Rico - Tt and M2 (2) (SPAdes) | ecosystem: Environmental > Aquatic > Marine > Unclassified ... | reverse complement strand
CTCGCTCAAGAAAAAGAATTTCTCCGCAAGGAGGCGCTTGCCCGCCGCGCGGCGCTGAGCGGGATCGAGCGGATCGAAAAAGGTCTGTCACTGGCCGATCACGCCGACAGCCTGCCGCTTCCCGAAGGCGCCGTTGTTGCCGGGTTCTGGCCCATTCGCGACGAAATCGATCCGAGACCGCTGATGGACCGCCTGCGGCAGAAGGGACATCCGCTCTGCCTGCCGGTCGTCGCGGATCCTCATCTCGTGTTCAGAACGCTGGAGCGCGGCGGAGAACTCGTTGCAGCAGGCTTCGGCACCATGGGCCCGGGACCGGATGCCGCACTTGTGCGCCCCGAGGTACTTTTGATGCCGCTGGCCGGTTTCGACCGGGCGGGCAACCGGATCGGCTATGGCAAGGGTCACTACGACACGGCGATCACCGCGCTGGAACAGCAGGGCCCGCTCCTGTGCATCGGTCTGGCCTTTGCCATTCAGGAGGTTGACCGCGTGCCCGCCGAAGCGCATGACAAGCCGTTGGATGGAATTCTGACCGAACAGGGCTACCGGGCGTTCGGCTGAGCGGCCTGACGTAACACTCGCGAGGATCTGATGCGCATTCTGTTTCTGGGCGATCTTGTCGGCCGCGTGGGCCGGACCGCCGTAATCGAGAAATTGCCGGACCTCGTGGAGGCCAATCAGCTCGATTTCGTGATCGTCAACGGAGAGAATGCCGCCTCGGGTTTCGGCATCACCGAGACTATTCTCCAGGACGTTCTGGATGCGGGCGCCGATGTGGTGACGACGGGCAACCATGTCTGGGACCAGCGCGACACGCTCGTCTATATAGAACGTCAGGACCGGCTGTTGAGGCCGGTCAACTACCCTGCCGGCACGCCGGGCCGTGGCGCGAATCTCTTTACCGCCCGCAACGGGGCCCAGGTGATGGTCGCCAACGTCATGGGGCGGGTCTATATGGACGCTCTCGACGATCCGTTTTCCGTCATCGATAAGGTTGTGACCAACTGTCCGCTCGGTGAGGTCGCCGACGCGATCATCGTCGACATGCATGCCGAGGCGACCAGCGAGAAACAGGCGATGGGCCATTTTCTCGACGGAAGGGTGAGCCTCGTCGTTGGAACGCACACCCACGTTCCGACCGCCGACCATCAGATCCTGGAAAACGGCACGGCCTATCTGTCAGATGCCGGCATGTGCGGCGCCTATGACAGCGTGCTGGGCATGGACAAGGAGGAGCCGGTCAACCGCTTCCAGCGCAAGATCCCCGGATCCCGCTTCTCGCCCGCTTCGGGCGATCCGACGATTTGCGGCGTCGCCATCGAGACCGACGACCGGACGGGCCTGGCGGAACGGATCGCGCCGGTGCGGATCGGCGGACGCCTGGAGCCGGTGGTGCCGTCATTCTGGCCTTCGGCGGACTGACCGCCGTCACTGGATCGTCTCCGATCTGGATTTTCGCTGCCAGTTTGCCTATAAGCGGCGCAGTTTTTCATCGAAATCATCCGCAGAGAACCGAGAAGAGCCATGGCAGGCCATTCAAAATTCAAGAACATCATGCATCGCAAGGGACGCCAGGACGCGGTCCGGTCGAAGATGTTCTCCAAGCTGTCCAAGGAAATCACCGTCGCCGCGAAGATGGGCGATCCGGACCCGGATTCGAACCCGCGCCTGCGCCTGGCTGTGCAGAACGCCAAGGCGCAGTCCATGCCGAAGGACAACATCCAGCGCGCGATCAACAAGTCGCAGACCGGGGACAGCGAGAACTACGAGGAAATCCGCTACGAGGGCTATGGACCGGCCGGCGTCGCCGTCGTCGTCGAAGCGCTGACCGACAACCGCAACCGCTCCGCCTCCAACATCCGCTCCTATTTCACCAAATGCGGCGGGTCGCTGGGGGAAACCGGATCGGTCTCCTTCATGTTCGACCGGGTCGGCGAAATCATCTACAAGCCGGAAGCCGGTGAGGCGGATGCCGTCCTCGAAGCGGCGATCGAGGCGGGCGCCGAGGACGTCCAGTCCGATGAGAGCGGCCACACGATCTACACAGCCTTCGAAGACCTGAACGACGTCGCCAAGGCGCTGGAAGACGCGCTCGGCGAAGCGGACTCGACCAAGATCATCTGGAAACCGCAGAACCTGACACCGGTCGATGCGGACAAGGCCCAGACGCTGATGAAGCTGATCGACATGCTGGAGGACGACGACGACGTGCAGAACGTCTACTCGAATTTCGACGTCGACGAAGAGACCATGGCGGCGCTCGCCTCCTGAGCGGCCATTGCTTGCTGAATTGGAAACCCCGGCTTTGCCGGGGTTTTGTTTTTTGACCAAGGGAAACCCCACCCCTAACCCCTCCCCACAAGGGGGAGGGGGATTTCCGCCTCGTTTTGGGATCGGCCACAGGCTTAACGAATGTCCTGATTGCGGAAAGCATTTCGACTGACTCGGAGCAGTTCCCCTCCCCCTTGTGGGGAGGGGTTAGGGGTGGGGGTTCCATCGTTCTGGAGAAAGAGATTTCATGTTCAACATCTTCGAACTCACGCAGCAGGATCCGAAGAGCCTGCAGGAGCGGGCTTTGAAGCTGGCCGAGGAGGCCGGGGAGCTGGCGCAGGCGGTTCTGTCGGTCACGAAGGCGCCGGGCAGCGCCTACAAGAACCATTCGCTCGCGGATGTGCGCGAGGAAGCGGTCGATGCGGCGATCGTCGCGCTCAGCGTCCTGGCGCAGGCTTCTTCCGGCAAAGAGGAGTTTGAGGCGGAACTGAACCGGCTGATGGCGGAAAAATGCGCCAAATGGCGCGAAAAGCTAGCGGAATAGGGGATCGACCGCGGGCATGCTGGTGAGCGCGGCGAGCGCGATCAGGACATAGGCGAGTTTCCGGTAAAGGCTTGGATTGGCCATGCTGAAGCCCTTGGATCCGGCAAAGATTGCCAGTGCATAGACCGGGATCGCCATCAGGAGCAGGTGGAAAACCTCCACAGTGAAGAAGCCGTTGAGGATATAGGCGGCGAAGGTTCCGATACTCGCGAGCGCGAAGAAGACGATCAGGTTCGCTCGGACAATCGCCGGTTCCCTGGCGCTGGACAGCCAGAAGGCGACCACGGGCGGCCCGGAAACCTGGGAGATGCCGCCGAGCACGCCGGCGACGATGCCGACGCCGAAGGAAACCGGCATCGTCGGTTTCTTGTGATAGCGCCAGCCGGAAATCAGCAGGAGCAGCAGCCCGGTGACGATCCCGAAAATCATCCAGCGCAGCACGAGCACATCGGTGTTGGCCAGAAGCCAGGCGCCGAAGTGGACGGAAATCACCGCGCCTGCGACCGCCGGCAGAACGGTCGGCCAGTCGCACAGCCTGAGCGCACGGATCACCAGAGGCAGGGCGACGATCCCGTCGATGAACAAAAACGACGCCGCCGCGGTCGAGGGCAGCATGACGCTGGTCGCCACGGGCATGAAGATCATGCCCGCGCCGAAACCTGCAAAGCCGCGCACGCAGCCGGCGATGAACAGCACAGCGGCGAGGAACAACAACAGGTTCGGCGGAAAGGAATCGAAAATTTCAAGCATCGAAACACATGGTGGTGAGCGTCGGCGGGATTCGGGGCGGAAAGGACACCGGCGGAAAACTGCGGCGGAATGGAATGGAACGGTCATGCTTTGGCCTGCGCACACGGAGCGCGAACGCACTTAAAGCTGACAGGCTTTCCGGTGGTAAGCTGCGCTTTGGCTGGCGTCAACGCAGAAGTTTTGTTACCGATTTGTTCCATGACACACGCGATTCGTTTGCTGGGCATCGACCCGGGGCTCAGGCGCACCGGCTGGGGCCTGATTGAAGCGGCCGGAAACCGGCTGTCCTTCATTGCGTCCGGTACGGTGACCTCCGACAACAGGAAGAGCCTTGCCGAGCGGCTGGTCGAGCTGCATGACGGCCTCAGCGAGGTCGTGCGCAGCCACGGTCCGGCGGAAGCCGCGGTCGAGCACACCTTCGTCAACAAGGACGCGGGTGCGACGCTCAAGCTGGGTCAGGCGCGCGGTATTGCTCTTCTGGTGCCGTCGCTCGCAGGCCTGCCGGTCGCCGAATATGCTCCCAACCTGGTGAAGAAGACCGTGGTCGGAACCGGGCACGCCGAAAAGGAACAGATCCGCGCGATGGTTAAGATCCTGATGCCGCGGGCAACCTTCAATTCCGACGATGCGGCCGATGCCTTGGCGATCGCCATCTGCCACGCGCAGCACCGGGCCAGCGGCGCGGCGCGCCTTGCCGCGATGGGGGCTGCATGATCGGAAAGCTCAAGGGCGTCATCGACAGTTACGGCGAGGATCACGTGATCCTGGACGTGCACGGCGTCGGCTATCAGGTCCACTGCCCGTCGCGCATTCTGCAGGGCCTGCCGCGCGTGGGTGAGGCGGCGGTCCTGTTCATCGAGACCATCGTCCGCGAAGACATGATCCGGCTTTATGGTTTCGGGGCCGAGGCGGAGCGGGAATGGTTCCGGATCCTGATGACCGTGCAGGGCGTCGGCGCCAAGGTGGCGCTCGGTATCCTGGGCATTCTGAAGGCGAGCGAAGTGGCCAACGCCATCGCGCTCGGCGACAAGGCGACGATCTCGCGCGCGCCGGGTGTCGGCAAGCGGGTGGCGGAGCGCATCCTCTCGGAGCTGAAGGACAAGGCGCCGGGCTTTGCCAGCGTCGATCAGGCGACGATCTCCGTTTCGCAGACGGTTGCCGACAATGTCGCGGCGCGCCCGGTCGCAGAAGCGGTGTCCGCGCTCACCAATCTCGGATACGGCCAGCCGCAGGCCAGCGCCGCCGTCGCCAAGGCGGTGCAGTCCGCCGGCGAGGATGCCACCACGGAAACCCTGATCCGGCTCGGCCTGAAGGAACTGGCCGGATGATCGTCGTGACCTATGCCGTCATCGGCGTTGTCTTCGTTGTTCTCGGCATTGGCGGTATCATGTATCTCGATCACCGGTTTTCCCTGTCGGTCGGCGACAGGCCCTTTGCCATGAACGGGCGGCGCATCGAAACCGACGATCCTTATGTGCGCCGTCAGTTCAGGAAGTTCCATGCGCTCAGGGTGGCCTATTCGGTCCTGCTTTTGGCGCTGCTGTTTCTGGTCGTAAGCCATGTCGGATGACACACGTATCGTAACGCCGGAAATTCGCGGCGATGAGATCGACAGCACCATGCGGCCGCAGGTGCTGGACGACTTCGTCGGCCAGGCGCAGGCGCGTGCGAACCTGAAGATCTTCATCGGCGCGGCCAAGGCGCGGGGAGAGGCGCTGGACCATGTCCTGTTCGTCGGGCCACCCGGCCTGGGCAAGACCACGCTCGCGCAGATCATGGCGCGCGAACTCGGAGTGAATTTCCGCGCCACCTCCGGCCCGGTGATCGCCAAGGCGGGAGATCTCGCCGCCCTCCTGACCAATCTGGAAGAGCGCGACGTTCTGTTCATCGACGAGATCCACCGGCTCAATCCGGCGGTCGAGGAAGTGCTCTATCCGGCCATGGAGGATTACCAGCTCGACCTGATCATCGGCGAAGGCCCGGCGGCCCGGTCGGTGAAGATCGATCTGGCGAAGTTCACCCTTGTGGCGGCGACCACCCGGCTCGGCCTGCTGACGACACCGCTCCGGGACCGGTTCGGCATTCCGGTCCGCCTGCAGTTCTACACCGTCGAGGAACTGGAACACATCGTCAAACGGGGCGCGGCGATCCTGGGGATCGGCATGGCGGAAGACGGTGCCCGCGAGATTGCCAAGCGGTCGCGCGGCACGCCCCGCATCGCGGGCCGTCTGTTGCGGCGGGTCCGGGACTTCGCCATCGTCGCGGGTGTCGAGCGCGTGGACCGTGCGCTTGCCGACAAGGCGCTTCTCCAGCTTGAGGTCGACGCGGCGGGGCTCGACAGTCTCGACAGGCGCTACCTCAACCAGATCGCCGTCAATTTCGGCGGAGGGCCGGTCGGCATCGAAACCATCGCGGCCGCGTTGTCGGAACCGAGGGACGCGATCGAGGAAATCGTCGAGCCCTATCTTATCCAGAACGGTTTCCTGCAGAGAACGCCGCGCGGCCGCCTCCTGACCCCTGTCGCCTTCGAACATCTGGGCCTGGCGGCACCTGCCCGTCCGGAAGGTCCGCAGATGGGGCTCTTCGCCGATCCGGAGTAGCCGGAGCGCTCTGTTTCTGCCGTTTCGCGCTGATCGTGGTTAAGCATTTATTCGCTAATCCCACCGTATCGTCAGCGCAACTATTCGGGGGAAATAATGCGGAAGCGGCTTTCATCTAAACTGGCTCTCATGTTTCTGGCCGGCGCGCTGGTCATGTGCGTGGCGATCGTGACCGTCACGTCGATTATCTCGCGCGACGTCGCCAACGGGCAGGCGGACAGCGGCCTGCAGAGCGCGACAAAGGCGAAGCAAAAGGTTCTCGAACTCGCACTCGACCAGGTCATCTACAGCGCCAAGTTCTTCGTGTCTCTCGATGAGGCCAAGGACAGCCTGATGAAGACACTGGTCGGCTGGAAGAACCTGAAGGAAGGGCAGAACGAGACCCTGCGCCGGATCTTCGTGACCGACAATCCAAATCCGGCGGACGAGCGCCATCTGCTCACCGAACCGGAAGAAACCAACTACTACGTGAACAACCACAAGGTCGTGCATCCGGTCTATCAGGATGTCATCGGCCAGGGACTGTTTTCCGACGCCGCGCTGGCGAACCCGGAGGGATTCATCACCTATACCTACCGGAAGGGGCCTGAATTCGCCTTTCATGTGGATGCGGCGGATATCAAGGGCAATCCGGTCCAGATCGCATTCGGCGCGCTCTTTGCCGCCGCCAAGAACGAGACCCTGGCGGCGGGGCAGATCTATTCTTCCGGATTCGTCGCCGGCGACGACGGCACGGTTTCCCTGGTGCTTGCCGCCCCGGTCTTCTATCTGGACCGTTTCTTCGGAGCCATCGCGTTCTCGGCCGACATGAACCGTCTGGCGGGTCTTCTCAACGAGCAGACGGGGCTGGGCAAGAGCGAGCAGGTGTTCCTAGTCGACGCCAATGACAAGCTGGTCCAGTTCGGTGCAACGGGCCGGGCAGAGGCGGTTTACACCCTGGCCGATATCACGGAAGGGGACCGCCTGATCCGGCTGAACGGTGAGGATTTCCGTTTCGCCGAAGCGAAGAACACATTCGAAAACACGCCTTACGGCGTGGTCGAAGCCGTCCGCCAGACCGAATTGTCGGCTGCCGCGGACCGCATCACCTATGGCGCGATCCTGTCAGGCTTCCTGTGCCTCGTTCCGGTGGTCGGCCTGATCTGGTGGATCACGCGGCGCATGTTCGCACCGATGGAGCGCCTGTCGGCCGCAGCCCGCAAGATCGCCGACGGCGATCTGGAAGTCATGGTCGAGGCGACGGAACGCCAGGACGAGATCGGCCGCATGGCGCGCTGCATCGAGGTGTTCAAGGAAAACTCCCTCGAACGGGAGCGGCTGGCGGACGAGCGCAAGGTCGGCCATATCGCGCGGGAGAAACGCGAAAAGCTGATCGATTCGCTCATCGCGGCTTTCCGGGCCGAATCGCAGACCGTCCTGGAGCTGGTCGAGACCAACATCGCCCGCGTCGAGGGTGTCTCCTCAGCCCTCAGCCAGCGCTCGTCGTCGGCGTCCGAACAGGGGCAGACGGCGGTGTCCACCTCGGAGAACGCCTCCTCGAACGTTCAGGCCGTGGCTTCGGCGACCGAGGAGCTCAACGCGTCCATCGCTGAAATTTCCCGCCAGGTCGAGACGACCGCCACCATCGTGGCGCAGACGACGACGGCCGCGCAGAGTTCCAATTCCAAGATCTCCGGGCTTGCCGAGGCGGCCAACAAGATCGGCGATGTCGTCTCCCTGATCTCCGAAATCGCGGAACAGACCAACCTTCTGGCGCTCAACGCGACCATCGAGGCCGCTCGGGCCGGCGATGCCGGCAAGGGCTTTGCGGTCGTCGCATCGGAAGTGAAATCGCTTGCGGGGCAGACCGCGAAGGCGACCGAGGAGATTTCCGCGCAGATCGCGGCCATTCAGGCGTCCACCACGGAAGCGGTGGAGGAAATCGCCCGCGTGTCCCAGTCCGTCGAGGAGGTCAACTCCTACACGGTTACGATCTCCGATGCGGTTCAGCAGCAAGGGGCCGCGACGGGCGAGATTTCCCGCAACGTGGCGGAAGCGGCGGATGGCACGCGCAGCGTGGCAAGCTCGGTCGCTTCGCTCAACGAGGACGTTGCGGAGAACTCCGAAGCGGTCGGCGACATGCTGACGGCGACCCTCGAAATGAAACAGCAGGCGGAACAGCTTCGTGCGTCCGTCGAGAAGTTCCTTTCCGAGGTTGCGGCGGCCTAGATCCTCACCTAGGTAAGTCTCTGGGTATTGCGGGCCTCCCGGTCGCCTGACCGGGAGGCCCTTCCACTTTTGGAACCGGGAGTATGATGCCGTGACGGATTGGCCGGATTTGGCTGGGCGCCTCGAAGCAGGCGGCCACGTTCTGCCCGTGCGGGTCTATTACGAGGACACCGACTTCACCGGCATTGTCTATCACGGGGCGTATGTGCGGTTCTTCGAGCGCGCGCGTACGGATTTCCTGCGGCTGATCGGCATTCATCATTCGGAACTGGCGGAGGGCACCCATGGCGCGGCTCTCGCTTTCGCCGTGCGCACCATGACAATAGATTTCCAAAAGCCCGCGCGGATCGACGATGTGCTGGCGGTTCACACCAGCCTGTCCGATTACAGGGGTGCGCGGATAAAGCTCGATCAGCTTATCTACAGGGAAGAGGAGTTGCTGGTGTCGGCGGCAGTGACCGTCGCGGTCATCGGTTCCGAAGGCCGTCCGACCCGACTGCCGCATATTCTTGCGGAAAAACTTCTGCGTCACGTACCGAGCGAAACGTCCATCGAATGAAGACCTTGAGCAGAGGAGCGGAACTCGCTTGTGTTTGGTTTTCACAAAATACTTTCAAAACAAAATTCCACGTTAAGCTTGCGGTAACCTTAATTGATTCCTTTAGAGATCGGTTTGCTCCGATCCGCGAAGTCCCAGTTTTGACAAAATCAAACGTCAGAGAGGCGGCAGATCGATAGGAGCCGGCCCGCTTTTCCGGTTCATTTCTGTAGCTGCCGGAGACATGAATGCATAACAGCGTAAAACGGCCCAGAGGTCATTGAGCTTATGGAAACACTTGTCCAATCGACATTGGCATCGCCTGAAGGCGGCATCTCGTTTTTTTCGCTGTTCTGGCAGGCGCATATCGTCGTCAAGATCGTGATGCTCGGCCTCCTGGGGGCCTCCGTTTGGTGCTGGGCCATCATCGTCGACAAGATCATGCTGATCGGCCGCACAAGGCGGCAGATGACCCGGTTCGAGACCGTGTTCTGGTCGGGGCAGTCGCTCGAAGAGCTCTATGGCACGCTTCACAATCGTGTGAATCACTCGATGGCGGCCCTGTTCGTCGCGGCCATGCGCGAATGGAAACGCAGCCACGAGGGCGCGCGTCCGGCCATCGCCAGCCTGCAGCAACGCATCGACAGGGTGATGGACGTGACGATCCAGCGCGAGGCGGAACGGCTGGAAAGCCGCCTGCTGATCCTGGCGACCGTCGGCTCGGCCGCGCCGTTCATCGGCCTGTTCGGCACGGTCTGGGGCATCATGACCGCCTTCCAGGCGATCGCGGCCTCGGAAAGCACCAACCTGGCGGTTGTCGCGCCCGGCATCGCGGAGGCGCTGTTTGCGACCGCGCTCGGTCTGCTGGCGGCGATCCCGGCGGTGATCGCCTACAACAAGTTCGCGTCCGATGTCGGCAAGGCTGTATCCCGCATGGAAGGCTTTGCCGACGAGTTTTCAGCGATCCTGTCCCGCCAGATCGACGAGAGGGGCTGACGCATGGCCATGCAGGTCGGTTCCGGCGGGGCGGGCGGCGGACGACGCGGACGGCGCCGGAGGCGCAACGCGCCGATGAGCGAAATCAACGTGACGCCCATGGTGGACGTCATGCTGGTACTTCTTATCATCTTCATGGTGGCCGCGCCGCTGCTGACGGTCGGCGTGCCGATCGACCTTCCCGAAACCCGGGCCAAGGCGCTTGAAGGGGATACGGAACCGATCACGATCTCGGTGAACGCCGCCGGGGAAATCTTCATTCAGGACACGCCGATCGCCCTGGACGAAGTCGTGCCGAAGCTCGAGGCCATCGCGGCCAACGGCTATGACGAGCGCATCTATGTGCGGGGCGATCAGGATGCCGACTACGGCACCATGATGAAGCTGATGGGGCGGATTAACGCGGCCGGGTTCAAACGCCTCGGTCTGGTCACTCTGGAAGAACGGGACTCGTAACGCGTCATGCGCGCAGGTCTCATCGCGTCTTTGGCCGGTCACTCGGCTATCCTGCTCTGGGGCTTGATCGCCTTTCCGGACGCGGAGAGTTTTACGGTTCCCCCGGTGGATTCGCTGCCTGTCGAGCTGGTGCCGATCGAAGAGATCACCAAGCTCCGGATCGGCGAGAAGACGGCCGAGGTCCGGGAGGTCGCGGCTGTGAAACCGAGCGAGACACAGGCCGAAGAGCCGCCGGAACCCGCCGACAAACCGGGGGAGAGCAACGTCCAGCAGCCGACGCCGCCGACCCCGACACCCGCGCCGACGCCGGCACCTCAGCCGGAGCCGGTCGCGGAACCCGAACCCGCACCTGCCCCGGAACAGGAGCCCGCGCCGGCCCCGGAGCCGGAACCCGCCCCTGCTGCCGAGCCTGAACCCGCTCCCGAGCCGGAGCCACAGCAGGAGGCCGCGCCGGCGCCGCAGCCGATCGTGACAAGCGTGGCGCCGCGGTCGAAGCCGACGCCGCCCAAGCGGACGCCGGAGCCGCCGAAGGACAATTTCGACAGCACGCAGATCGCGGCATTGCTCAACAAGGTGGAACCGGCGAAACAATCGGGCAACGCCTCCGAGCAGCCGGCGTCTCTCGGGTCCCGGAAAGGGCAGCAGGATGTCCGTATGAGCCAGTCGGAGCTGGATGCGCTCAGGGGCCAGGTGGCGCAATGCTGGAGCCCGCCGGTCGGAGCCGTGGGCGCGGAAGAGCTCAAGGTCCGGGTTCGGTTCAACCTGTCCCAGAACGGTGAAGTCTCCAGCAGTCCGGAGGTTCTGAATTCGAATGGAAACCCGGCCTTCCGGGCCGCCGCCAGCAGCGCCGTGCGCGCAATCATGCGCTGCCAGCCGTATTCGCTGCCCAGTGCCAAGTACGAAGCGTGGCAGGAAGTCATCATAAATTTTGACCCGAGAGAGATGCTTGGGGGATAGTCCGGTGTAACCGGACCGGATTGAGTCGATAAGGGAGCTGTTGTGCTCATGCGTGAGGTTTTGAAAAAACTTTCTGTTCTCTCTGACCGGAAGGCCTGGGGGCTTGCCGTCCTGATGGTCCTGGCGACCGTGTTTGCGCCGCACCCGGCGTCGGCGCTCGTTGAAATCGACATCACCCAGGGCAATATCGAACCCTTGCCGATTGCTCTGCCGCCCTTCTCGGCGGAAGGCGGCGACAGCAAGGTGGCCGCCGACATGACATCGGTGATCGCGGCGGACCTCAAGCGGTCGGGCCTGTTCAACCCGCTCGATCCGGCAAGTTTCATCCAGAAGAACATGAGCGTGAATTCCACGCCGCGTTTCGGCGATTGGCGCCAGATCAGCGCCCAGGCGCTGGTTACGGGTACGGTCATCAAGCAGCCCGACGGCCGCCTGCGTGCGGAATTCCGCCTCTGGGACGTGTTCGCCCAGGAGCAGATGCTCGGCCAGCAGTTCTATACGACGCCCGACAACTGGCGCCGCCTGGCGCATATCATCTCGGACGCGATTTATGAGCGGCTGACCGGGGAAAAGGGATATTTCGACACGCGCATCGTCTTCGTCGACGAAACCGGCCCCAAGGACAAGCGGGTCAAGCGCCTGGCGATCATGGACCAGGACGGTGCCAACGTGCGCTATCTGACCCGGGGCGACGATCTGGTGCTGACGCCGCGTTTCTCGCCGACCAGCCAGGAAATCACCTACATGTCCTATGCGGGCACGGATCCGAGCGTCTATCTGCTCAACATCGAGACCGGTCAGCGCGAGATTGTCGGAAACTTTCCGGGCATGACCTTCGCCCCGCGGTTTTCGCCCGACGGCCAGAGCGTCGTCATGAGCCTGCAGCAGGGCGGTAACGCGAATATCTACATGATGGATCTGCGATCCCGGCGGACCACGCGGCTGACCAACGACGCGGCCATCGATACCAGTCCGTCCTTTTCGCCGGACGGCCGGCAGATCGTCTTCGAATCCGACCGGGGCGGCTCGCAGCAGCTCTATGTCATGAGCGCGGGCGGCGGCAATGCGCAGCGCATTTCCTTCGGTCCGGGGCGGTATTCGACGCCGGTCTGGTCGCCGCGCGGAGACCTGATCGCCTTTACCAAACAGCATCAGGGCCGGTTCATGATCGGCGTCATGCGTCCGGACGGCAAGGGCGAGCGCATCCTGACGGAAGGCTACCACAACGAGGGGCCCGCCTGGGCGCCGAACGGGCGGGTTCTGGTGTTCTTCCGCGATACGCCGGGCGCCAATGGCGGACCGCAGGTCTGGACGGTCGACCTGACCGGGTACAACGAGCAGCGGGTGGAAACCCCGGCCTTCGCGTCGGACCCGTCATGGTCGCCGCTCATCGATTGAGGACCGACCCCGCGTTCATGAGGATCGCGGGGCGACAAATCGGCAATTCGGCCTGCCGGTACAGGCAGGCCGTGTTAAGCTTTCGCTAACCATGTTTGCAAAGACGCCTTTAACCAGGTTTGGCTAGAAAGCGTTTACCAAGAACCGGACGATCCATGAGTGGGTTTGGCCATGTGTCAGGTTGGGCTGGGGATTAGGAGACGGGAATGTATGATCGAGTAAATGCCGTTCGGGGCGCGCGATGGATTGCGGTCTGTTTCGCTGTACTTTTGGCGGCAGCGTGTGCCCAGACAAAACCGGACGGGCTTGCAAGCAATGTCAAGCCTGGCACCGGCCAGGACTTCGTCGTCAATGTCGGCGACCGCGTGTTCTTCGAGGAAGATCAGTCGGTCCTGAATTCGCAGGGCCAGGCGACGCTGGCCAATCAGGCGAAATGGCTGAACCGCTATTCCCAGTACACGATCACCGTGGAAGGCCATGCGGACGAGCGCGGTACGCGCGAGTACAACCTTGCCCTCGGCTCGCGCAGGGCGCAGGCCGCCCGCGACTATCTCGTCGCGCAGGGCGTGAACGCCACCCGGATCAGGACGATCTCCTACGGCAAGGAACGGCCGGTCGCTGTGTGCAACGACAACAGCTGCTGGTCCCAGAACCGGCGCGCGGTGACGGTGCTGAACAACGCGACCAACTGATCCCGCCTAAAACCGATCGAAAGGCCGGGCCTCAAGCCCGGCCTTTTGTGTTTTGACGAAAAAACGGGCGGGTTCGCAGCTTTCAACCGGGACAATCGTCAAAATTTAGCCGAAGTCCGGGCGCTCTGTGCACTTGAGAACCAAGCCGGGCATGGTAATACCAAAGATCATTGGTATTACGACAACCATGCGCGTGGATCTGCTTGAGTAACGGCGTTTTGTCCGGTCCGCGGCCAAACCCGATTTCAGGCAAATCCCAGACCGGAGGAGCGAATGCGGAATTTAAAGGGACTGGCAGGTCTCGTCATGGCGTTGGTCTTCATCGCCGCTGCCACACCGTCCGAAGCTCAGCTTTTCGGGCGCAAGAACGACGATTCATCGGTGCGCATCGGCCAGCTGGAAGAACGGATCCGGGCGCTGACCGGACAGATCGAGCAATTGTCCTATCAAATGCGCGAACTGCAGGACCAGATGCGCCGCATGCAGGAGGACAACGAATACCGTTTCCAGCAGCTTGAGGGCGGCACGCCGGGCAAACGCTCCGAAGCCGTTCCGGGAAGCACCGCGCCGGGGCTCGCCCCGGACGGCTCCCCGCAATCGGGAACCCTGGTCGCGCCCGGCGGCGGCTTGGCGACGCTTCCCGCCAACGGGTCCGGCGACGGCGACTGGTCCGATACCGGCGGGTACGAAAACGACAACGGACTGCCGTCCGACGGGCCGATCGATCTCTCCGCCCTGGCGAAGGGGCTGGAGAACCTGCCCGGAAGTGGCGACGGGATCACGCCCGACCCCGGTCTGGCGACGGATGACGACCAGATCGCCAACGTCATCGGCAGCGGCGATCCGCGTTCCGATTACGACCAGGCCTATTCGCTTGCCGTCAACGGCGACTACGCCGCAGCCGAAAACGGTTTCCGGACGTTCCTGGAGAACTACCCGGACGATGCGCTTGCCGCCAATGCCCAGTACTGGTTGGGAGAAAGCCTGCTGGCGCAGCAGAACTACCGCGAGGCGGCCGATGCGTTCCTGAAGACCTACACGGACCATCCCGGCAATGCCAAAAGCCCCGACAGCCTCTTGAAGCTCGGCGTTTCGCTGCGCGGACTGGGCGAAGGCGATGCTGCCTGCGCAACGTTCTCCGAACTTCTGAACAAATACCCGAACGCTGCTCCCGCCGTTCTGTCGCAGGCACGGGATGAACGCCGCCGTGCGCAATGTTCCTGACGAGCCGGTCGAGCCCCAGCTTGAACTCCAGTTGGACGGGCTCCCGGCTGAAGACGTCGATTTTCTCTTTTCCGGACTGAAATCCTTTTCAAGACTCACGCTCGCCGTCTCGGGCGGAGCGGATTCCCTTAGCCTTCTCGTTCTTTTCAGCGAATGGTCGCGACGCGCCGCCTGGCAAGGAACCGCGGACGTTGTCTGCGTCGATCACCGGCTGCGTGCGGAAAGCGCCGACGAGGCGGCATTTGTCGCCAGGAAGGCCGCCGAATGCGGTTTGGCCGGGCATATTCTGAGCTGGGACGCTGCAAAGCCGGCCGGCAATCTCCAGCAAGAGGCCCGCCGGGCCCGATACCTGCTGATCGCCGGCCACATGAGCCGGACGGGCGCCGAAGCGCTGTTGCTCGGCCACCATCTGGACGACCAGGCCGAGACCTTTCTCGACCGGCTGACGCGCGGCAGCGGTCTTTCGGGCCTGAGCGCCATGGCGGCGGACGAGGCGGACGGCCCGCATGGTCTGCGCCTGCTGCGCCCTTTTTTGAGTGTGCCGAAGGCGCGTCTGGAGGCGAGCCTGCTGGAACGCGGGCTGACCTGGTGTACGGATCCGTCCAACCGCGACCCGAAATACAAGCGCAGCCGGTTGCGCCGGATCATGACCTTGCTGGCGGAGGAGGGACTTACCGCTGATCGGATCGCGCAGACGGCCGGGAACCTGCGGCGCGCGCGCCATGCGCTGGAGAAAACGGTCCGGGACCTCGCCGCAAGGCTTGTTACCGAGCACCCTGCCGGACCGCTGAAAATGCGCCGGGATGGCTACCGCGAAACCGAGGAGGACCTGCGGCTGCGTCTCCTGAGCCACACCGTCGGCCGGGTGACCGGAGAGCGGCCTCGGATCAGGCTGCGAAAGCTGCAGGCCCTGGACGCGGCTTTGCTGGCGGAAGAGGGGTGCCGGCAGACGCTTTCAGGCGCGCTCTTCCAGGCAGACGGCGACACGATCGGGATCTGGAAGGAGCCGGGGCGGGTTCCTCCCGAAACGCAGCCGGTCACGGAGACAGCGGGTATCTGGGACAACCGGTACCGCTATTCGCTGCCTTCGGACGCATTGTTAACAGAATTCGCGGGCAGACTGCTCATCGGTCCGCTTTGCCGCGCACCTGTTCAGGCGAAGGAAATCACCTGGCCGGACGGCTGGCCGAAAGAGGCTTTCGACTGCTCGCCGGCGATCTGGACAGCGGAGGGAGATATATTTCCGGTTTCCGTTTCGGCAGAGTTCCAGATAGGCAATTCTGACAAGGTGGTCGCTTTGGATTTGGAGCGAATGCCGATCCAAGGTAAATTGGAAGCCAATTATTTGGATGATGGGGACACAGAAGAGGAAATCTAGAGTTTTCCTAGCATCCAACTTCTGTTAGAGGTCCGGGCTTAACAAATTAGTCAGTGCATCTGCGCAACTATGGCGCACCGCCTTGGCAGCGGGCTTTGAGCGACCTATCTTCGCTTAAAGGAAACTAACCGCGTGAGTTAAGTCGCGTTGGGCGGTTAAGGGAACAAAATGAACGCACATTTTCGCAACTTTGCCCTTTGGGTGATCATCGCCCTGCTTCTGATCGCATTGTTCCAGCTGTTTCAGAGTCCCGCGCAACACGGCGCGACGAATGATATCGCTTATTCGGACTTCATGAAGCAGGTCGACAATGGCGAAGTCAGATCCGTTACCATCCAGGAACAAAAGATCACCGGCAGCTATAACAGCGGCGGTGCCTTCCAGACCTATGCGCCCGACGGGGCCCAGTATGTCAACGAACTGCGCGGCAAGGGCGTTCTGATCAATGCCCGTCCGCCTGCGGAAAGTTCCCCGCTGCTCGGCGCCCTGTTCTCCTGGCTGCCGATGCTGATCATTCTCGGCATCTGGATCTTCGTAATGCGCCAGATGCAGGGATCCGGCGGCAAGGCGATGGGTTTCGGCAAGTCCAAGGCGAAGCTTCTGACCGAGGCGCATGGCCGGGTCACGTTCGAAGACGTTGCCGGCATCGACGAAGCCAAGGAAGACCTTCAGGAGATCGTGGAATTCCTGCGCGACCCGCAGAAGTTCCAGCGTCTCGGCGGCCGTATCCCGCGGGGCGTTCTGCTGGTCGGCCCTCCGGGCACCGGTAAGACGCTGACGGCGCGCGCCGTCGCCGGCGAGGCGAATGTGCCGTTCTTCACCATTTCCGGTTCGGATTTCGTTGAAATGTTCGTCGGCGTGGGCGCCTCCCGCGTCCGCGACATGTTCGAGCAGGCCAAGAAGAACGCGCCCTGCATCATCTTCATCGACGAAATCGACGCGGTCGGCCGTCACCGCGGCGCCGGTCTCGGCGGCGGCAACGACGAGCGCGAACAGACGCTGAACCAGCTCCTCGTCGAGATGGACGGCTTCGAGCCGAACGAAGGCATCATCATCATCGCTGCGACCAACCGTCCGGACGTGCTCGATCCCGCGCTGCTGCGCCCGGGCCGTTTCGACCGCCAGATCGTCGTGCCGAATCCGGACATCACCGGCCGCGAGAAGATCCTGAAAGTTCATATGCGCAAGGTTCCGCTGGCGCCGGATGTCGATGTCAAGACGCTTGCCCGCGGCACGCCGGGTTTCTCCGGCGCCGACCTGATGAACCTCGTCAACGAAGCCGCGCTGCTGGCCGCCCGCCGTTCCAAGCGGCTGGTCACCATGGCCGAGTTCGAGGACGCCAAGGACAAGGTCATGATGGGCGCGGAACGCCGCACGCTGGTCATGACCGAGGAAGAAAAGAAGCTGACCGCCTATCACGAAGCCGGTCACGCGCTGGTCGCTCTGCATCAGGATGCGTCCGATCCGATCCACAAGGCCACCATCATCCCGCGCGGCCGCGCGCTCGGCATGGTGATGCGCCTGCCGGAGAAGGACCAGGTGTCGCTCACCCGGGCCAAGTGCAAGGCCGACCTTGCGGTCGCCATGGGCGGCCGTGTCGCCGAGGAAATGATCTTCGGCTATGAGAAGGTCACGTCCGGCGCGTCCGGCGACATCCAGATGGCCACCAAGCTGGCGCGGGCGATGGCGACCCAGTTCGGCATGTCCGACAGGCTGGGCCCGCTGCTCTACGGCGAGAACCAGGAAGAGGTGTTCCTGGGCCATTCGGTCGCCAAGAACCAGCATGTCTCCGACGAGACCCAGAAGATCGTCGACGCGGAAATCAAGTCCTTCGTCAATCAGGGCTACGAGACCGCGAAGAAGATCCTGGGCGACCATGAGGATCAGCTCCACACGATCGCCAAGGGTCTTCTGGAATACGAAACCCTTTCGGGCGACGAGATCCGGGACCTCCTGAAAGGCAAGCCGCCGGTGCGCGACACGGACGACGACCAGCCGGTCGGCCGGTCCTCCGCGGTGCCGTCCGCGGGCGCCAAGCGCGGCGGCGACGAGGCCAGCGGCGGCATGGAGCCGCAGCCGTCCTGATTGCTGCCGGGAGATTTCCGACAGGAACGAGAAAGGCCCGGCAATCGCCGGGCCTCTTTCATTTGGAAAGGAAACAAGGTTTCCGGTGGATCGTCAGTGAATAGTAATATTTGCTCACATATTTTGAAGAGCAGCGAACAGGAACTGCGCTAAAAGTGCGCAAGACAAAAATCATCGGACAAAAGTGATGCGCAAGTTTTTCGGCACCGACGGTATTCGAGGTCATGCCAATACATTTCCCATGACGGCGGAGATGGCCCTGAAGGTCGGAATGGCGGCCGGTCTGGTCTTCAAGAACGGCGGACACCGCCATCGGGTCGTGATCGGCAAGGACACGCGCCTGTCCGGCTACATGCTGGAAAACGCGCTTGTCGCCGGGTTTACCTCCGTCGGTATCGATGTCTTCCTGCTCGGTCCGATGCCGACGCCGGCGGTTGCCATGCTGACCCGGTCGCTCAGGACTGATCTGGGCGTTATGATCTCCGCTTCACACAATCCTTTCGAGGACAACGGCATCAAGTTCTTCGGGCCCGACGGCTTCAAGCTCAGCGACCAGATCGAAAAGACCATCGAGGGCCTGATCGAGACCGACCTGAGTTCCCGGCTGCCCGGGGCGAGCGAGCTCGGCCGGGCCAAACGGATCGACGGCGCCCAGCAGCGCTATATCGAGTTCGCCAAGCGCACCTTGCCGCGCGAAATGAGCCTGGAAGGGCTGCGCGTGGTGATCGACTGCGCCAACGGCGCGGCCTACAAGGTGGCCCCGGAGGCTCTGTGGGAACTCGGCGCGGACGTGATTTCCATGGGCGTCTCCCCGGACGGCTTCAACATCAACAAGGAATGCGGTTCGACCTCGACCGACGCGCTGTCCCGCAAGGTGCATGAAGTGCGCGCCGATATCGGCATCGCCCTCGACGGAGATGCGGACCGGGTCATCATTGTCGACGAGAACGGCGACATCGTCGATGGCGACCAGCTCATGGCCGTCGTGGCGCAGTCCTGGCAGGCCAGCAACCGCCTGTCTGCCCCCGGCATCGTCGCGACGGTGATGTCGAACCTTGGGCTGGAACGTTATCTGGAGAGCCTCGGGCTCGGTCTGGCGCGCACCAGGGTGGGCGACCGCTACGTGGTCGAGCACATGCGGGCCAACGGCTACAATGTCGGCGGCGAGCAGTCGGGGCACATCGTGCTGTCCGATTTCGCCACCACGGGAGACGGCCTGATCGCCGCGCTTCAGGTTCTGGCCTGCGTGAAGGACCAGAACAAACCGGTCTCCGAAGTCTGCCGCCGGTTCGAGCCGGTGCCCCAGATCCTGAAGAACGTGCGCTACAGCGGCGGAACGCCGCTCGACAAGGCGCAGGTGATCTCGGCCATCGAGGACGGCGAGGCGCGTCTCGGCAAATCCGGGCGTCTCGTGATTCGTGCCTCCGGCACGGAGCCGCTGATCCGGGTGATGGCGGAAGGCGACGATGCGGAGATGGTCAACCAGGTCGTTAACGATATCGCCGGTGTGGTTGCCTCCGCGGCGGCCTGAAAACCCTGTTTTGGACGAAAGCCGCCCCGGAAGGGGCGGTTTTTTAATGAACCGTAAATAAAAATTCTCTCGTTAAGACTTTTTTAAGGTAAAAAAACGCGGTTAAAGATTACGGTTAAGTCAGCATTAATGAATTCCTCTCAGTATGCTTCCAAGTTTGATGTGTCCGGCATTGGTTGAAGCGGGCGCTCACTGGAAGAGGACGAGGACATGAATAATTTCTTCAAGCGTTTGTCTTTGACCGGCTTTGCTGTTGTGCTTTCCACTGCGGGCTATGCCGCAGATCTGCCGACACCGGTCATCGAACACATCCCGGAAATCCCGGCCGTCGGCGGTTTTTATCTCCGGGGTGATATCGGTTACAAGATCTATGAAGATCCGACCGGAAGCTATAACAGCGCTCAGACCGGGGACCTCCGGTTCGACCGGGAAAGCATGGACAATTCCTGGATGTTCGGCATCGGTGCTGGGTATCAGTTCAATGACTATTTCCGGACTGACGTAACGCTCGACTACGAGACCGCTGCGACTGCTACAGGGTATGCACCCTGTAATGGATGTTCAGAGTCTGAAGAAGGTACCGACATCGACGTGTGGACGGTGATGTGGAACGCTTATGTGGACGTCGGTACCTGGAACAGGTTCACGCCCTACGTCGGCGCCGGTATTGGTGCAGCCTACGTCCGGACTGAAAACACCTATTCCATCAATCCGGGCCTTGGGCGGACCGACTACAACGGAACGAACGGGCAGTGGAATTTCGCTTGGGCTCTCATGGCTGGTGCTGAATACGCCTTCACGCCCAACTGGAGCCTTGATGCCGGATACCGCTACAAAAACCTCGGTGAAGCTAAGACCGTCAGACTGACCGATGCGGGTAACGCGAGAGTCAAGTGGGAGGATCTGACCGCCCACGAATTCCGTCTGGGCGTTCGCTATAACTTCAATAGCGGCACGGCTCCGGCAGGCCCGGTCTATTACGAGCCGCAAGGCCCGATCACCAGCAACTTCTGATCCTCCCGATCAGCAGTCCTCGAAAGGCCGGTCCGAGACCGGCCTTTTTGCGTTTGCCGCCGATTTGAATTGACGGTCGGCCGGGATCGTCCTATCCCAATAGGTGGGCCACCCCTCCCCAACGAGGGGCAACTATCTGTGAGGGTAGACGACATGACAGATCTCACCGCAAAGCCGGACGTGCGTCCGGCCAATCCCAATTTTTCTTCAGGTCCCTGCGCCAAGCGTCCCGGTTGGGCGCTGGACAATCTCGGCGATGCTCCGCTGGGACGGTCCCACCGGGCGAAACCCGGCAAGGCCAAGCTTGCCGAGGCGATCGAACTCACCCGCAAGGTTCTTCAGGTGCCTGCCGACTATCGGATCGGCATCGTTCCGGCCTCCGATACCGGCGCGGTCGAAATGGCGCTCTGGTCGCTGCTCGGCGCGCGCGGCGTCGACATGCTGGCCTGGGAAAGCTTCGGCTCCGGCTGGGTCACAGACGTGATCAAGCAGCTCAAGCTCGACAATGCCCGGGTCCTGGAAGCCCCTTACGGCGAACTGCCGGACCTGTCTCAGGTCGATTTCACCAATGACGTCGTCTTTACCTGGAACGGCACCACCTCGGGCGTGCGCGTGCCGGACGGGGACTGGATCCCGGCGGATCGCGAGGGGCTGACGATCTGCGACGCGACTTCGGCCGCCTTCGCGCAGGATCTGGCGTTCGACAAGCTCGATGTCGTCACCTTCTCCTGGCAGAAGGTCCTGGGCGGTGAAGCCGCGCATGGCGTGTTGATCCTCGGCCCGCGCGCCGTCGAACGGCTGGAAAACCATAGCCCGGCCTGGCCGCTGCCGAAGATCTTCCGCATGACCAAGGGCGGCAAGCTGATCGAAGGCATCTTCAAGGGCGAAACGATCAACACGCCCTCCATGCTTTGCGTCGAGGACTATCTCGATGCCCTGAAATGGGCCGACGGTCTCGGCGGGTTGTCCGGGCTGCGGGCCCGGGCGGACGCCAACCTGAAGGTGCTTGCCGACTGGGTGGAGAAAACCGGCTGGGTGGATTTCCTGGCCGTCGATCCGGCGACCCGGTCCAACACCTCTGTCTGCCTGAAGGTAACGGACCCGGGAGTCGTGGCGCTTGGCGCGGACGATCAGGCCGCCTTCGCCAAATCCATCGTCAGCGCGCTGGATGCGGAAGGCGTCGCCTATGACATCGGCGCCTATCGCGACGCGCCTTCGGGCCTGCGCATCTGGGCCGGTGCGACCGTCGAGGCACGCGATCTCGAGGCGCTGACCCTTTGGCTCGACTGGGCCTTCCAATCGGCGAAATCGAAACTGGCTCAGGCTGCCTGAGCATTTCCTTTCTTCATGACGACATCCCGGGCGGGTCACTGCCCGGACCGTTCTGCCTATTCAAGGAGATGCTCAAATGGCTCCCAAGGTACTGATCTCAGACAAATTGTCGCCGGCTGCGGTGCAGATCTTCAAGGATCGCGGCGTGGAGGCGGATTTCCTTCCCGATGTGGGCAAGGACAAGGAAAAGCTCAAGGAAATCATCGGCCGGTATGACGGTCTCGCCATCCGTTCGGCCACCAAGGTGACGGAAAAGATCATCGCGGCCGCCGACCGACTGAAGGTGATCGGCCGGGCCGGGATCGGTGTCGACAATGTCGACATCCCCCAGGCAACGGCACGCGGCATCATCGTGATGAACACGCCGTTCGGCAACGCCATCACCACGGCGGAACACGCGATTTCCATGATGATGTCCCTTGCCCGGCAGATCCCGGCGGCCGATGCTTCCACGCAAGCCGGAAAGTGGGAGAAATCCCGTTTCATGGGCCGGGAGATCACAGGCAAGACGCTGGGGCTCATCGGCTGCGGCAACATCGGTTCCATCGTCGCGGACCGTGCCATCGGCCTCAAGATGAAAGTGATCGCCTTCGATCCCTTCCTGACGCCGGAACGGGCCGTCGCGCTCGGGGTCGAAAAGGTGGAGCTTGAAGAGCTGCTCCATCGCTCCGACGTGATCACGCTGCATACGCCGCTGACGGACAAGACCCGCAACATCATCGATGCGGCGGCAATCGCCAAGATGAAAAAGGGGTCTTATCTGGTCAACTGCGCCCGCGGCGGCCTGGCGGACGAGGCGGCCGTCAGGGCGGCGCTCGACGAAGGCAAGCTTGCCGGGGCGGCGTTCGATGTGTTTGTCGAGGAACCGGCCAAGGACAACGTGCTTTTTGGCGCCGAAAACTTCGTTTCGACCCCGCATCTCGGGGCGTCGACCTCGGAAGCCCAGGAAAACGTCGCGCTGCAGGTCGCCGAGCAGATGTGTGATTATCTGGTCGACGGTGCTGTCCGCAACGCCCTCAACATGCCCTCGATTTCGGCGGAGGAAGCGCCGAAGCTCGCCCCCTTCGTCCGCCTTGCCGAGCAGCTCGGGTCGTTCGCCGGCCAGCTTACCGAGACCGGCATCGAAGGGGTCCGGCTGGAATATGAAGGCGCGGTCGCCAAGATGAACGTCCAGGCCCTGACGGCGGCGGCGATCACCGGGCTGCTGACGCCGCTCCTGCAGACCGTCAACATGGTGTCGGCGCCGATCCTGGCGAAGGAACGCGGCATCAAGGTCGAGGAAATCCGCCGGGAACAGCAGGGGGCATACGAGACCTATATCCGTCTCACCGTCATCACCGAGCGCCAGGAACGCTCCGTTGCGGGGACCGTCTTTGCAGACGGCAAGCCGCGGATCATCCAGGTGAAGGGCATCAATATGGAGGCCGAGCTCGGACCTCACATGCTCTACATCACCAACGAGGACAAACCCGGCTTCATCGGCCATCTGGGCATGGAACTCGGTGACAACGGTGTCAACATCGCCACGTTCAACCTCGGCCGGATTGCGCCGGGCGAAGACGCGATCTGCCTCGTCGAGGTGGATGTCGAGGTGCCGGCCGACGTTATGGCCCGGCTCGAGGCGGTGTCCCACGTCAAGCAGGTGAAGTCACTGAGGTTCTAAGGCGGGAAGTCCAGAGCTTTCCGGTAGAGCTTTCGTTCGAAACCGCAGTGCCAGTCCCCCTCCCTCTTGTGGGGGAGGGCTATCGCACTTGGCCAAGCGTGACTCCCTCTCCCATCGGGAGAGGGTTGGGGTGAGGGGCTCAAACGCCGAAAAATGTCGGAGACGCGTAACCCCTCACCCGGAGCTGCGCTCCGACCTCTCCCCATGGGAGAGGTTACAGTGGGCCAATCACGGAAATTTTCGGTCAAATGCGACAGCCCTGCCCTTCCCCACAAGGGGGAAGGGGACGAGGCCGAGCTTGACGGATCTTCCGGGGAAAACAGAAGTGTCCGGAACCAAGTGAGTAAAGAGGTTTCCTCACGCTGCCCGCGTGCCCTTTCGCCGCAGGATACGGCCGTCCAGGACCACCAGCCCGATCAGCAGCACCGCAAAGCCGCCGAGCTGCAGGGGGCCGAGCCTTTCGCCGAGCAGCAGCCAGCCGAAGAGCAGCGCGCTGGCCGGCACGAGCAGCGTGACCAGGGAGGCATTGGTGGCGCCGGCCTCGGCGAGCAGCTGGAAATAGATGAGGTAAGCGAGCGCGGTGGCGAGAATGCCGAGGGCGAGGACGTTCAGCCAGGTGGTCATGCCGGGATCGGCGAAGGACCAGCCGGAACTTGTCAGCAGGGCGACGGGCAGCATGATCGCGCTCGATCCCATGAGCTGCCCGGTGGCGGAGACCTGGGGCGGCAGGGACCTGAAACGCCGGGCAAAGGTCGCCGCGCAGGCATAGGAAAACGCCGCTCCAAGGCAGCAGAGCTGCGCCCAGACCGGATCCGTCGCCAGGCCCGACAAGCTGCTCGACAGCATGATTGCGACCCCCGCCACGCCAAGCACTACGCCGGCGATCCGGTGCGCCTGAAGAGTTTCCTGTTTGGCCAGGACATCGGCGACGAGCACGGTGAAGACCGGTGTGGTCGCGTTGAGGATCGATGCCAGTCCGGCGCCGATGACGGTCTGCCCGAGAAACAGGAGCGAAAACGGCACGGCGTTGTTCAACAATCCCATGACCAGAAACGGCACCGCCAGACGTAGTTCCAGCCTGCCCAGAAGGCGTCGGTGCCAGAGGATCAGCAGCAGGGTCGCGCAGGCGATCGATACCCTGAAGAACACCAGGACAAAGGGCGGGATCTCGGCCACGGCAACCTTGGCAAACAGGAAGGAGCCGCCCCAGATTGCGCCTAAGACGATCAGCAGGATCCAGTTTCGAAGAGGCATCGGAACGACTCGCAGCGGGTGAGTGGAGCGACTGAACTACCATGCGGCTGGATAGCAGCCCACCCGAAAACCGATTGACCGGCGTTTCCCGCGTCTCTTTGGTTGCATCGGGCAGCATGCGGACGGGAATTCGGCGAATGCCTAAATACCGCCCCAAATTCTGCACAAGAGGGCTCTAAAAAGCAGGCCTGAAAAAGTGAAGGGACAGGATCATAATTTCCTTTCCGAGACTCGCAAGAGCCAAGAAACCTGTCTATAGTCCGCGCCGTTTGCCCCGGTCAGGTCGCCGGGGCTTGTCGTGTTGACACTCCGGGTTGCGCCCCGGGGTGTGAAAAAGCTGCTTCAGGAGAGCGAAGACTAGATGGCGAATGTGGTTGTTGTCGGTTCGCAGTGGGGAGACGAAGGGAAAGGCAAGATTGTCGACTGGCTGTCGGAACAGGCCGATGTCATCGTCAGGTTCCAGGGCGGGCACAACGCCGGGCACACGCTGGTGATCGACGGTGTCAGCTACAAGCTTTCTCTCCTGCCGTCCGGTGTCGCACGTGAGGGCAAGTTGTCGGTGATCGGCAACGGCGTCGTCCTCGATCCGCACGCTCTTGCCGAAGAGGTTGAGCGCCTCGGCCAGCAGGGCGTTGTCGTGACACCCGAGAACCTGCGCGTCGCCGAGAATGCCACGCTGATCCTGTCGCTGCACCGGGAGCTGGACGCGCTGCGCGAAAACTCCAATACCGGCACCCGCATCGGCACCACCAAGCGCGGCATCGGCCCGGCCTATGAAGACAAGGTCGGCCGCCGTGCGATCCGGCTGATGGACCTGAAGAACCTGACGACCCTGCCGGCGAAAATCGACCGCCTGCTGACCCACCACAACGCCTTGCGCCGCGGTCTCGGCCAGGACGAGATCTCCGCCCAGGCGATCTACGACGAACTCGCCAGCGTCGCCGACAAGGTGCTGCCCTACATGGACAAGGTCTGGTATCTGCTGGACGCTCTGCGCCGCGAGGGGAAACGCATTCTGTTCGAAGGCGCCCAGGGCGCGCTTCTGGACATCGACCACGGCACCTATCCGTTCGTTACCTCGTCCAACACGGTCGCGGGCCAGGCGGCCACCGGCTGCGGGCTTGGCCCGGGTTCGGTCGGTTATGTGCTCGGCATCACCAAGGCCTATACCACGCGTGTCGGCGAAGGTCCGTTCCCGACCGAGCAGCAAAATGAAATCGGCGAGTTTCTGGGCAGCAGGGGCCATGAGTTTGGCACGGTAACGGGACGCCGCCGCCGTTGCGGCTGGTTCGATGCGGTTCTGGTCCGCCAGACCGTGTGCACCTCCGGCATCAACGGCATCGCGCTGACCAAGCTGGACGTTCTCGACGGACTGGACGAAATCAAGATCTGCATCGGCTACGAGCTGGATGGAGAACGGATCGACTATCTGCCCGCCTCGCAAGGGGCGCAGGAGCGGGTGGTTCCGGTCTACGAAAGCCTGCCGGGCTGGAAGGAATCGACGGAAGGCGCCCGGACCTGGGCGGATCTGCCGGCGCAGGCGATCAAATATGTCCGCCACGTGGAAGAACTGATCGGCGCGCCGGTGGCGATTCTCTCGACCAGTCCGGAGCGGGATGACACAATTCTTGTGCAGAATCCGTTCCAGGATTGAGATCGGAGCCGGTAAACGCACAATATTGGCGGAGCGTTCGCGCATTGCGAATCACAGCGTGCTTCGCCAAGTATTCTCTGACGTGCTTCTGCGCGTTGAGACAATAATAACACGATAGGAAATGAGTACTGTTGGGATCCCTGTTTGAGCGGGATATTTGAAGAAATAGCACCGGTCTTCAAAAACTTGCTATAAGCCTGACAAAGATCCGGAATTTCAGGCCCGCAGATCAGATCCCCGCAGTTGGCCGGTAGGCAGGAAGATGGCTGATTACTATTCAATTCTGAAGAAAACGATCGCGTCTTTGCCGGAAAGCAATGGTGCAGCCCGCAGAAGCGTCTACAGCCGTGCGCGCAACGCCATTGTCAATCAGCTCAAGGCCTACGAACCGCCGCTGTCTCCTTCTGAGATCACGGCCGAACAGCTCCGCCTGGAAGAAGCGATCCGCAAGGTCGAAGCGGAAGCCGCCCGGGAGAGCCTCGGACTTGGTCCCGTCGCGCCCAAGGTGGAAACCCCCGCTCCACAGCCGTCCGCTCCGCCGCCGGCGCCGGAGGCCGATGAGGAACCGGCTGACGTGGAACCGTCCGCTGCGCCTGCCTCCGCGGAGGCGGCCCCTGCACCGGGCGATCGGGAGGAGGACATTCCCTCTCCGCTGAAGGACACCCTGTCGGAGGCGCAGTCCCTCGGTACCGCGGCCAACCAGGCGGTGCAGAACGCGAAGGGCGCGGTCGAACCGTCGGTCGAGCAGGCTCCCCAGGCGGCCTCTCAGCGACAGGAGCCGTCGTTTGAGAACCGGTCTCAGCCGGATGAAGGTATTTTCGAACCGGACGCGGATGACGGCAGCCAGACCGAAGCGCCCTATTCCGGCGGTGCGGCGGAACCTGCTGTCTCCCAAGGCAAGTCGCGGAAAAGCGGCCGGACCCGGCGCGACCGCCCGAGCGCCTCGGATGCGTTGCGCGAAGGGCCGAGCGGCCGCGTCGTCATGTTCGCGGTCATCGGCGTTGTGGTGCTGCTGCTCGTCGCTGCCGGCGGGTATTTCTTCCTGTCCTCCGAAGACCAGTTTGCAGGCAGGACCTCCGGCTCGCAGTCCGGCACGGCTCAGACAGAGACGACGCCCCAGCCCGCCGAGGAAACGCCGGCCACGGCCCAAACAGAGGCTTCCGGGGAGAACGAACCGTCCAAGAACACCGACCGGTTGCTGAATGACGGTGAGACGGAAGTGGTCGCGCCGGATGCCAGGACCGTGACCACCACCACCATCACGCCGCAGGAACCTTCCGCACCGGCCTCCCCCGCGCCTTCGACCGTTACCAATGTGGAGAGCGCTCCCGAAGAACCGGCTGCTCCGGAAGCCGCACCGGCTCCCGAGACACTTGCCGCCGGCGTGACCGACACGCCTGCGATCGTCGAAGAGCCGGCCGCGGTTCCGGAAGACAATCTGGCGGCCATCGCTCCGGAAGAAACCTCCCCCTCCGAACCTTCGGCGGGCACGGAAGACGGCGTTCAACGTTCCATACTCTACGAAGAGGGCGAGGAAACCGGCGGTGCGGGCACGGCGGCGCAAGGCGCGGTGGCCTGGACCGTCGAGGAAGAAACCGATCTCGACGGCAAGGCTCAGGCGGTTCTGAGCGCGACGGTGGAGATCCCCGAGCGGGACGTGAAGGTCGACATCCGGATCAAGCCGAATGACGACACGTCCCTGCCGGCCAGCCATCTCGTCGAGATCAAGTACGAGTTTCCGGACAGCTTCGCGGCCGGTGACGTGGTCAACGTTCCGGGCCTGGTCATGAAGCCGACGGAAGAAGCGCGCGGCGATGCCCTGATCGGCGCGTCGGTGAAAGTGTCTCCGGGATATTTCTGGATCGCGCTTTCCAGCCTGCCGAACGAACAGCAGCGTAACCTGGCGCTTCTGCGCGAGCGGGGCTGGATCGACATTCCCATGCTCTATGAAAACGGCAAGCGCGGTATCCTGACGCTCGAAAAAGGCTCCGCCGGGGACGAGGCCGTCGAAAAGGCGATCTCCGCCTGGCAAGCCGGCTAAGATTTTCCGCGTCTGAACAAACGGGCCATTCAACGGCTTGCCTTTTTGAGCGAGCCGGGGCATGGTCCGTCTTGGTCCGAGGGGTGCTCCGGTGACCGGAGCTGAGATGGCGTTGAGCCGAACCCTTAGAACCTGATCCGGGTCATGCCGGCGAAGGGACGGAATCCTTAGCCTATTCCCGGATCTCCAATGTCATTTTCGGCCCTTGCCGAAGACGGGAGATCCTATGCGTTCGTGCCAGCCATCGCGGCGGCGTCTCGATGTTCAGAGACCGTTTGCCGATTTTGAAGTTCCAGCATCCTTTTGTCCGGTTTATCCCATCCGGGACGGCTCAGGTTGGTGGGGCAGCGGCAAGCCATTTTCTCCCTGCCGTCCCGGACTCGATCCGGGACTTCATCCCAAGAGCGTGACAGGTCCCGGATCAAGTCCGGGACAGCTATCGGTGATGTTTTCCATGAGATCCGGCCAAACAGAGTTGTTGGCGAAGCTGGGGGGCTTTGCGTTTGTTTCGATCCGCTCGATGGCGAAAACCAATCCGGGTCGGGAGGCGTCATGAAGGCGCTTTTGACCGTGTTGCTGAAATTCGCGGCCGGTGTTGTCGCGGTGTTCGGTGCCTGGGCGTTGCTCGTCGCCGTCGTAAAGCCGCCCTCCTTCATGCTGCCCGGCCCACTCGAAGTTCTGCGCGCCTTTCCCGTACACGCCGGCTTCCTGCTCCACCATGCGGGCATCACCGCTTATGAGACGGTGCTCGGCTTCGTGCTCGGTGTCCTGTCGGGAGCTATGCTGGCGGTCTCCGTCTGGCAGTTTCCGCTGGCGGGCCGGGTGATCATGCCGCCCGTGCTGATCACGCAGGCCCTGCCGGTCTTTGCGATTGCGCCGGTGCTGGTGCTCTGGCTCGGCTTCGGCATCTCCTCGAAAATCGTGATGGCCATTCTGGTGATCTTCTTCACGGTCACCTCCACGGTCTATGACGGCCTGAGGCGGCTCGACACCGGCCTTGCGGATCTGGCCCGGCTCTACCGGGTGCCCCGATACAAGGAGCTCTGGGTCTTCCGGCTGCCGGCGGCTTTACCCGCCTTCGCGTCCGGCGTTCGTGTCGCCGCCGTCTTTGCCCCGATGGGCGCCGTCGTCGGTGAATGGGCGGGTGCCAAGGGCGGCCTTGCCTTCATCATGCTGCAGGCGAATGCGCGCGGAAACACGGATGTGCTCTTTGCCGCCGTCATCCTGCTTGCCCTGATGGTGCTGGCGATGCGCTACGCCGTCGAGCATCTCACCCGAATTCTCGTTCCCTGGCAGGTCGAAGACTGACCGCCCTATCCCGGAGGATTGAATGAAAAAGACGCTCCATTCGCTCACCCTTGCTCTGGCCCTCGCCGCCGGAGTGATTGCCAGCGCGCCGGTTCAGGCCGCAGAGAAGCTGACCGTGCTCCTGGACTGGTTCACCAATCCCGATCACGCGCCGGTCATAACCGCGCAGACCAAGGGCTTCTTCGCGGCGGAAGGCCTGGATGTGGAACTGGTGGAACCGGCAGATCCCGCCATGCCGCCGAAACTGGTGGCCGCGGGGCAGGGCGATATCGCGGTCTCCTATCAGCCGACGCTCCACGCCCATATCGAGGAAGGCCTGCCCCTGGCGTGGATCGGCACGCTGGTCGAAACGCCACTCAATTGCCTGATCGTGCTCAAGGACGGGCCGATCAAGGAGCTGACGGACCTGAAGGGCAAATCCATCGGCTTTTCGGTCTCGGGGTTCGAGGACGCCATGCTCGGGCAGATGCTGCGCTCTGCCGGCCTGACGATCGACGACGTCGAGCTGATCAACGTCAATTTCTCCCTGTCTCCGGCGCTGATGTCGGGCCAGGTCGATGCGGTGATCGGCGGTTACCGGAATTTCGAGCTGACGCAGATTGAAATCGAGGGCAAGGAAGGCAAGGCTTTCTTTCCGGAGGAAAACGGCGTGCCGGCCTTCGACGAGCTCATCTATGTGGTGAACAAGGACAAGACCGGCGATCCGCGCTACGCGAAATTTCTCGCCGCGGTCGAAGCGGCGACCATCTATCTGACCAATCACCCGGAAGAAGCCTGGAACGCCTTTATCGAAGCCTATCCGAACCTCAACGACGAGCTCAACAGGCGCGCCTGGTTCGACACGCTGCCGCGTTTCGCCAAGCGCCCCGGTGCGCTCGACACCGGCCGCTACCAGCGGTTCGCAGAGTTCATGGAAGAGGCCGGTCTGATCGGCAAGGTGGTGCCGGTGGCGGATTACGCGGCCGAGATCCGCTAGGGTGGGATGGCGCCGAGGCGGCGCTTTTACGAAGAAATCCCAACTCGTCCGCTTCATCCTGAGGAGCCGCGCAAGCGGCGTCTCGAAGGATGGGCGTCTTGCTCGGGAGTTTGCAGCCCATCCTTCGAGACAGCGCTCCGCGCTTCCTCAGGATGAGGATGCAGGTGTTTGGATCTCACCGGTTTTTCTGGATTGGCGACGGAAAGCACTCAAACGAAAAACGCCGGAGACTGGCTCCGGCGTTTTCAGGCAGCCTGTCAGGGGAAATCAGGCTGCGGGCTGGTCCATGTTGCGCGCGCTGTTGCGCACGGCCTTCTGGACCTTTTCAAAGGCGCGGACCTCGATCTGGCGCACGCGCTCGCGGCTGACGCCGAATTCGCCGGACAGGTCTTCCAGCGTCATCGGATCTTCAGACAGGCGGCGGGCCTCGAAAATGCGGCGCTCGCGGTCGTTCAGCACGTCCATGGCGTCGCTCAGAAGCTTGCGGCGCATGTCCAGCTCTTCCTGATTGGCGAGCAGGGTTTCCTGGCTGTCGCTTTCGTCGACAAGCCAGTCCTGCCACTCGCCGGCATCGGCTTCCGCGCGCACGGGTGCGTTGAGGCTGGCATCGCCGCCGAGACGGCGGTTCATGGACACCACTTCCTCCTCCGACACGCCGAGGCGCGTGGCGATTTCAGTCACCTGATCCGGCTTCAGATCGCCCTCGTCCAGCGCCTGGATCTTGCCCTTGAGGCGGCGCAGGTTGAAGAACAGCCGTTTCTGGTTGGCGGTGGTGCCCATTTTGACCAGCGACCAGGAGCGCAGGATATATTCCTGGATGGCCGCCTTGATCCACCACATTGCATAAGTGGCGAGCCGGAAGCCCTTGTCGGGCTCGAAACGCTTGACCGCCTGCATCAGGCCGACATTGCCCTCGGAGATGACTTCGCCGATCGGCAGTCCGTAGCCACGGTAGCCCATGGCGATCTTGGCAACGAGACGCAGGTGGGAATTGACCAGCCGCTCGGCCGCTTCAGGGTCCTCATGCTCCTTGTACCGCTTGGCGAGCATGTACTCTTCCTGCGGCTGCAGCATCGGAAATTTGCGGATCTCATCCAGGTAACGGCTGAGACCGCCTTCCCCGGCCGTGAGGGTCGGTACGTTCTGGGCCATGGCATGCACCCCCTTTCGTCTGTTGCGCCCTTAACTCCAGACCGCTCCGCACGTCTACGCAAGCCGGTCGTTTCAGAGGAAAGGTGGACGCAGAATCGTGTCCAATCAGGCACACAAGAAAGACTAATATAGGTTGGAATTGGCCGATTGCATGGCCAGAAAACGAAATTGGTTCCTAAAATTTTTGTAATTCGGATAAAAGTTTTGCGAAATCAGCCGGATAAGGGCTCTCGAAACGCAAAGTTTTGCCATTTGCCGGATGTTCGAACGCCAATAATCCGGCATGCAGCGCCTGCCTGCGGAAGCCGTTTATAAGGCTTTTGAGCGGCTCCTCCAGACGATTGCTCTTCGTCTTGAACCCGGATCCGTAATCGTTATCGCCGATCAGCGGGTGGCCGATATAGGCCATATGGACGCGGATCTGGTGCGTGCGGCCGGTCTCCAGCCGGCATTCCATCAGCGAGGCCAGGGCCGGCTGATCCGCCTTGCCGAAGCGTTCTTTCACCTGCCAGTGGGTGACGGCATGCCGTCCTCCGGTTTTTACGACCGCGATTTTCTGCCTGTTGGCCTGGGAACGGGCCAGATTGGCGTCGATCGTGCCTTTCAGGCTGGAGGGCGCGCCCCAGACGAGTGCCGAATAGGCGCGCTCGAGCGGGCCGCTGCGGCCGTGATCGGCAAACTGGGCAGCCAGCCCCTGATGGGCCTGGTCGGTCTTGGCGACGACCAGCAGGCCGGAGGTGTCCTTGTCGATCCGATGCACGATGCCCGGGCGCCTGACGCCGCCGATGCCCGACAGGCTGTCGCCGCAATGATGGATCAGCGCGTTGACCAGCGTGCCGGTCCAGTTGCCGGCGCCCGGATGCACGACGAGACCGGCCGGCTTGTCGATGACGATCAGGTGCTCGTCTTCATAAACCACCGATATCGGGATGTCCTCGCCCTGCGGCTCGGGGTCTTCCGGTTCCGGTAAAGTGAGCGCGAGCGCGTCGCCTTCATTGACCCGGTATTTCGGCTCCACTATTTTCGCGCCGCCGACGGTTACGTCGCCGGATTTGATAAGGGCCTGTATCCTGTTCCGGCTAAGGGCATCCAGATGGGCCGCAAGCACCGCATCCAGCCGCTTTCCGGCGTCGGCTGCACCAACTGTCAAACTGAAATCCGTGCCCAGATCGGCCGGATCTTCATGGGAAAGTTCTGTCATGTCACAACCTGATTACGGGGACGAGGGCCGGGAAGAGGCACAGCTCGATCCGGCTGCGCAACGCGTGCAGGCGAAACTGAAGCGCCTGTTGTTCGGATCGACCCTGATCATGTTTGCCGGGTTTATCGCTGTCTTTGCAGCAATTCTTTACAAGATCAACACTTATGAGGCCGACCCTTCCGAGGCCGCGTTCGCCGGCAGGCTGGCCGTCGGTCCGGACGCTGACGTTCTTCAGGTGACGCTGGCGGAGGGGATGCTGCTCGTCCTGGTGAGCGAAGGCAGCGGGAAAGCCCTGCTGCGCTTCGATCCGCAGACCGGAAAAGAGCTGGGCCGCACCGACTTTTCCGCCCGGTGAGGGAAGGGTGGAGGCCTGTGCCAAAAAAATGAAAAAAGGGGTTGCGTCCTGAGCCGCGCAGCCGTATACGCCTGACCTCGGCTTGAGACAGTTTTTCTCAAGCCTGTGCGCGCCCATCGTCTAGCGGTCTAGGACGCCGCCCTTTCACGGCGGAAACACGGGTTCGAGTCCCGTTGGGCGTGCCATTCTTGTCAGCTTCCGGCCTGTTTGAGCGCCCCGTGCCCGAATTCGTGGCGCAGAGGCGCCGGTTTTCTCCCCAGACACCCCACAGCGTTTCCACATGCAGCACACAGGTTTTCCCTGGTTCGTCTGCCGTGCGCCTTATCCGGCTTCCTCGACCTCCTGGCGGCCGGTCTGGATCAGGTTCACTTCGGCTTCCGCCGCGATCTTCAGGAATTCGGGATCGGGGCAGTAATCGGTGACGAAGGTCGTCACCTGGGAAAGGTGGCCGACGCGCACCGGCGCGGTGCGCTCGAACTTGGTGCTGTCGGCGGCCAGGATGACGTGACGGGCATTGTCCATGATGGTCTTGGTGACCTTCACTTCGCGGTAGTCGTAGTCAAGCAATGAGCCGTCCGGATCGATGGCCGAGGCGCCGATAACGGCGAAATCGACCTTGAACTGGCGCATGAAGTCGACGGCCGCCTCGCCGACGATGCCGCCGTCGGAATGGCGCAGGACGCCGCCGGCGATCACCACCTCGATCTGGGAATAACCGCGCATCAGGCTTGCGACGTTGATGTTGTTGGTGATCACCATCAGGCCGCGATGCTGCAGCAGCGCCTGGGCGACGGCTTCCGTCGTTGTGCCGATATTGATGAAGATCGAGGCATTGTCGGGAATGAGCGCGGCGACGCTTTCGCCGATATCGGCCTTTTCCCTGCTGGAAATGATCCTGCGGGCCTCGTAGCCGACATTCTCGATGCCGGAGGAGAGCAGCGCGCCGCCATGGGTCCTGGCCAGCAGGCGCCGCTCGCACAGCTCGTTCAGGTCCTTGCGGATGGTCTGCGGACTGACGTCGAACCGTTTTGCCAGATCGTCGACATTGACTCGGCCCATCTGCCGGGCCAGCTCCAGAATAGCGTTATGGCGTTCGATCAGCATCTAGCGCGGACTCATCAGGCATTTGTCTTCGCTCAAGCCACATCTTTCTTTTTTTGCTTGGACGGTTTTTCCTCACCGGCCTGTCCGGAAGCCAGCCGCTGGGTCGTCTGGGGGGCTGCGCCCGCAGCGGGAGCGGGAGCAGCCGGGGCTGGCGGTTGCGGCGTCTCCTTGGCGCGGCTGGACGCGACGATCCGGCTGACCAGAGCCTGGGCGGCGGAGGCGATCTCGGTGGATTTAACGGACGCCGCGCTTTCTTCTTCCGGCTGCATGGGCCTAGGCGCGTGAGGGCCGCCGGTTTCAGGCATGCTGACGTTGTCGCCGTTAACGGTAGCGGGCGAGGCGGACTTGCGCGCGCTCCCGGTTTCCGGCGCCGCCGCCTGGTAAGAAGATCCGGCCGGAACGGCTGCCTGTGCGTTTGCAGGCGGTGCGGCGTCTGCGGGGGCAATCGAAATGGAGTCGGCCGAAGAGATTCTGGAGGCAAGCGTCCGGAATTCCCGGCGCAGCTCGGCAAGCGCCGGAGTGGTGGCCAGATCTTTCTGGAGCTTCTGGATCTGGCCCGCCATCCGTTCCAGCACGCGTTCCTTGGTCTTCAGTTCGGCCTGGTGCCTGAGATTTTCGCCGGTGACCTTTTCGATCTGCGCGCTCAGGCGCTTCTGCAGCTCGGTTTCGGTGACATTCGCCGAGTCCAGCAGCAGCGACAGCCGGGTTACTTCGGCCTGGGCCGCAACGTATTTCGATTCCGTATCGACGAGCTGGCCTTCCAGTTCGGTCAGCCGGGTCTTTGCCGTCTTGTCGCGCGAAGCCTCGACCTCGCCGGCCACCGTGGGTTCGTATTTCGCCAGCTTGGCCTTCAAGGTAGCGACTTCGGCTTCCAGGCCGGTGATGGTCGCCAGCGTCATGGTGTCGGTCGCAGGCAGCCAGCCGGCATCGTCCGCTTCGCCGCCGGCCGCCCTGGTGCCGGATTTTTCTTCCGAGGTCCAGCTTTCGGCGAGGGCCTTTTCGGCATCCGACAGTTTCTGCTTGAGGGTGCTGACTTCCGCCGTCAGCAGGTCGACCGCCTGCTGATCGCCTTCGATCGCGAAAATCTTGGCTTCCAGTTCGGCGATCCTGGCCGCATGGGACTTTTTCAGGTCCTCGATCTCCACGCGGGTGCCGGTGGCATCGAGCTGGAATTTCGCGGCCTTAGCGCGCTCGCCGTCGAGCTGGCGTTCGACCCGGCGCAGTTCGACCGCGTGCCTTGCCCGCTCTTGATCCTGGGCCGCCCTGACTTCGGCGTAGCTGGACGGATTCACTGCGCGCAGCGCTTCTTCGGTCAGCCGCGCAGCCCGGCGATAGAAGGCGGGCAGGATCGCCAGGCCGATCAGTCCGGCCGTGCAGAACCCAAGTGCCACATACATCGCTGCTTCAATCAAGTCAGGCTCCCGCTGCGGTATAAACGCCCATCACTCCATCATTAGACGACACAAGCCTTGCCGCCAAGTATACTTAAACCAAAGTATCCAAGTTGGTTTATACGTCCGGTCGCGACTGAATTCCCGTCAGAACGGATTCCAGGTCGGTTTGTCGGTGAATTTCAGGTACCCCATATTCAGTCCCAGACGGGCGCCGACGCCGGCCCGGACGGGAACCAGGACGATCTGATCTCTGAGCAGAACCGTCATGCCGACGCCGCCGACCAGATAGGCGGATCCGTTCACTCCGGCAAAGCGCGCGTAGACCGAATTCACCGTGGGCAGATTGTAGACGAGCATCATCACCCGGGCACCGTCGGCACCGAAATCCCAGCCGACCGAGGGCCCCTGCCAGAAGACCTTGTGGGTGCCGGCATTGCGGGTATAGAGATGGCCTTCGCCGTACCGGGCGCCGGCGACGAATGCCCCGGACCCTTCTTCGCCGAGAATGTAGCCGTTGGGCTCGCCGTAGCTGGAGAACGCCTTTTCGACAACGGATGCCAGTCCGCCGGATACCGAGCCGAAGAACTGATGCCCGGTCTTGAGGATTTCATCCTGTTCGTAGGTCTGTCCCGGCGGGATCGGTTCGTTGCCGGAGGTCTGGGCGATGGAGGAATTGAAGGCGGCGGCAAAAAGCAAGCACAGTACCGCGGCGGAAAACAGGGACGCCACTCGCAGGGATCTTTGTGCCATTCAATAAATCTCCTCGTAGCGAACCTGAGCGCGCGCGTTGTTGCCGTTCAGCCAGGCCGCGATGCTAGACTGATGTAACATCATGCTGATTCGCATGGGTCCATGCATCTTACAAAAGCCGAATCGATGAAAAGCTGGCCTGAAAAAAAGACATGGATGTGTCTTTCCCTAGTATTGGCGGTGCTTCTGTGTGCTTTTGCGGGAAATAGCTTTGCCCGTCCCCAGGTTTTCGTCCCGGATCCGATCACCGGATACGCCATCGGCGGACACGATCCGGTGAGTTTCTTCGTGGACGGATACCCGCGCAAGGGCAAGCGCCAGTACGAATATGAGTGGGGCGGGGCTGACTGGATCTTCGTCAACGAGGGCAATCTTGCCGCCTTTCAGCGCGATCCGGATGCCTATGCACCGCTTTTTGCTGGATGCGGCGGCCATGCGTTGTCGGAAGGGTTCGCGACTGCTGGAAATCCGTTCATCTATGCGATGGTGGAAGGCAGGCTCGTCTTCTTCCATTCGGTGGTGAACCGGTTTCTGTTTATCGTCAACGGCACCCAGCTGATGAAAGCCGCACAGGAGAACGCGGAAAAGGTCGGCTGCGTGCCGTTGCTCAAGAGATAAGCGGCCGCGGAGGACGTTAGGGTACCCGCAGGACTCGATCGGCCGCCCGGATTTGCCAACTTTCATCTGGATGATCTGAAAATGCGGCCCGGCCGTGCCTTGGCAGGGGCTTTGCGGATGTGTAACTCTTTAGCCGAATATCGCGAATCATTTCCTTGCCGGGATCTTCCAGAAGAGCTTCACACCGTCATGTCCGCACTTAAAGAGCTTTCCTCCCTGGACCTCGCCGCTCTGGTGGCCAGCCGCGTTTGCCACGACATCATCAGTCCCGTCGGAGCGATCACGAACGGTCTGGAGGTGCTCGACGAAGAGGGCTCCGAGGACATGCACGAATTTGCGATGGATCTCATCCGCAAGAGCGCGCGGCAGGCCTCGGCAAAGCTGCAATTCGCGCGGCTGGCCTTCGGTGCGGCCGGCTCCGCCGGGGCGGAAATCGACCTCGGCGATGCCCAGGTCGTTGCCTCGGGCTTCATGGAAAACGAAAAGTCGGACCTGGACTGGCAGGTCGCCCGGCATCTTATGCCAAAGAACTATGTCAAACTTCTCCTCAACCTCATCCTGATCGCCAATCAGTGCGTTCCGCGCGGCGGGGAGATCAAGGTTGCGATGGAAGGCGAACCGCAGTCGCCGTCCTTCACGCTGCATGCCAGCGGTCTGAACCCCCGGATCCCGCTCGGAATGAAGGAAACCCTGAGCGGAGAAGAGCCGGAAAGAGTCGATGCGCATTCCGTGCAACCCATCTTCACTTTGCTACTGGCGCGTGAATCCGGCATGGTATTGACCATAGACAAACAAGAAGAATTGGTAAAAATTACAGCCATTCCGACAGAATAAACACGTCGAATAAAAGTCTCGGTCTGTTTCAGCGTATCTTAACTGTTTGCCGTCAACCTAGCTCTCATGGACTTCTCGGTCCAGACGTCCCAATCGGGATGCGGAACCAGTAACAAGTCGGGTGAGAGCAGGCCATGGACGACCTCCTCAGGGAATTTATTACCGAGACGAACGAAAGTCTCGACGTTGTCGACGTAGAGCTCGTGAAATTCGAGCAGGAACCGAACAACGCGACAATTCTAGATAACATTTTCCGTCTGGTGCACACGATCAAGGGCACCTGCGGCTTCTTGGGCCTCCCCCGGCTTGAAGGAATCGCGCATGCGGCCGAGACCCTCATGGGCAAGTTCCGCGACGGTGCACCCGTCACGCAGGAAGCCGTGTCGCTCATTCTCACGTCCATCGATCAGATCAAGGACATTCTCGGTGAGCTCGAGGCGGCCGAGGGCGAGGAGCCCGAGGGCGATGACAGCGAGCTGATCGGCCAGCTTGAAAAGATGTCCGCCAAGGCCGATGCGGCCATGCAGGGCGGCGCTGAGGAAGAAGCCGAGGCGGAAGCTCCGGAAGCTGTCGAAGAGGCTCCGGCGGAAGCAGAGGCAGAAGCTGAAACCGAGGCGGAAGCCGCCGCCAATGACGATCAGCCCGAGCAGACGCTCGAACGGCCCCTGCGTCCGGGCGAAGTCTCCCTCGACGAACTGGAGCGGGCCTTCCGCGAAACGGAAATCGAGGTCGAGGTCGCGGAAGCCGCGGTACCGGAAGCCGAGGAGGCGCTCGACGAAGCCGAAGAACCTGCCCCTGCGCCGGCCGCCGCAAAAGTGGAGGCCAAAAGCGAAGCCAAGGCTCCGGCAGGCAAGAAGGCCGGCGGCGAGGCCGGCGAGAAGAAATCTTCCGGCGGCGGAGTTTCCAACCAGAGCATCCGCGTTGCGGTCGATACGCTCGAGCACCTGATGACCATGGTGTCCGAGCTGGTTCTGACCCGTAACCAGCTTCTGGAAATCGTGCGCCGTCACGAAGACAGCGAATTCAAGGTGCCGCTGCAGCGCCTGTCCAATGTAACCGCAGAGCTGCAGGAAGGCGTCATGGCGACGCGCATGCAGCCGATCGGCAACGCCTGGCAGAAGCTGCCGCGTATCGTGCGAGACCTCAGCCAGGAACTCGAGAAGCCGATCGAACTGGAAATGATCGGCGCGGACACCGAACTGGACCGCCAGGTCCTTGAGATGATCAAGGATCCGCTCACTCACATGGTGCGCAACTCCGCCGACCATGGCCTGGAGCGTCCGGAAGAGCGCCGCGCCGCCGGCAAGCCGGAAAAAGGCATCATCACGCTGGCCGCGTATCACGAAGGCGGCCACATCATCATCGAAGTCCGCGACGACGGCAAAGGCATCGATGTCGACAAGGTGAAGGCGAAGGTCGTGGAACGCGGCCTTGCGAGCGAAGCCGAAGTCGACAAGATGACCGATGCTCAGGTGCACAAGTTCATCTTCGCAGCCGGCTTCTCTACCGCTGCCAAGGTCACCAGTGTGTCCGGACGCGGTGTCGGCATGGACGTGGTGCGCAACAATATCGAGCTGATCGGCGGTACCGTCGACCTGCGCTCCACGCAGGGCAAGGGCTCCAGCTTCATCATCAAGATCCCGCTGACGCTGGCGATCGTCTCGACGCTGATCGTCGAGGCGGGCGGCGACCGGTTCGCGATCCCGCAGCTCTCCGTGGTCGAACTGGTCCGTGTGCAGACCAATTCCGAGCACCGCATCGAGCGGATCAAGGACACGCCGGTCCTGCGCCTGCGCAACAAGCTGCTGCCGCTGGTGCATCTGTCCCAGCTGCTCGGCATCTATGAAGGCGAGAACGCGGACGAGGCGATCGACGCGGACAACGGCTTCATCGTTGTCATGCAGGTCGGCAGCCAGACCTTCGGCGTCGTTGTCGACGGTGTCTTCCACACGGAGGAAATCGTGGTCAAGCCGATGTCGACGATGCTGCGCAATCTCGGCATGTTCTCAGGCAACACCATCCTGGGCGACGGCTCGGTGATCATGATCATCGACCCGAACGGGATCGCAGGCGCCATGGCAAGCCATGCCTCCAGCGCGGTTACCGAGAACCAGGAAGACGAGCAGGAAGACCTGCAGCGCAGGGCGATTTCCGGCCAGAGCTCGATCTCTCTGCTGCTGTTCCGCGCCGGTGCGCCGGAACCGAAGGCGGTGCCGCTGTCGCTGGTTACGCGCCTGGAGGAATTCGAGGTCTCCAAGATCGAACGGTCCAACGGCCGCGACCTGGTCCAGTACCGCGGTGCGCTCATGCCGCTCGTCTATGTCAACGACGGCGACAGCCACAAGACGGAAGGCACCCAGCCGATGCTGGTGTTCTCCGACGCGGGCCGCTCCATGGGTCTCGTGGTCGACGAGATCGTCGACATCGTCGAGGACCGCATGAACATCGAAGTCGGCTCGGAACGTCCGGGCATCCTCGGCTCCGCGGTCGTGAAGGAACGGGCAACCGAGATCATCGACCTCGGCTATTATCTGCCGCAGGCCTTCGAAGACTGGTTCATGCGCAAGGAAATGGACATTGAGGCCCTGACGAAGAAGGTTCTCTTCGTCGACGACTCGTCCTTCTTCCGCAACATGCTGACCCCGGTGCTGAAAGCCGCCGGTTACGACGTGACGACCTGTGTCGGTCCGCAGCAGGCCTTCGAGCTTCTGGAGAACGGCGACAAGTTCCACGCGATCGTCAGCGACATCGAGATGCCGGAGATCAACGGTTTCGAGTTCTGTGAATCGCTGCGCCGGGATCCGCGTTTCCGCAACATTCCGATCCTGGCCCTGTCCTCCATGGTCACGCCGGCTTCGATCGAGCGCGGCCGCCAGGCAGGCTTCGACGATTATGTCGCGAAATTCGACCGTCCCGGCCTGATCGCCGCTCTGAAAGACGTATTCTCCGGTGAAATGGGAGCTGCAGCATGAGTGTGCTGGAACACAAACTCAACGAGGTCGCCGATCAAAAAGCCGGCAGTGACATGATCCAATATGTCACTGTCGTGATCGGAGGCCAGCTCTTCGGCCTACCGATTTCCCAGGTGCATGATGTGTTCGTGCCCGAAAGCGTGACCCGCGTGCCGATGTCCGCCCCGGAAGTGCAGGGCGTGCTCAATCTGCGCGGCCGCATCGTCACGGCCATCAACATGCGGCGCCGTCTGCACTTGCCTCCGCTCAAAGAAGGTCAGATGATGGCCGTGGGCATCGAGTACAAGCAGGAAAGCTACGGTCTGGTCATCGACACTGTCGGCGAAGTCCTGACGCTGCCGGCCGCTTCGGCAGAGCCTAATCCGTCAAACCTGGACCGCCGTTGGGCTGAGATTTCCGGAGGCGTGCACCGCCTGGATGGCCAGCTCATGGTCATTCTGGACGTGGATCGCCTGCTGGGCGCGATGTTCACAGAACCCATGGTAGCAGCATAACAGGCCCGAAAAGGCCGCCCAAGTGGAGTTACGCCCGATGAAACAGTGCCTTGTAGTTGATGACTCAAGCGTCATCCGTAAGGTGGCCCGTCGGATCCTCGAAGACATGAATTTCGAGATCACCGAAGCCGAAGACGGCCAGCAGGCGCTTGACGAATGCCGGAAGACCATGCCGGATGCGATCCTTCTGGATTGGAACATGCCGGTGATGGACGGTCTGGAATTTCTGACCAGCCTCAGAGCGGAAGAGGGCGGCGAGAATCCGATCGTCGTCTTCTGCACGACCGAAAACGATGTCGCGCACATCGCGCGGGCCATTCGGGCAGGTGCCAACGAGTACATCATGAAACCGTTCGACCGTGAAATCGTCGAAGCCAAGTTTCAGGAAGTCGGGCTTATCTAGTTTCTGGTTGGGCAGTCTAAATGGCATTTGCGCAAAGAAGTATTTCTGCGGGAGCCAATCCCGGCAGCGATCCGATCAAGGTGATGGTCGTCGATGATGCCGTGGTTATCCGTGGTTTGCTGACCCGGTGGCTCGGGGAAGACAAAAACCTGAAAGTCGTCGGTTCGCACAGAAACGGCAAACTTGCCGTCGAAGACATCGAAAAAAGCGATCCCGACGTCGTCGTGCTCGATATCGAGATGCCTGAAATGGATGGCATGACCGCGTTGCCGCTGATGCTGGCGAAAAAGCGCGACCTTGTCGTGATCATGGCATCGACTTTGACCCGCCGGAACGCGGAGATCAGCCTGAAGGCCTTGTCTCTCGGCGCGTCCGATTACGTGCCGAAGCCTGAATCGACCTCCGAGGTGACGACGTCGATCGATTTCCGCCGGGAACTGGTCGAAAAGGTCAAGGCGCTGGGTGCGCGGGCCTTGCGCATGCGCGGTCCGGCGCGGACGATGCGCGCCGAAAGCAGCGCGGGACGGGTTGCGCAGCCGGCAAGGCCGGTCACGGCTCGCCCTGCAGTGGATACGCGGGCGAGCTTCCGCGGAGCCGCCCAGCCGGCCGCTGCAGCTTCGGCCAAGAGTTTCCAGACGCGGCCTTATTCGTCGGCCCGTCCGCGGGTCCTGGCGATCGGATCGTCTACGGGCGGTCCCCAGGCTCTGCAGGAAGTAATGCGGGACGTGGGCACGGCCATGAACGATGTGCCGGTCGTCATCACGCAGCATATGCCGCCGACCTTCACCGCAATCCTGGCGGAACACATGGGCAAGGCCGCCCTGCGTCCGGCCAAGGAGGGCGAAGACGGCGAAATCCTGAAGCCGGGTAACATCTACGTGGCTCCGGGTGGAAAACACATGATCGTGGAAAAAGATGCCGGTGCGGTGAAGATCCGCCTGACGGACGGTCCGCCGGTGAATTTCTGCAAACCTGCCGTCGATCCCCTGTTCGACAGCGTCGCGAAGGTCTACGGATCGGCAAGCCTTGCCGTGATCCTGACTGGGATGGGGCATGACGGCGCAGATGGTGTCAAGACCATCGCTGCAGGAGGGGGCAGTGTGATCACTCAAGACGAGGCAACCAGCGTTGTCTGGGGCATGCCGGGTGCGGCCGCGCAGACGGGCGTGTGCAGCGACATTCTCCCCTTGAAGGAGATCGGGCCGAAAATCGCGCGCGTATTGAAGGGGAACACGAGATGACCCCGAGCGAATTCGAGTTCCTGAAAACCTTTCTGAAGACCCGCTCCGGCCTGGTTCTGTCGAACGACAAGCAGTATCTGGTCGAAAGCCGGCTTCTGCCGATCGCGCGCAGCTCGAAGCTGGAGACCCTGAGCGCGGTCATCCAGACCCTGCAGCGGGGCGGAAACCGCGCGCTGGAGACGGATGTGGTCGAGGCGATGACGACGAACGAGTCGTTCTTCTTCCGCGACAAGACACCGTTCGACCATTTCAGGGATACGATGCTGCCGGCCCTCCTGGAGAGCCGGGCGAGCCGCAAGCAGCTCAAGATCTGGTGCGCCGCTGCGTCGACCGGGCAGGAGCCCTATTCCCTGGGGATCTGCCTGAAGGAAGATGCCGCCAAGATGCCGGGATGGCGGACGCGTATCCTCGGGACGGATCTGTCCCAGGAAGTGCTCGAAAAAGCCAAGACCGGCCTCTATAGCCAGTTCGAGGTGCAGCGCGGCCTGCCGATCCAGATGCTCTTGAAATATTTCGAGCAGAAGGGCGATATGTGGCAGATCAATGCCGGCATGCGCGCCATGGTCGAGTGGAAGAAGCTCAACCTTTTGGAAAACTTCACGCATCTGGGCGAATTCGACATCGTCTTCTGCCGGAACGTGCTGATTTATTTCGACCAGGCAACCAAAACGGAAATCCTGGGGCGACTGGCGAAGACATTGCCCGACGACGGATACCTTGTGCTTGGCGCTGCCGAGACGGTCGTCGGACTGACGGATGCGTTCAAGCCGGTTCCGGGCAAGCGCGGGCTGTTCCAGAAGAAACAGGCCGTTCAGGCCGCGGCCGGCTCCGCGGCAAGCCCCCGGCTTGCCGTCGGCGGCCTTGCCTCCTTCCAGAGGTAGCCGGCTCTCATCCGCGTTACGGCCCGGAAACAACGAAAGGCGGCCAGCAGGCCGCCTTTTTCCGTTTCACGGCATCGTGACCCGATGGCTGTCTTCGTGAGGGATCGGTAACACGCGGAAATAATTCATAGAATTCCTTCAAGCCAAAGCCGGCTCCGGGTCCGTGCTCCGTCGCGGTCTTCTTCCTCTTGCCAGTCAGCCCAAGCCTTCCATCTGTTTGCGGGTACCGTTTCAGACGGCTTGCGGAATGCGCCGGGTTCTCCGGTGAAGGGCTGTCTGCAGAAAACTGTAAGGGCAGGGAGTTTCGAATATGACGGAGATCAAGGTTGAACTGACGCGCCGGGCGGCATTGCTCGGGGCGGGAGGAGCGATTGCCGGCGCAGGTCTGGCTGCGTCCACGACGGTCCACGCGGCCGCCGAAAAGCAGGGGGCGCTGTCTGCGCCGGTGGCCCGCTATCCGCTTGGCGGCTTCGAGGTGAATACGCTTCTGGATGGAGCTGTCAGCCTGCAGGAACCGCAGAAGACCTTCGGCATGAATGTGGATGCGGACACGTTCTCCGCGGCGTCTGCGGAAAACTTCCTGCCCCACGATACCTTTCAGATCAGCTTCACGCCAACGCTGGTCAACACCGGCAGCGAACTGATCCTGTTCGATACCGGCAACGGCGAAGGCGCGCGGCCCGGGCGCGGCAACTTGCGCGCGGCCCTGGAAAACGCCGGGTACACGCCGGAGCAGGTCGATATCGTCGTGATCACGCATATGCATCCCGATCACATCGGCGGCCTGATGGAGGGCGGCGCGCCGGCTTTCGCCAATGCGCGCTACGTGACCGGACAAAGGGAGTATGACTTCTGGGCGGCGATGGAGCCGGAGGCCAACGGCGTAACCAAGCTGATGGCGACGCATGTCAAGCCGCTCGCGGAGAAGATGACCTTCCTGAACGGCGGCGGCGCGGTCACGTCCGGCATCACGGCGATGGATGCACCGGGCCATACGCCGGGTCACATGATCTACATGATCGAAAGCGACGGCAAGCAGCTTGCGCTGACGGCGGATACAGCCAACCACTTTGTCTGGTCCCTCGCGCATCCGGAATGGGAAGTCCGCTTCGACATGGACAAGGAAACCGCGGCCGCGACACGCAAGACGGTGCTCGGCATGCTCGCGAGCGACAAGGTTCCGTTCGCCGGCTATCACATGCCGTTTCCGGCGGTGGGCTATGTGGCGACCGACGGCGCCCGGTTCCGTTACGTTCCGGCCTCCTATCAACTGCATCTTTGATCGTCGCATCTCAGGTTCATGCGGATGAGGAACGTCGTAGGAATTGGAGGCGTGTTTTTCAGGGCAAAGGACCCTGAAGCACTCGCGGCCTGGTACGAGACCCATCTTGGGATCAACAAGGCCCCGACGGACATGGTCGCCGAGCCGTGGCGAACGGAAGCCGGCGTCACCGTATTCGCGCCCTTTGCGCAGGACACCGATTATTTCTCCAAGGAAAAACAGTTCATGCTGAATTTCCGGGTGAGCGACATGGATGAAATCCTCGCTCGCTTGCGATCAATCGGTGTCGAGGTGGCCAATGAAGTGTCGCATGAAGGTCTCGGCCGGTTCGCGCATGTTCACGATCCGGAAGGAAATCCGATCGAACTCTGGGAGCCGGAGAAGGCGTGACCGGTGTCGTGTTCTGGAAACGGAAAAGGGCCGGCTGCGAAGCCGGCCTTTCTTGTAGGATGCACAGTCTGCAGAAAGGCTGCCCTTTCTCACGGCGCCGGAACGGATCCGGGCAGGATTTCCTTTGCGAGCCGGAGCTCGCCTTCGCTGACTTCAATTAGGGAAACGGATTTCAGCGGGATGCGGGAGCCGTCCGGAAAGCTGATTTTTCCGGTCACGCCGTCAAACTGCTTGATCTGCAGCAATCCGTTCAGAATACCTGTCTTTGTCGGCTCGCCGGAGGTCGTCACGGCCGCGGCGAGGAGCCCGGCCGCGTCATAGGCAAGGGCCGCGAACGATGTCGGTGCTTCGCCGGGGAAGGCCGCCGCGTAGGCGTCCTTGAAGCTGACCACCTCCGGTCTGGCGGCACCCTTGCCCAGATAGACATGGGTGGTGAAATAGACGTTGCCGATCTCCGGATTCCGGCTCCAGACACCGTCGTCGTCATAGCCGTCACCGCCCAGCACCGGCCCCTGATAGCCCTGTTTTCTGAGCGCGCTGACGATCCGCGCGGCATTGTGTGCGGTCTCCACGCTGACGAAAACCATATCTGCGCTGCTGGTATCGGGCAGTGTCCAGCCTCGCGCGTCGGGATCGATCTCCGTCCGGTTGAGAATTCTGCCACCGAGCCCGGTGAAGGCTTCGGCGAAATAATTCTGCAGCAGCTTCGGATAGGTGCGCTGCATGTCGGCCAGGACAATAGCGGTTTTCGCGCCGCGCTCCGTAAAGGCCCATTCCGCAGCCGCTGCCGCCTGAACATTGTCGCCGAAGCAGGCCAGGAACAGATAGGTGGGGACCTCGTCGGGCAGCTCGGGGGAGGTCGCGCCGCTGGTCAGGAAGACTTTCCCTTCTGCCGCGGCGGAGGGCGCCGCGGCAAGGACGTTGTCCGTGTCGGAGAGGCCGAAATAGGCAAGGATCTCGGGATTTGCCGCAAGGCTCCGGACGATTTCCGCCTTCAGGACCGTGAGGTCGGTCTTGCCGTCCACCGGGACGAGGGCGAGTGTCCGGCCGAGAACGCCGCCTGAGGCATTGATTTCGTCCACCGCCAGGCTGGCCCCGTGAGACGATGGGATATCGTGCGGTGCCTGCCGGCCGCTGAGATTGAAAACGGCACCGAGTTTCAGGGGAGGTTCGTCTGCCGCCGGGTGCCCCATGAACGGAAACGCAAGGAGCGCAAGGGCAAGTGCCTGGGAAAGAAAGCTGGAGCGGATCAATGAAGGCCATCTCTTGATGATTTGCCGGCAGGCGTGTCACTCGCGTCAAAACGCAAGAGAAGGACAACGTTTCGGCGGCAATAAAAAACCCCGGCAAAAGGCCGGGGCTTTTCAACGAAGGTGGTTTCCGCTGCTTAAGCGGCTGCTTCGACGTCCGGTTCGCGCAGCACGTAGCCGCGGCCCCACACCGTTTCGATGTAGTTCTTTCCGGAGGTGGCTGCGGCCAGTTTCTTGCGCAGCTTGCAGATGAAGACGTCGATGATCTTCAGTTCCGGTTCGTCCATGCCGCCATAGAGATGGTTGAGGAACATTTCCTTGGTCAGCGTGGTGCCCTTGCGCAGCGAGAGCAGTTCCAGCATCTGGTATTCCTTGCCGGTCAGGTGAACACGCTGGCCGCCGACTTCAACGGTTTTGGTGTCCAGGTTGACCTTGAGGTCGCCGGTGACGATCACCGACTGTGCGTGGCCCTTGGAGCGGCGGACGATCGCGTGGATGCGGGCGACCAGTTCGTCCTTGTGGAACGGCTTGGTCATATAGTCGTCTGCGCCGAAACCGAGGCCGCGGACCTTGTCTTCAATTCCAGCGTTTCCGGACAGGATCAGGATCGGTGTCTTGACCTTGGAAACGCGGAGCGTCCGAAGAACCTCGTAACCGGACATGTCCGGAAGGTTCAAGTCCAACATGATAATGTCATAATCGTACAGCTTACCGAGGTCGATGCCTTCCTCGCCAAGATCTGTCGTGTAGACGTTGAAGTTCTCGGACTTCAGCATCAGTTCGATGCTCTGCGCAGTCGCGCTATCATCCTCAATCAACAGTACACGCATTGCCAATCCCCTTGTTCTGCCTTTCCTGGGCAAGTCGCAACGGCTTTGTCGGTGAGCGCTACGAAGGACTGTTGTTAACCCCGACTCAAAGCTATCGATTAATGGTTAACAAAATATGATTCGTAGCGGCAAGCTCTGAAGAGAGTAATCTGTGAACAACAGTCAACTTGTTGAATCGTCTGTAAAAACACTGATTCACAAATCTTAATGTTGAGCTTTAAAAAACCGGTCTAACCGATTCCGTTCAGATTCCTTTCGACAAACCCGTTTTGACTCCGAAATGGCTCTCGCTTGTCAGCCTTCCAAAGGTTAAGATTAACCAGAGTCGTAAACGATCGGTTACCAAAACCGTTAACTGGGGAAGGAATCTTAATTGAAGGCGCTTTTTGCCGAGATTGATTCGCTGATGCCCACCGAGATTTATGGCCGGGTTACAGCGGTTCAGGGCCTCCTTGTGGAGATCGCGGGGCCGATCCACGAGATGAGCGTCGGTTCGCGTCTTTTGATCGACAGCGGCGAGGATAACCCCAAAGTTCCGGCAGAAGTGGTCGGATTCCGCGACGGTCACGCGCTGTGCATGCCGTTTTCCGGGCTCGAAGGCGTCAGGATGGGCTGTAAGGCGGTGATCAATTCCCGCGACAGCGTGGTGCATCCGGGCAATGCCTGGCTCGGCCGGGTGGTTAATGCACTTGGTGAACCGATTGATGGTAAAGGAGATCTTGCGAATGGCGGAGTGCCTCGCAAATTGCGAAGTGCGCCGCCGCCGGCCTCCGAACGTAAACGGGTGGGGCCGCCGCTCGACCTCGGTGTCAGGGCGCTCAACACTTTCGTGACCTGCTGTGAAGGCCAGCGCATGGGCATCTTCGCGGGCTCCGGTGTGGGCAAGTCCGTGCTGATGTCGATGCTGGCGCGCAACACCAAATGCGATGTCGCCGTGATCGGCCTCATCGGCGAACGGGGCCGGGAAGTGCAGGAATTCATCGAGGACGATCTCGGCGAGGAGGGACTGGCGCGCTCCGTGGTCATCGTCGCCACCTCCGACGAAAGCGTTTTGATGCGCCGGCAGGCGGCCTATCTCACCATGACGGTTGCCGAACATTTCCGCGACGAAGGCAACAACGTGCTGTGCATGATGGATTCGATCACCCGATTCGCCATGGCCCAGCGCGAGATCGGCCTGTCGATCGGCGAGCCCCCGACCTCCAAGGGCTATACTCCCACGGTGTTCACCGAACTGCCGCGTCTTCTGGAACGCGCGGGACCGGGAGTGGAAGGAACCGGGTCGATCACCGGCCTCTTCACCGTGCTTGTGGAAGGTGACAATCACAACGAGCCGGTTGCCGATGCGGTCCGCGGGATCCTGGACGGCCATGTGGTGATGGAGCGCGCGATCGCCGAACGGGGGCGCTATCCGGCGATCAATGTGCTAAAGTCGGTTTCGAGAACCATGCCGCGCTGCGTGCCGCAGGAACAGCTTCCGGTGCTGCGCAAGGCAAAGCAGCTTCTGTCGACCTACACAGATATGGAAGAACTGATCCGGCTCGGCGCCTACCGGAAAGGATCGGATCCGACGGTCGACGAAGCCATACACCGGTTCGGACCGATGGACGAATTTCTGAACCAGGGAAAAGACGAGGCCACGTCACTTTCTGAAGGTTATCTGCAACTCGCCAACCTTTTGGAAATGACTCTGGAATAGACTGCCCGTGTTAGGGGAGTATTGAGTAATGAAAACCCGAGACAGTTTGATCCGTTTGAAGCGGTTTCAGGTTGATGAAAAGCGGCGGCAACTCGCTCAGATCGAGAGCATGATTGCCGAGTTCAATCGTATGGCCGATGAACTCGATGAGCAGATCCGCTCCGAGCAGGAGCGGGTCGGGATTACCGATGTCACTCATTTTGCTTATCCGACTTTTGCCAAGGCCGCGGCTGACCGGCGCGACAATCTGCGCAATTCCGCGCATGAACTGGACGATCAGCTTCAGCGTGCGCAGGACGAGCTGAGCGAGGCGATCGAGGAGCTGAAAAAGTTCGAGCAACTGGAAGAACGCGACCAGCAGCGCGAGCGCACGGCTCAGGAAATCGCGGAGCAGGATCAGCTCGACGAAGTCGCCGCGCGGGCGCGGGTGCGCTAATCCGCCATCAAAATTCCCCTTCGGCCGGCCTTTCCCGACGGATGGCCGGCGAGGCTTTTGCCTGACCGCCAGCCCGGCGGTCGGGTTTTGTGCTTTCTGGCCTTGATGTTATAGGAAATGCGCATCCTGCACGCGGCATGCTCCACCGGGGTACGGCATTCTACATGCGATTTTTTCTGGCGTTTCTTCTTCCCGTCTCGACGTTTTCCTTCGCGCTCGGGCTCACCCAGCCGCTGATGCGGTTCGAAAGACTGTATTTCCTGGAAGACCGGCCGACGCTGGTGGAAATGATCCGAAGCCTTTGGGTTGAGGGCGATGCTCTCCTTGCAGCCATCGTGGCCCTGTTTTCCGTCGGCTTTCCGGCCGTGAAGATCGTTCTCATTCACGTTGCCGTCCTGAGCGGCGGCAAATCCCGCTCGCTGGCGCTCTTGTCGATGGTCAGCAAGTGGTCGATGCTGGATGTGATGCTGGTGGCGCTGGTGCTGTTTGCCGCAAAGACCAGCGGTCTGGCGGCAGCGGCGATCCTGCCGGGTCTGTGGTTTTACGCTGCGGCGACCCTTTCGACCGCAATTGCGGCGAGCCTTTGCGCGAGAAGCTAGGGTCTGTGGGGAATTAGGATTTGGCCGTAGCGACGGGATCTTAGCTGGCGGAGGTCTGTACGGCCGACTCGCGAAAGGACTTGGATTTCTTCTCCCTCCGGTTCGCCTGGAAATCTCCGCACCGGGACTGTCTTGCCTGCAGCACGGTATCAAGATGCTTCTTGTAGGCCGTCGTCCATTCCGACCCCTCGGCGGAGGAAATTTTCAGATGATCGCAGCGAACCTTTGAAAACAGTGCGAAGGTGGGCGTCTTGAGCCCCGATTTTTCCGCCGTCCTCAGAACGAGATCCTTCTTGCCGCTGACAACGGCTTCCTTCAGGGACGTGTGAGCCGTCCGTCCGCGGGCGCTGAGCAGTTCGAGGGCGTGCTCGAAGCGCCCGTCCTGCAGGAGCAGGATCATCAGTTCATCGACGGAGATGTCCTTCCGTTCCGCATCCTGCCACAACATGCCGATGTCGGTATTTTCCAGCGCTGCGCCGAATTCCTTGCGGAGCACCTTCAGCCGCGCGATCTGATCGAGCTGGTCCTGGCTCAGGGCTCCTTCGATGATGGCGTGCAGCCGTTTCCTGGTTTCTTCGTCGACGAGCGGCAGAAGGGCCCGGCAAACGGCCGGCGACAAGTCGGATCTCAATGCGAGATCCTCCCTCAGCACGACGTCCTCGGCCGCATATTTGACAAACTTGAGCATCGTTTCACGCGACAGCCGGATTTCCCTGTTGCCGGCGAGGATCCGGTGCACATGCCCGTCGCCCTTTTCGGCGATCGCATCCGACACCTGGGTGGACAGGTCCCTGCGGCGCGCGAGGACCTGCATATGGGCGGTGCTGAGGCGTTCCACGAAATCGAGCAGATCTTCCTGCGAGAAGACCGGGCATTTCGCCAGGACGGGCATCGCCACGGCGACGTCGTCCTCCGCTATCCGGACGGCGAGTTTATAGGGTGTGTTTGTCTGTTCCGCGAGTTTCTGGGCAAGCCTTGCCCGGTCCTTCGCGGAGCCGGCGCTGTAAAGTTTCAGGATGACCTCTGCGAAAAGGGTCAATTCCCGGTCCGTACGCTGATCGAGATTGGCGATGACAAGCTCGGTCACTTGCGCAAACAGGCGTTTGCGTGACTCTGTCGTGCCTTCCTGGGCAAGCTTGATCAAAGAACTCGCCATTCTTCCTCCACAATATTCCAGACTGCGAACAATATAGTTATTTTTAAGTTACCGGCACAGAAAAACTCCGGCAGAAGCCGTCCTGTATCCGGTGGAGCAAGAGTAGTTTCGAAAGTTCTCAAGTTTATTCAGTCTCGATTCCGATCAGCAAAGATTTATCGCGGTTCTTCTTTTTTCGGCGAGAAACCGGTTGGCACCCGCAGCTTCAGCCTTTTCATCGCCTGCGGTTCTTCCCTATTGTCTGAACCGAAAACGATGCCCGATCCCTGAAATGGAATGAATTTGAAATGAAAGCGTTGTGCCGAAGCCTTGCCGTCCTTGCGGGAATTGTCCTTTTAAGTCTGGCACCGGCCGCGGCGCAGACAGCCGATGCCCAGCAAAGCGCCTCGAGCGAGGTTCAGCAGGCCAACGACGCGCTCATCAATATCCTCAACGATCCGGACAGCCGGGCACAGCTTATCGATCTTCTGAAACAGAACGCTTCCGGAGGCCAGGGACCGGAAGGCGATTCCATGGTTGCCGGCGAGGGAACCGACGCGCAAAGCGAAACGCCGGCGGACACGACCACGACAAACGAGAATTTCGCGCTCAGGGTGGGCGAATACACCCAGCATCTCGTCGACGATACGGGATATCTTCTTCAACAGGCGATGCGGTCTCTGAACGGTCTTGTCCTGATCGTGCGCGGCGACGTTCCGATCAAGTGGGACACAGCCAAAGACATTGCCATTCAGGTCTCGGTGGTGCTGGCTGCAGCCTATGCCGCTTTTCTTGCAAGCCAGTTCATCGCCTTGAAGATCTATCCAAAGGTGGCGGTTTATGCCCGCTATGGCGGCGCGCTCACGCGGACCTCCATTCTCATTCTCACCACGATCGGCGATGCGATCACTGTCGGCATCGGCTGGCTTGTGGGCAACGGCGCCGCGCTCCTGAGCATCGGCAATCTCGGCAGCGGTGTCACACTTCAGGAAAGCCTGGCGCTGAACGCCTTTTTCGTCTGCAGCGCCGCCAATGTGTCGCTGCGGTTCATCTTTGCGCCCAGGCGGCCGGAGCTGCGTCTGCTGCCGTTTACCGACGAGGGGTCGCTATACTGGTACCGTCTCCTGCGGCTGTTCATGTACTGGATCATCTACGGAGTGTTCCTGATCGTGCCGCTGGCCAACATCGCCGCGTCCTTCGTGCTCGGCAACGCCTTGCGCTTTCTTATCGTCCTTCTCGGCATGCTCTACCTGGCGGTGCTCGTGAAAAGAAATCGGCAAAGGGTCTACCAGGGCACGAAAGACTATGCCGAGACGCTGCAGACCAGCCTGGCGAAAAAGTCTCTGACGCTCGTCGGCCGCCTCTGGCACCTTGCCGCCTACATCTATATCGTCGCGGTCTTCATCATCTGGGTCATCCGGCCTTTCGACGCAACGACGATCATCCTGCGGGCGACAGGGCTTTCGATCGTGACGATCATGGCCGGGATCGCGCTTTCGCTCGTGATGACGCGCGCGATCAAGGGAGGCATCCGGCTGCCGGAGGATCTCAACCGCACGCTGCCGGCCCTGCAGCACCGCCTCAATGCCTTCGTGCCCCGCCTGCTCAAGATCATCCGCTTTGCCGTCTTTATCGCGACCGTGCTTCTGCTCATGGAGATCTGGAGCGTGATAAGCGTCTTCGAGTGGCTGGCAAGCGAAGCGGGCGTTCAGCTTCTCAGCAGTTACGGATCGGCCTTCCTCGTTGTGCTCATATCCTTCCTTGTCTGGCTCGGTGTCATGTCCTGGGTCGATCTCAGACTGCAGTCGCGGTCCGGCTACATCGTCACCGCTCGCGAGCGCACGCTTTTCCAGCTGTTCCGCAACGCGTCGACCGTCGTGATCATCGTCATGGCCTTGCTGCTATCCCTGTCGGAGATCGGTGTCGACATCGGTCCGCTGATCGCCGGTGCCGGTGTCGTCGGTCTGGCGATCTCCTTCGGCGCGCAGACGCTCGTGAAGGACATCATCACCGGCGCCTTCATCCAGATCGAAAACGCCATCAACGAAGGCGACGTGGTGACGGTTGCCGGTATCACGGGAACCGTTGAGGGGATCACGGTCCGCTCCGTGCGGATCAGGGACATGGACGGCACGACGCATATCGTCCCGTTCTCTTCCGTCGACATGGTGTCGAATTTCATGCGCGGGTTCTCCTATCACGTCGCGCTGATCGGAGTGTCCTACGACACCAATATCACTTACGCGAAAGAGGCGATGATGGAGGCTTTCCGGCGGTTGCAGGAGACCGACTACAATTCCAAGATCTTCGGCGACCTTGAGATGCACGGCGTCACGAATTTCGGCGCCAGCTCGATCGATATCCGTGCCCGGATCAAGACCACGCCCGGCGACCAGTGGGCCGTCGGCCGGGCCTATAACGAATATGTCAAACAGGTCTTCGACGAACGGGACATCGAAATTCCGTTTCCGCAGGTCACCTATCATGCCGCCACGCCGCCTTTTGCCGGCGGCGATCAGAAAGCGAAACTCCAGGCGGATCCGGACACGAAAGTTACCAATCTTGCCGATGACGCTCCGCCTGCGGAGGATAACAATTAAGAAAAACAAACGTTTGATGAGTGATTTGCGCTGTCCTGTTTCCGGAGCCCCGCCTGGACAGGCCTCCAGGGCGGGCCGCTCTTCAAATCAAAATGGCGATTGAATTTCGACAAGTTTCGCTTTATTTTCATTTTGAAATGAATGTGAGAGCGCACCCGAGCCGGAGACTGAATTCATGGCGGCTGATTACGATCTTCTGATCATCGGCGGAGGGATCAACGGAACGGGGATAGCCCGCGACGCGACGGGCCGCGGCGCATCCGTCCTCTTGGTGGAAATGGGCGATCTCGCCGGAGCCACGTCTTCCGCCTCGACCAAACTCATTCACGGCGGTTTGCGCTATCTCGAATATTACGAATTCGGCCTGGTCCGCAAAGCGTTGAAGGAGCGGGAAGTGCTGTGGCGCGCTTTGCCCCACATCGCCCGGCCGCTGCGCTTCATCCTGCCACATCACAAGGAACTGCGCCCCGCCTGGCTGCTGCGCCTCGGGCTGTTCCTCTACGACCACCTCGGCGGACGGGAGCTTCTTCCTCCAACGCGTACCGTCCGGCTGGATGAGGCTCCCTATTCCGACGGGCTCAAACCGCTCTTCAGGAAAGGCTTCGAATATTCCGATTGCTGGGTGGACGATGCCCGCCTGGTGGTCCTGAATGCGCTGGACGCCTCCGATCGGGGGGCCGATGTCCTCACCCGGACCAAATGCACCGGCGCGCGCCGGGATGGGGACTGCTGGAAAGTCGCCCTGAAAGACCTGAAAACGGGTGAGGAGCGAACGGTCTCGGCAAAGGTTCTCGTCAACGCGGCCGGTCCCTGGGTTGCCGACATGCTCCATGAGATTGCCGGCATCCACAACAAGGCGCATATCCGCCTGGTCAAGGGCAGCCACATCATCGTGCCGCGCCTGTTTGGCCATGACCGCTGCTTCATTTTCCAGAACGGCGACGGACGGATTGTCTTTGCCATCCCCTACGAGCAGGATTTCACGCTGATCGGAACCACCGATATCGATTTTCACGAGGATCTGGGCGCGGTGCGGATTTCCGGCGACGAGATTTCCTACCTCTGCAAGGCGGCCAGCGAATACCTGGAAAAGCCGATTACGCCGGATGATGTGGTGCACAGCTTTTCCGGCGTGAGACCGCTTTACGACGACGGCGCCAAGGACGCCAAGGCGGCGACGCGGGACTACGTGCTCGAGATGGATGGCGGTGGGGATGAGCCGCCGGTGCTGTCGGTCTTCGGCGGCAAGATCACCACATTCCGGAAGCTTGCCGAAGAGGTGCTGAAAAAACTGGAGCCGTATCTGCCCTTCAAGCGCGGCGTCTGGACCGCCTATGCGCCCTTGCCGGGCGGCAACTTCAAAACGGATGAATTTGATGCCGAAGTGGCGAAATTTGAGAAGGATTTTCCTTTCCTGGGCAAATCCCTCGCAATCCGCCTGATGCGTCTCTACGGAACCGACGCGCGGCTTTTCCTCGGGGATGCGTCGTCGCCGGGGGATCTCGGCCGCGATTTCGGATCCGGTCTGCATGAAATCGAGGTGAAGTGGCTGATCGACCGGGAATGGGCGCGTAGCGCCGACGACATCCTGTGGCGGCGGACGAAGCTCGGCCTGAAGATGAGCCCGGAGGAGGCGGGCGAACTGGAGCGCTTCATCTCCGGCTATCTTGCAGAGCGCGCCGGCGCTGCGGCATAGTTCTCTAAAATGCATGATCTGCCGGCTCAGCCGGCAGTTTCTTTGACAAAAGCAATAACAACGGGAGGAGCGCCATGGCCGGATGTGTTTTGGCTATCGACCAGGGCACAACGTCAAGCCGTGCGATTGTCTTCGGCGACGATTTCAACCCTGTCAGCGCGGGACAGCAGGAGTTTCCGCAGCATTTTCCGAAATCGGGCTGGGTGGAGCATTCCCCTGCGGACATCTGGACAAGCACGCTTCGGGTCTGCCGCGAAGCGATGGCGAAGGCGCCGGGCGAAGGCGCGGACGTTGCCGCGATCGGGATCACCAACCAGCGGGAAACGACCCTGATCTGGGACCGGACCACGGGGGAGCCCGTCTATAACGCGATTGTCTGGCAGGACCGGCGGACCGCCGAGACCTGTGCGCAATTGCGCAGCAGGGGGCTGGAGGGAAAATTCACCGCCAAGACGGGCCTGCTGCTCGACCCCTATTTCTCCGGCACGAAGATCGCCTGGATCCTCGACCATGTCGAAGGGGCGCGGGAACGTGCGGACCGGGGCGAACTGGCGTTCGGCACGGTCGACACCTGGCTGATCTGGAAACTGACCGGCGGCAGGGTGCATGCGACCGACGCGACCAATGCCTCGCGCACCCTGATCTACAACATTCACAAGAACGAGTGGGACGAAGAGCTCTGCCTGCTTCTCGACATTCCCTTGAACCTTCTTCCGGAGGTGAAGGACAGCGCGGACGATTTCGGCTTTGCCGAAGCGGATCTGTTCGGGCGGGCCCTGCCGATCCTCGGCGTGGCGGGCGATCAGCAGGCGGCGACGGTCGGCCAGGCCTGTTTCGAGCCCGGCATGGTGAAGTCCACTTACGGCACCGGCTGTTTCGCCCTGATGAACACCGGCGACACGCCGGTTGCCTCCAAAAACCGCATGCTGACGACGATCGCCTATCGCCTTGACGGCAAGACAACCTATGCCCTTGAGGGATCGATCTTCGTGGCGGGCGCCGCGGTCCAGTGGCTGCGGGACGGGCTTGGCCTCATCAAGGATGCGGCGGAGACCCAGGAGCTCGCCGAGCAGGCGGATCCGAATCAGGACGTCTACCTCGTTCCGGCCTTTGTCGGGCTGGGCGCTCCCTACTGGGACGCGGACGCCCGCGGCGCGCTGTTCGGGCTGACCCGCAGCACGGGACCGAAGGAGATCGCCCGCGCCGTTCTGCAGAGCGTCGGCTACCAGACCTGCGATCTGATCGATGCCATGCAGGCCGACTGGCCGGACGCGGAGCAGCCGGTGCTCAGGGTCGACGGCGGGATGACGGTTTCCGACTGGACCATGCAGTTCCTGGCCGACATCCTGGGCGCTCCGGTAGACCGGCCGACGGTCGCAGAGACGACTGCGCTCGGGGCTGCGTGGCTTGCCGGATCGAAGGCCGGGATCTGGCCGGGAGCCGAGACTTTCTCCGCTGAGTGGAAATTGGAGCGGCGGTTTGAACCCCGGTTACAGGAAAGTGAACGCATCCGGCTGTTCAAAGGCTGGCAGGACGCTGTGATCCGCACCCGTTCTACGCTGGATTGAAGAAAAAGAAGGCTCTCGTGGATACGAGAGCCTATTTGATTCCAGAGACTTAGCGGGGTCCGTAAAAACCTTTACCTTGCGGTACCAGTTTCCATTCGCAGCGCTTTGAATCGTTAAAAATTTACGGCAGCAAAGCTTACCTAGCAAAAATATTTCAAAACGAGTGCCAAATTAGAAATATGTTGGCAGTTGATTTTCTGACAAAAAAACGCCTTAGTTTGCGCTGGCTTGGGCTTAACTCCTTTGCACGATCTCAACGATGCAAGGCCCTTGCTTCTTCATCAAGGGGAGAACAGTTTGATGAATTTTCAAAAAACCTTGAAGGCAACCCTTCTCGGCGCCAGCCTTGCCGTGATTGCGGCAACCGGCGCGTCCGCAAAAACGCTGGTTTATTGCTCCGAAGGCTCGCCTGAAGGCTTCGACACGGCCCTTTATACCGCCGGCACCACGTTCGACGCTTCCTCCAAACCGGTCTACAACCGGCTTGTCGAATTCAAGCGCGGCACGACCGAAGTTCTGCCGGGTCTGGCGGAGAGCTGGGAAGTTTCCGAAGACGGTCTGGAATACACCTTCAACCTGCGCAAGGGCGTCAAGTTCCACACGACGGATTTCTTCACGCCGACCCGTGATTTCAATGCCGACGACGTGCTCTTCTCGTTCAATCGTCAGCTCAAGAAAGACGATCCGTGGCATGAATATACCCCGGGCGCGGCGTGGGAATATTTCGACGGCATGTCCATGCCGGATCTCATCAAGGAGATCGTCAAGGTCGACGACTACACGGTGAAGTTCGTTCTGAACCGTCCGGAAGCTCCGATGATCGCCAACCTGGCGATGGACTTCGCGTCGATCCTGTCGGCCGAATACGCCGATCAGCTCGACAAGGCCGGCAGCAAGGAACAGCTCAACCAGCAGCCGGTCGGCACCGGTCCGTTCTCGTTCGTCGGCTACCAGAAAGACGCCGTGATCCGCTATGCGGCCCACCCGGACTACTGGGGCGGTAAGCAACCGGTCGACAACCTGATCTTCGCCATCACGCCGGATGCGGCCGTGCGCCTGCAGAAGCTGAAGGCCGGCGAATGTCACGTGATGCCGTATCCGGCGCCGGCCGACATCGCCGACATCAAGGCCGACAGCAACCTGACCCTGATGGAACAGCAGGGCCTGAACGTCGGTTACCTCGCCTACAACACCAAGGTCGCTCCGTTCGACAAGACGGAAGTCCGCAAGGCGCTGAACCACGCGATCAACAAGCAGGCGATCCTGGACGCGGTGTTCCAGGGCTCCGGCCAGGCCGCCAAGAACCCGATCCCGCCGACCATGTGGTCCTATAACGATGCGGTCGAGGATGACGATTACAACCCCGATCTGGCCAAGGAAATGCTGGAAGCGGCCGGCGTCACCGATCTTTCCATGAAGATCTGGGCCATGCCGGTTCAGCGTCCGTACAACCCGAATGCCCGCCGCATGGCGGAAGTCATTCAGGCCGACTTCGCCAAGATCGGCGTGAATGTCGAGATCGTTTCCTATGAATGGGGCGAGTATCTGTCCCGTTCCAAGGAAGAAGACCGTGACGGCGCAGTGCTGCTTGGCTGGACGGGCGACAACGGCGATCCGGACAACTTCCTGGCCGTTCTGCTCGGCTGTGACGGCGTCGGCGGCTCCAACCGCGCCCAGTGGTGCAACGAAGAGTTCGAAGCTCTGATCCAGAAGGCAAAGACCGTGACCGACAAGGCAGAGCGCACCAAGCTCTACGAAGAGGCACAGGTGGTCTTCAAGGAGCAGGCTCCGTGGGCAACCATCGCGCATTCCGTCGTCTTCATGCCGATGTCCTCCAAGGTCACCGGCTACATCATGGACCCGCTCGGCGGGCACTGGTTTGACGGCGTGGACATCGCGGAGTAAAAGCCGCCTAAATCTCGGGAGGCGCTGGCAGCAATGCCGGCGCCTTCAAACATTCTGACCGGCGGATGCAACTCTTCCTGGAACTGTATCCGCTGGTTCTTCGTATCTGGAACCCGACATGCTCCGTTTTCTTCTAGGCCGGCTCGGCCTGTTGATACCGACATTCATTGGCGTCACGCTTGTCGCCTTCTTCTTCATCCGCCTCCTGCCCGGCGATCCGCTGGAGCTGCTCGCCGGCGAACGCGGCATCGACCCCGCCCGCAAGGCCGAACTGATGGCGCAGATGGGTTTCGACCAGCCCATGTGGAAGCAGTATTTCGATTACGTCGTCGGTATATTCCACGGCGACCTCGGCACATCCTTTGCCTCGAAGAAGCCCGTGCTCGTCGAGTTCATGACGCTCTTCCCGGCGACCGCCGAACTTGCGCTTTGCGCGATCATCCTCGCGGTCTGTCTCGGCATCCCGGCCGGTATCTTCGCCGCCGTCAAGCGCGGCTCCGTCGCCGACCAGGCCATCATGGGTACGGCGCTCGTCGGCTATTCCATGCCGATCTTCTGGTGGGGCCTGCTGCTGATCATCCTGTTTTCCGGCATCCTGCAATGGACACCGGTTTCGGGGCGCATCTCGCTGATGTTTTTCTTCCCGCAGGTGACGGGCTTCATGCTGATCGACAGCCTGCTCTCCGGTGAAAAGGGCGCCTTCCTGTCCGCGGTCCGGCATCTGATCCTGCCGTCTATCGTGCTGGCGACCATTCCATTGGCCGTGATCGCCCGCCAGACCCGCTCCGCCATGCTCGAGGTTCTGGGCGAGGACTATGTGCGCACGGCGCGGGCCAAGGGCCTGCCGCCCCGGTCCGTCATCGGCCTTCATGCCCTGCGCAATGCGCTCATTCCGGTGATCACCACCATCGGCCTTCAGGTCGGCGTGCTGCTGGCCGGCGCGATCCTGACGGAGACCATCTTTTCCTGGCCGGGCGTCGGCAAGTGGCTCGTCGACAGCATTTCCCGGCGCGACTATTTCGTGGTCCAGGGCGGTCTGCTGCTGATTGCCGGGATCATCATGCTGGTCAATCTGATCGTGGACGTGCTCTACGGCCTCATCAATCCGCGCATTCGCCACAATTGAGCGGAGGATCAAGAAAAATGACAAACACCTCCCCGGCCGCCAAGGCCGACACCGCGAAACTCGAAGCTGAAAGCCGCAATGCCACCAAGGCCCAGCTTGCCGAGTTCTGGTACTACTTCGCCCAGAACAAGGGGGCCGTCGTGGGTCTCGCGGTCTTCGTTCTGCTGGTTCTGATGGCTGTGTTCGCACCGCTGATCGCCCCGCACAATCCCGATATCCAGTACCGGGACAGCTTCCTCGTCCCGCCGGTCTGGGAAGAGGGCGGCAAGGCGGCGTTTCTTCTGGGAACGGACGCGGTCGGCCGCGATATCCTGTCCCGGCTGATCTTCGGCGCGCGCTTCTCGCTGTTCATCGGTGTCGTCGTCGTCACCATCGCGCTCACCGGCGGCATCGTGCTCGGGCTGATCGCCGGATATGTGCGCGGCGCCGTCGACACGTTCATCATGCGCGTGATGGATATCATCCTGGCCTTCCCGTCGCTGCTTCTCGCCCTGGTGCTGGTGGCCATTCTCGGCCCGGGCCTGATCAATGCCATGATCGCCATCGCACTCGTTCTGCAGCCGCATTTCGTCCGCCTGACGCGGGCCGCGGTCCTGTCCGAACGCTCTCGGGATTACGTGGTCGCGGCAAGGGTCGCCGGTGCGGGCCATCTGCGGCTGATGTTCAAGACCATCCTGCCCAATTGCCTGGCGCCGCTGATCGTCCAGGCAACGCTGTCCTTTTCCAACGCGATTCTGGACGCGGCCGCCCTCGGCTTCCTCGGCATGGGCGCCCAGCCGCCCACGCCGGAATGGGGCACGATGCTCGCCGAAGCGCGCGAGTTCATTCTGCGCGCCTGGTGGGTGGTCACCTTCCCGGGCCTTGCCATCCTGATCACCGTTCTTGCCATCAACCTGGTCGGCGACGGCCTGCGCGATGCGCTCGACCCGAAACTGAAGAGGAGCTGAGCGATGCCGCTTCTTGAAATCAGGAACCTGAGGGTCGAGTTCGATACCGCGAAGGGGCCGTTCCGAGCGCTCGACGGCGTCGACTATACGGTCGATGCCGGCGAGGTGCTGGCGATCGTCGGCGAGTCGGGATCCGGAAAATCCGTCGCCATGCTGGCGGTCATGGGCCTTCTGCCGGACAGCGCGACAATCACCGCGGACAAGATGGAGTTCGAGGGCCGGGACCTCAGGACCCTTTCGCCCAAGGCGCACCGCAAGGTGATCGGCAAGGAGATCTCGATGATCTTCCAGGAGCCGATCGCCAGCCTCAATCCGTGCTTCACCGTCGGCTTCCAGCTCGGCGAGACGCTGAAGACGCATATGGGCCTTAAGGGAAAGCAGGTCAGAGAGCGGGTGATCGAGCTTCTGACCGCCGTCGGCATCCCCGATCCGGAGGGGCGCATCAGTGCCTTTCCGCATCAGATGTCCGGCGGCCAGTGTCAGCGCGTGATGATCGCCATGGCGATCGCCTGTTCGCCCAAGCTGCTGATCGCGGACGAGCCGACGACCGCGCTCGACGTGACCATCCAGAAGCAGATCCTCGACCTTCTGGTGAAATTGCAGCAGGAAAGCGGCATGGGTCTCATCATGATCACCCATGACATGGGCGTGGTGGCGGAGACCGCCGACCGGGTGATCGTTCAGTACAAGGGCCGGAAGATGGAGGAGGCCGACGTGCTTTCCCTCTTCGAAAGCCCTCAGAATCCGTATACCAAGGCGCTGCTTTCGGCCCTGCCGGAAAACGCGACCGGCGACCGCCTGCCGACGGTCGGCGATTTTGCCGAAGCGGGAGGTTTCTAAGATGTCGGATGTTATCCTGAAGGTCTGCGACGTCTACCGCACCTACGACCTCAAGGGCGGGATGTTCAAGAAGGCTTCGACGCTGACCGCCGTCAAGGGCGTCAGCTTCGACGTGGAGCGCGGCTCGACCCTTGCCGTGGTGGGCGAGAGCGGCTGCGGCAAGTCCACGCTGGCGCGCATGCTGACGATGATCGATGCGCAGTCTTCCGGATCGATCGAGATCGACGGCCTGCCGATCGACATTTCCACGACCGGCATTTCCAAAGAAATGCGCCAGAAGGTGCAGATCGTCTTCCAGAACCCCTACGGCTCGCTGAACCCGCGCCAGAAAATCGGCCACGTGCTGGAAGAACCGCTGCTTCTGAACACGGACATGCCGGCCGCCGAACGCCGGGACCTTGCCCTCGAGATGCTGGACAAGGTCGGCCTGCAGCCTGAGCATTACGGCCGCTATCCGCACATGTTCTCCGGCGGCCAGCGCCAGCGGATCGCCATTGCCCGCGCCATCATGATGAAGCCGAAACTCCTGGTG
>Ga0207774_100108_pt1 | contig 75687 bp, 64 predicted proteins | sample TtaePargueraPR_13_FD_187754 | JGI IMG/M metagenome (GOLD analysis project Ga0207774, IMG submission 187754) | Aerobic enrichment media microbial communities from Bioluminiscent Bay, La Parguera, Puerto Rico - Tt and M2 (2) (SPAdes) | ecosystem: Environmental > Aquatic > Marine > Unclassified ... | reverse complement strand
TCCCGACCAGGGAGGTTCCGATTTCCTCGCGGCGAAAATCAACGAGGCTAAAGACACGCTTCTCAGAAGACATTGACGGCATCCGTTACGCGGTTACTGATAGATGGCGAAGCAGGCATAGTCAGCCTTTTTCAGGGTCTTGCAGGCTTTCCAGGCTGCTGATTTGCTTTCGAAGCCGATGAAACGCGCCCGGTAAAGGGTCTGACCGTTGGCATCGACGGGTTCTGTGTAGGGCGAGCGGCCGCGCAGGGCTGCACCGGTTCTGGCCTTGGCGTTTTTCAGCATCGTGATCGCCTGGCCTTCCGTTTCGGTGGCGGCAATCTGCACCTGCCAGCCCGGTTCGACGTCACGGGTGTCGCTGGTGGCGACCGTCACCGTATCGTCTGCGTCTCCCTCTGCAATGCTTTCACTCGCTTCCGCCATGGCGGCACTGATGGTCTCGACCGACGTCGTATCGACCCTGATGGTTTCCACCGTGACGGTCTTGATCGGCTGACCCGAAGCCGAAGCAACCTGGACGGAAACATCCTGGCCGGTCTTCTCGCGGGCGGCGCGGCGGAGCGCGGTCGCCGGGATCGAATTCGTGGTCAGGGACATGTCAGGGCTTTCCGGCGGGATCGGCGGCAGGGACGTTGCCACGGCGAAGGTGCTGTCAAAACGCTGTTTGATGGATTTCGGCGGCAGCGGCACATCGTCGCCGAAACCGGGGACAGAGGTCGGCGCGGGCATCGGCACTGCGGCTGCCTTGGCGGGCTCGGTGAATGCAAGCACCATCGGCGCACCCGTTGCCGGGGCCGGTTCGTTGCCCGGCTTCGCCACCGGCAGGGGCGGGTTCTCGAGAGCGCTGGCAACGAATTGAGGCTGGACATTCGGCATGGCGATGGCCGGCGCGGTCTTCGGACCGCGGCTTGCCTTGGGAAGATACCGATTGATGAGCTTGGTCATCTGCGCATTGCGCGACGCGCCGGTCTTCCCGCCCATGACCACGGCGACGATATGGCGCCCGTCCCGGTTCACCGAGGTGACCAGATTGAACCCGGAGGCGCGGATATAGCCGGTCTTGATGCCGTCAACGCCCTTGACCCGGCCCAGCAGCTTGTTGTGGTTGCCGTAGGTCCGGCCCTTGTATTTGTAGGCGCGGGTTTTGAAGTAGCCGTAATATTGCGGGAAGCGTTCCTGAATGGCGCGGCCGAGCGTGGCCATGTCGCGCGCGGTGGTGCGCTGACCGTTGTCGGGCAGACCATGCGGGTTGTTGAAGTTGGTCTTGCTCATGCCGATCTGGTGCGCCGTGCGGGTCATGCGCTTGGCAAAACCTCTTTCCGAGCCGCCGATATTCTCGGCCACGACAGAGGCGACGTCGTTGGCGGACTTGGTCACCAGCGCCATGATGGCATCCTTGACTTTGATGGTCTCGCCCGGACGCAGGCCAAGTTTGGACGGCGGCCGGCCGGAGGCGTATTTCGATACCTTGAGCCGTGAGTCCAGCGAAAGCCGTCCGGCCTCAAGCTCCTCGAAAACGATGTAGAGGGTCATGATCTTGGTGAGCGAAGCCGGGTAGCGGTAGGAGTCCGCGGAAGAGGCGTAAAGCGTCTTTCCGGTCTTGGCGTCCACCACGATGCCTGCATATTTGGAATTCGCCAGCGCCGCCGACGGCAAACTCAGAAGCAGGATGCTGAGGGTCAGGATGTTTCCGATCCGGGCAACTGCCCGCGCATTTCGAACAAAACGCATACCAAGCACAATAACTATCCCATTCCGGGTCACATGGTTCGTGTCTGGAGCTGTCAGGGCCGGATCTTAACCCCCGTGCGATTCAAGCCTGCCACTCCATCGATCTCGGGATATTTGATGGAATCACGGTTACGAATGTGTAAATAGTTGGCATAAAAAGCACTTAAAAAATTAGATTTTATCTAGGGTTAATCTTTGGTTAATGTGATGATTTGGATTTGTTTCAGTAAAATATAGCTTATTTTTCGTGGTATAACTTTATTATTCTAATAATTTCAGTTAATCTCTCGTTTCTTTGTTCGAGGTTGTTTGATTGATTACAATATGTGGAAAGAAAATTCCTGAGCTCAATTTGAAAATGTTGAGACATCATCTCGCGCTATAGTGGTTGTGAGGGGGAGGTTTTAACGCGAATTCGGGTGGCGATTTGAATGCCAAGCCGCATCCGCATAATTTTCTACTTCGCGCAATGGTTGTTGCTGCGCCGCAAAATCGCCTTGACACCAATTGTGCAGTGCATTACGACAAAATCCCGTAGGTAACGCGACATGCGCGCCGGGGAAGCCTTGTTGGGCCGTTGGGTGGCCCCCGGGAACACCGGTTCGCCGGAAGAGGGCAGCAAAGATGAGCAGCTTTGAAGAAATGCAGAAGTTGAGCAAGGACAACATGGACATGGCGATGGAATCTTTCGGTTCCATGAGCAAAGGTTTCCAGGCAATCGCCGCCGAGATGGCCGACTACCAGAAAAAGACCTTCGAAGAAGGAACTGCCGCAGTCGAGAAACTGGTTGCTTCCAAGTCCCTGGACAAGGCGTTCGAAACTCAGGCCGACTACGTCAAGACCGCTTACGAAGGTTTCGTCGGCGAACTGACCAAGCTTGGGGAAATGGTCACCGACCTTTCCAAGGACGCTTACAAGCCTTACGAAGGCGTGATGGGTAAAATGGCGAAATAATCGCCGTTTGTTAAATCAGCGCTGCAAGGCGATGTCACTGAAACCCGGCTGTATCGAGCCGGGTTTTTTGTATATGCACAGATTTGCCCCCATATATTGATCCAAAGACGCGATTTCCGGCCGGACCGGAAATGCCTTTCCTTCCCTCCTTTTAATCCTAATCGAGACACCTACATTCATATTTAGTGGGGAGATGCATCCGTCAAATGCGTCCATTACCCGAATGTTGATGAAATCGACCATTGCGCGAGCGCCGCTTGCGCGGCAGGATTACTAGCAAGACGTATCAGCCGGCGGCGCAGTGCGCGTTGCGGGTTCAAGCTCCGGACCAGCCACCTGTGGCTCACTCCGGAGAGCGGGAATTGGTGATAGCCGGAGTGATAGAGGCAAAAGAAACGGCAATGTCGGCGGGCTCTGATTATGACAATGACGGTGGTGACGCCGGAACGGTTGTTGTCACCCGGACCAAAACGGTAACCAAGCGGCCCAATCTCTATCGTGTGCTGCTTCTGAACGATGACTACACTCCCATGGAGTTCGTCATCCACGTCGTGGAGAGCTTCTTCCAGAAGAACAGGGAAGAGGCGACCCGTATCATGCTGCATGTTCACCATCACGGCGTCGGGGAATGCGGAATATATTCCTACGAAGTCGCGGAAACCAAAGTAACCCAGGTGATGGACTTCGCGCGCAAGCATCAGCATCCTTTGCAATGCGTCATGGAAAAAAAGTGAGGACAAACGCACGTGCCTTCCTTCTCACGCAGTCTAGAAAAAGCCCTGCATCAGGCCCTGGCCTTCGCAAACGAACGCCAGCAGGAATACGCGACGCTCGAGCATCTGCTTCTGGCTTTGCTGGACGATCAGGATGCGGCCGCCGTTATGCGGGCCTGCAATGTTGATCTGGATACGATCCGCCGCAACCTGATCGAATATATCGAGACCGAGCTGGACAATCTGGTCACCGACAGCGACGAGGATTCCAAACCCACCGCCGGTTTCCAGCGCGTGATCCAGCGGGCGGTGATCCATGTCCAGTCTTCCGGACGGGAAGAGGTGACCGGCGCCAACGTGCTCGTCGCGATCTTCGCGGAGCGTGAAAGCCACGCCGCCTATTTCCTGCAGGATCAGGACATGACCCGTTACGACGCGGTCAACTACATCTCGCACGGCATCGCCAAGCGACCGGGCATGTCCGAAACCCGTCCGGTCGAAGGCGCGGAAGAGGAAGATGTGCTGCCGGGCGCCGAAACGGAAAAGAAATCCAGCCAGAAGACCGACGCGCTGGAAGCCTATTGCGTCAATCTCAACGACAAGGCGACCAGCGGCAAGATCGATCCGCTGATCGGCCGCGACAGCGAGATTCAGCGCACCATCCAGATCCTGTGCCGCCGGTCGAAGAACAACCCGCTCTTCGTGGGCGACCCCGGGGTCGGCAAGACCGCGATCGCGGAAGGCCTGGCGCACCGGATCGTCAACGGCGATGTGCCGGATGTGCTGAAGGACGCGACGATCTTCTCGCTCGACATGGGCTCGCTGCTGGCCGGCACCCGCTACCGCGGCGATTTCGAAGAGCGCCTGAAGCAGGTGGTCAAGGAAATCGAGGACTATCCCGGCGCGGTGATGTTCATCGACGAGATCCATACCGTAATCGGCGCCGGTGCGACCTCGGGCGGCGCCATGGATGCCTCCAACCTCCTGAAGCCGGCCCTGGCGTCGGGCGCAATCCGTTGCATCGGCTCGACGACCTACAAGGAATACCGGCAGTTCTTCGAGAAGGACCGGGCCCTTGTGCGCCGCTTCCAGAAGATCGACGTCAACGAGCCGTCCATCCCGGATGCGATCGATATCCTGAAAGGCCTGAAGCCCTATTTCGAGGACTTCCACAAGGTCCGCTACACCAACGATGCCATCAAGACGGCGGTGGAACTGTCGGCGAAATACATTTCCGACCGGAAACTGCCGGACAAGGCGATCGACGTGCTCGACGAAACCGGCGCCTCGCAGATGCTGGTTCCCGAAGCCCGGCGGCGCAAGACCATCGGCGTGAAGGAAATCGAGAACACCATCGCCACCATGGCCCGGATCCCGCCGAAATCTGTTTCCAAGGACGACGCTGAGGTTCTGGAGAATCTTGGTAAGGACCTGAAACGGGTGGTCTACGGACAGGATGCCGCCATCGAGACGCTGGCCTCTGCGATCAAGCTCGCCCGTGCGGGCCTGCGCGAACCGGACAAGCCGATCGGCAGCTACCTGTTCTCCGGCCCGACCGGCGTCGGCAAGACCGAAGTCGCGCGCCAGCTCGCATCGTCGCTCGGCGTCGAGCTGATCCGCTTCGACATGTCGGAATATATGGAACGGCACACGGTGTCCCGCCTCATCGGCGCGCCGCCGGGCTATGTCGGTTTCGACCAGGGCGGTCTGCTGACTGACGGCGTCGACCAGCATCCGCATTGTGTCCTGCTGCTTGACGAGATCGAGAAGGCGCATCCGGACCTGTTCAACATCCTGTTGCAGGTGATGGACCACGGCAAGCTGACCGACCACAACGGCAAGCAGGTCGATTTCCGTAATGTGATCCTGATCATGACCACTAACGCGGGCGCCGCGGACATGGCGAAAATGCCGGTCGGCTTCAACCGCGTGAAGCGGGAAGGCGATGATGCGGAAGCGATCAACAAGCTGTTCACGCCGGAATTCCGCAACCGCCTCGATGCGATCATCGCGTTCGGCAACCTGCCGATGGAAGTGGTCTACAAGGTGGTCGAGAAGTTCGTCATGCAGCTTGAGGTCCAGCTCGCCGATCGCGGCGTCACCTTCGAGCTGACCGAAGACGCCGTCAAATGGCTGGCCGACAAGGGCTATGACAGCCAGATGGGCGCCCGTCCGCTTGGCCGGATCATTCAGGAACATATCAAGCGGCCGCTCGCCGACGAGGTCCTGTTCGGCAAGCTCAAGAAGGGCGGCATGGTCAAGGTGTCCGTTTCCGAGGACGGCAACGGCCTGCTGCTCGAAAGCGTCGAGGAGCGGGCAACGCCACCCAAGACCAAGGCCAGGACGGAGACCAAGCCGAAGCCGAAACGCAAGCGCAAGCCGGCAACCAAGGCAACGACTGCCAAGGATACCAAGGCTTCTTCGGGCAAAGGCGGTTCGCCCAAGAAAAGCCTGGTCCCGAAGGTGCCCCTGGCGGATTGAAGCCTGCACTGATCCTATGGAAAAAAGCCCCGGAAATCCGGGGCTTTTTTGTTCTTCGGTGACCGTGAAGCGGGTTTTCAGAGCAAGCTGCCCATCCTTCGAGACGCTGCTTGGCGCGGCTCCTCAGGATGAGGCCCGGGGGAGGATCTTCCGAGGTTTTGAGCTGTTCACCTCCGCTCCCTCATCCTGAGGAGGGCCGAAGGCCCGTCTCGAAGGATGGGCCACGCTTCCCTTCGATAGAAGTTCGTCCTCTTCGAACCCCACCGCCCTCAGGTCGTCTCCATAGCCGGTTCACCGGCAAGTGTCTTTCCCATGCTGCTTTCCAGCCGCTCCCGGTGATTGGCGACGAAGGTCCTGCCGGTCTCGTAGCCGATGTCGAACAGGGTCGACATGTTGGAATGGCTCCAGTCGAGAACATTCGGCCAGTGCTCTTCCGGAATGTGCCGGCGGAACGGCATGCGCAGGAGTTCGGAGCGGCTGCTGTGGGTCTTGGTGCAGAGGGATTGGCAGCCGAGCGCTTCTTCCCGTGCCTTCAGGAAGGCTTCGCGCTTCAAAACGAAGGCGCGGTAGTCGGTGAGGGCGAGGTCGACGAACCCGGCCAGTTCCGGATCGTTGTTCTTGTCCAGATAGGCCTGGGCGCGATTGTCGAAGGCGGCTAGGTCGACATCCGCGCTGCCGAGCAGGTCGACCAGTTCATAGAGTTCCTGATCCTTGCGGATCTGGTCGCGCTGTTTCTTGAACGCTTCTGGGTCCGTTCCGGCGAGATCCGCCGCCTGATCCATCTCCTTCAGGAACCGTTTCCTGGCATGCAGTTCGCGTTTCGACTTGAAGGCCGCCAGGCTGTTTTCCGCGAGCCGGGTGAGCGGGGCGATGATCGACTGAACCCAGGCGTCGGTCAGGTCGCGCGGCTCGTCGATCAGCTGCCGGTGACCCAGGATGTCGAAGAAGATGATGGTGTCGATGTCCTCTTCCACCATCACGTCGCCCGGATCCAGCTTGAGCGGGTCGAATGCCGAGCCTTCCAGGTAGGTTTTCTCCTCTCCCGTCTTCGGATCGGCGAGCCTGTAGGGTTCGTAGATGAAGGGCATCGCCAGAGCGGCCTTGCAGTGGTCGATGGTGATTTCGTCCCGGTGGAACGTGACTTCGTCCCTGTCTTCGACGCTGTAGGCGCCGAGGCGGAAGCGGGTGTCACCGAGGTTGCGCACGAGGCCGCTGAAATCGACCATGGCCTCGATCCAGGACGGTGCCTGGCAGAGCCCCTTGCTCCGGGGGCTCAGGTTGGACGGCATCAGGGTCGCCGCGACCAGAGCCATCCAGTCGCCGACGAGACGCTGGTCCCATCTTTCCCTCGGAAAGGCGTTCAGGAAGGCATTGAAGGACGGGGCGAGGGCTTCGGCGATCGGCCCGGGTTTCTGGAAGATTTTGTAGTTGATGGGCAGGAAATGATAGATCAGGTCGTCGATGCCCATGAGGCGGGTTGCCTTCAGCGCTTCCCGCCGCGTGACGGCCAGATCGTCTTCCGGGGCCGCCTTTTGCGGGGAGGCGTAGAGCAGTCCGGCGAGCATGCCGGCGCCGGTGGTGGAGATGACCTTGAATTCCAGGCCTGCTTCATCGAGTGCCAGCAGGGCGCCGCTCATCAGCGGCAGGTTCGGGGCGCCACCGCCCAGTACAAGTCCGATCGGCATGTGGTCTTCCTTTGAAAAACAATAAAAATCAATCAGAGGTATATATTAACACGGTTCCCGCTTGCGAAAATTGAAATCAGGTCCGCCTAATCCGAAAATTTATGCGCTGCGAAGGGGGCTTTCATTCATGTCCTTGATCAAACCTATCTGACGAAATCATTTGCAGCCTGGCCGCGCGCTTTCTAATTTCCACGCATGGAACAAGGAGGCACGGGATGTCGGAAAAGAAAGTGGCGCTGATCACGGCCGGAGGATCGGGGATGGGAGCGGAAGCCGCACGGCGGCTGGCCGCGGACGGTTTCGAGGTTGCCATCCTGTCGTCGTCCGGCAAGGGAGAGGCACTGGCGCGGGAGCTTGGCGGCATCGGCCACACCGGCTCGAATCTCGTTGTAGACGACTTGAAGGTGTTTGTTCAAAAGTCTCTGGATACCTTTGGCAGAATTGATATTCTTGTGAACTCCGCAGGACATGGACCCAAAGGGGATATCCTTGAGATATCCGACGAGGACTGGCATCTTGGAATGGATGTCTATCTGATGAACGTCATCCGTCCGAGCCGGCTGGTCGCGCCGGTCATGGCCGGTCAGGGCGGCGGTGCCATTCTCAACATTTCCACCTTTGCGGTCTTCGAACCGGACCCGATGTTTCCGACCTCCGGCGTTTTCCGGGCGGGGCTCGCCAGCTTCACCAAGCTGTTCGCCGACAAGTTCGCGGCCCGGAACGTGCGCATGAACAACATCCTGCCGGGCTTCATCGACAGCCTGCCGGAAAAGGAGGACCGCAGGGCCCGCATCCCCATGGGCCGCTATGGAAGGGTGGATGAGGTTTCGAGCCTCGTGTCCTATCTGGCGAGCGACGAGGCGGCCTATATCACGGGTCAGAATATCCGGATTGATGGAGGACTGACGCGGTCGGTTTGACAGCGGCGGACAGCATCAGAAGGTCATACCAACAAGTCGAGGTGGTTCCGCTCGTTTTCCCTGGGCATAGTCAAGCAGCCCACGGAGCCACAAGACGCCACTTTCAAAGCTATCCTTGGAAAGCTCTTCCGGACGGGCGTCCACAACGCGTGCAACATCCGCAGACCTTTTGCACGCTGGAAACGACGTTCTCTTGCCGTCTATTCCGATCGGGCACCAAAGCTTTTGGTTGGTAAGCGCGCCCCAGGCGATGCCACGCTCGTAACATGTCAACGCCCGATATTTCGGTTCGATAAACACATTGCCCTCAGGGTCTTTCATTCCCCAAAGACCGTCTTCTTCGAAACGTTTCAAAACATCGCCGCAACGTAGGATCGCTTCGCCTTCTTCTCTGGTCGGGCCGCTGGGTTTTGAGATTTCGTTGTTTTGGGAGTCGATCCAGAAGTGTCTACCCTTTAGCTCGGCCTTGAAGACATTCTGCAATCTTTCGGTCGGGGAAGTGGCTGTGTACCAATGGCTGTTGCCCAAATGTGGGGAGAGCTTGTCGTACACCGGTGGAACCAAGAAAAGTCCGGTTTCGTCAATAACACCCCATTTTCCTTCAAAAGAGACAATCGCCCTTCCACTGCGGAAATGGAAAACGTTGTCATACCAACCGGTTGCAGGCAGGATCCTTCCATCCTGCGTCACGAATTTGTACTGACCTTCGTCGGCTCGCACCAGATACGGCTCCGAGCAATGGTCGCCGGTAAACACCAAGTTTTTCGCGCTTCTTTTTGACTGGATCAAGCGGGGCAGTTTCGGATGAGCTACGGAAAAGAAGCCATTTATTTCAATTACCTTGAGTCCATCCGGGCAACTTAGGTGAACATAGGCGTCTCGCTGGTCTGCGACCAATTCTCCTTCCGGAGTGACGCTGTACCACTTGCCGTTTTCAAGGACGCGCGGCAACCGCCCGTCAGTCGGCCGGTCGACATTCTCGTAATAGCGGCCAGTCAGCAGTTCGCCTTTTGGTGTTACCAGGCCGAGTTTAGGCTTTTCCCCAAACTTGCGGGCAAGGCCATAGCCGCCCATCCAGTAGCTCAGGCCCTCGAACTTCAGCGGGACGACCAACCTGCCGTTTTTATCTACCGCTCCAGACATCTTCTTCCGGGTTTCAGAAGACGTTTTTTCGACTTCGTCGGAAAAACCTTGCACCGTGGCAAAGTCGCTAATGACCCAATGGGCCTTGGTGTAGCGAGGTGTAACTTGCCAGGAGCCGTCCGCTCTCAGAAGGCCGAAGAGCGACTCTTTGCCTTCGACCTCCGAAGCCCAGATGAGGCCGCGGCTTGGCTTATCAAAGAAGTTGATCTTGTAGCGTTTTTCCGACAGCCAACCATGATTGATGCGGTAAAGCCCAAATCGCCTTTTGATAAAGATATCGCTGAGGCTATCAAAGGGAGCAAGTCTCCACCTTTCTTCCGGGCGCCGTGGTCCCTCCGCCACAAGAACAATGTCTTCAGTCAACGGAATTGCCCGGGCGAACTGCGTCTCAACGACGAGCTTGCCGTTTCGGTCGACGACACCTGCCTGGTTGTCTATAACGACCTCCGCATGTCCGGACGTGAAAGCACCGGCAAGTTCGAAACGCGGGTCGATAACCATCGAGCCCGTGGTGTCAATATAGCCCCATATATCGTGGCTTTTGACGGCCGCCAATCCATCGCTGAAAGGGGAGGCTTCTTCGAACTTGAAGGGGATCAAGGTTTGTCCCGATTTTTTGTCGACATATCCGCAGAGGTTGAAAGCCCCGCCGCATTTGAACGAAAGGGTGGCATCATCAGCGACGCCTAGCGAACCCGAAATCAGATATGAGAGGAGGAATACCGGGAAAAAGAAAAATTCGCGAGACACCTGGACTGCTCCGAAACAAGAGTGGCTGGAATTTGATCCTTCGAAATTGCGGCACAAATGCAGTCAGTGGTTGTATTGTCTGCTGGTCTCGGCATCTTGGGAAACTCGAGAAGTCGACTGGCCGACGCGATGTGTCGGCGTACCAATCCTCCCTTAGGTGCACTGGACAGCATTTTTGCGAAAAGGTAAGGCTACCTTACTTACTGCCGAGAGATGAGTCAGCTTCATGACGGCTTCAGACCGGTCCGCACCCGCCAAAACACCGCTAGAGCCGCTGGTCCCGTCAAGGGTCTGGATGCTGCGTGGCGCGCGGTCCGCGATTTCCATTCCCGCCTTTATCCTGACTGCGGCCTTTGTCGGCTATGCGGGGCTTGCGCGCGAGACCGGGCTGACGATTTACGAGACGCTCGCCCTGACCGGTTTCGTCTGGGCCCTGCCATCGATCGTGGTTCTGACCGGCGCGCTGTCTTCCGGCATGGGGTTGATTCCGGCGGGGATCGCCGTGGCGCTGGCTTCCGTCCGGCTGATGCCGATGACCATGGCGCTGATGCCGCTGATCAAGGTCGAAGGAAAGACGAAAAACTGGCAGTTGCTTGTCGCCTCGCATTTCGTCGCGGTGACCGCCTGGGTCTTTGCGATGAAGCACCTGCCGGACCTGCCACGGGAAGGCCGACTGCCGTTTTTCATCGGCTTCGGCGCAGGGGTCTCGAGCTTCGTCTTCTGCATGACCGGCATTTCCTATCTGCTTGTCGAGAACCTGCCCGAGGTTGTGGCGGGCGCACTTTTTCTGCTGACGCCGGTCTATTTCCTGTGCTCGCTCTGGGGGGCTTCCAGGCTGAATGCCGACAGGGCCGCGATGATCACCGGCCTGGTTCTCGGACCCTTGTTCTTCATCTACCTGCCGGGCCTCGATCTGCTCTGGACCGGGCTTGCCGGCGGAACGCTCGCCTATCTCGGCACGCGGATCGCCCGCAGGGGGCTGTCATGACGGCAACGCTCCTGTCCGAAACCTGGTGGTGGTCCTATGTAATGATCCTCGTTGCCGGCTGGTTCGCGACCGATGTCTGGCGCTGGCTGGGGGTCTTTGCCGGCGGTCGGCTGCGCGAGGACGGCGAGCTGCTTATCTGGGTGCGCTGCGTCGCCACCGCTCTGGTCGCGGGGGTGATTTCCAAGTTGATCCTGTTTCCGCAAGGCATCCTGGCGGAAACCCCGCTCTGGCTGAGGCTCGCCGCCGCCGGCTTCGGTTTCGCCGCCTTTTTCGTGTCACGGCAGAAAGTTATTGTCGGCGTCCTGTCAGCAGAGGCGTTTCTGCTGTGTGGCTGGCTGGCACTCGATGCGCTAGGGTGAGCTCCAGACAACAACAATTTCCTTCGGAGGATGCGGTCATGGCGGATCAGGTGGAACTTTTCTATGCGCCGCAGACCCGGGCAACCGGTGTCCGTGTGCTTCTCGAAGAACTGGGCGCACCGTACAAGCTCAATGTCCTTAATCTTAAGCTCGGCGAGCATCGGCGGCCGGAATACCTCGCCATCAATCCTTCGGGAAAGGTTCCCGCTCTGCGGCACGGGGATGCCGTCATCACCGAACAGGTCGCGGTCTATATCTATCTCGCCGATCTCTTTCCCGAAAAGGGTCTCGCACCGGCGCTCGACGATCCGCGCCGGGGCCCCTACCTGCGCTGGTTCGTGCACATGGCCTCCTGCTACGAGCCGGCCCTGATCGACAGGGCCCTGAAGCGGGAGGAGCCGCCGCATTCCATGTCCGCCTATGGCAGTTTCGACACGGTCATCGAAAACATGCGCGCGCAGCTCGTCAAGGGACCTTACGTGCTCGGCGCGGAAATGACCGCGGTGGATGTTCTCTGGGCCGTCGGACTCAGGTGGGGCATGATGTTCGGCATCGTTCCGGAGCTGGACGAGTTCAAGGCCTTTACGGAACGCTATTTCGAGCGTCCGGCCCCGGTGAAGGTGCTGCAAGAAGACCAGAGCTACGCGGTCGAGCAGGAAGACGCCGCCAAACGGGCAGGGGTAGCGTAAGCCTAGAGCATCCTGCGTTCAAGTGAACGCAGAAAAGATGCTCTACCATATTAAGATCGATCAACTTTTGGACGTTCAACCGGTTCCGGTTGAACGTCCGTTGATCTAGATTTCCTCTTCGATCACCAGTGGTTCTGAGCGGACGATCCAGTCTCTCTGCAGAAAGGGCAGGATTGCCTGAACCTCATCCTCGTCGTCCGCGGCTGCTGCCTGCCAGTCGAGCCAGCGGCCGTCATCTTCGACGGCGCCCGTGTCCAGGCAATTGAAATAGACCGAGCACCATTCGCCGTAGGATGACCGCAGGATCATCCCCTGCGGAACGGAGAGCTCCAGCGTGACATAGTCGTATTCGGCAAGCTCATGTTCCGAAAGCAGAAGCGTGGCCAGGATGTTCAATTCCTGCCTGGGCACTTCGTATGTCCAGACCGGGGGACTCCATCCGTCGGACAGGCCGAGCCTTTTCAGATGGGAACTGACGAAGCGGTACGCGGTCCTTGCTGCGCCGGAAACGCCGATCCCTTCCCATGTCGGGGTGAACCTGCCGGTTTTGTCGAACAGTTCCAGAATGCAAGCCCGCTGAAAGGTGAAAAGACGTGCAGCGGACCGGGAGGACAAGTTCCCGGGCCCGGATCAGGCCAGAGCCGTCCGGATCTTTTCCGCTTGGGAGGCAAGCAGGTCGTTGTCCGCCATCTGGCCGGTATGCGGCTTCAGGGAAACGCCCTCGAAGCGCGGGATGACATGGACATGGGTATGAAACACCACCTGGCCGCCCGCCGGTTCGGAAAACTGCTGGATCGTCGTGCCGTCCGCACCGAAGGCCTTGATCACGGTGCGCGCCATTTTCTGCACAGTTGCCATGACGGCGTTGAGGTCGTCCGGCGCAATGTCCAGAATGTTGCGCGAGGGAGCCTTCGGGATCACCAGAACATGTCCGTCGCCGCGGGGCATGATGTCCATGATGACCAGCGTCTTGTCGTCCTCGTAGATCTTGTGGCTCGGCAGCTCGCCGCGCAGGATTTTGGCAAAGACATTCTGGTCGTCGTAAGCGGGCGTGGACATGTCTCGATTTTCCGTCTCAAAGAATTAGGGCGGCCTGTGCCGTTGGCGGGAGACTAGTCGCATTGACGGGACGGGAGCAAGAGCCTTGTCGGGGCAGTCAGGCGGTTCCGTATGTTGTCGTCAACTCTGTTTTGCAGAGGCGGAAGCAAGGCCCATCTCTCCGCTGCCCCGGACTTGATCCGGGCCCCTTGTGACTGGTCCCGGATCAAGTCCGGGACGGCAAAGAGCATGTGGTTCGTTTTCATTCCTGCGGTCCGTGTCTCATTCCGGACAAGCGGGCATCCCGCCTTGACGGCGGGATGCCCGGTCTGTTGTACCTATGCGGCTTCGGTCTGATTGGCCCCATCGGCGACAAGCTTGTTGACGCCAGCGAAATCCAGCTTGCCGGTCCCCAGAACCGGAACCCTGGGTACGACCCGGACTTCCGCAGGGATCATCAGATCCTGTGCGCCGCGAGCCTTTGCGCCCTCGATGAAGGCGGAGCGGTCCGCGTCCGGATTTTCCGTGACCAGGATCAGCTTCTCCCCCTTGCGGTCATCCTTGACGGCGGCGACGGCGGAGAGGTGGTTCGGCCAGATCTGCCCGGCGAGTTCCTCGACCGCGGCAAGCGAGACCATCTCGCCGCCGATCTTGGCGAAGCGCTTCGCCCGGCCTTTGATGGAGATAAAGCCTTCGGCGTCGATCTCGACGATGTCGCCGGTGTCGTGCCAGCCGTCGACCAAGGGTTCGATGACGCCCGGATTGTCCGGCTTGAGATAACCGACCATCACGTTCGGGCCGGAAACATAGAGCCGTCCACCGGTTTCGACGCCCGGCACGGGTTCCAGCCGTGCGGACATGCCCGGCATCAGCTTGCCGACCGTGCCCGGCTTGTTGAACATCGGCGTGTTGATCGCGATCACCGGAGCGGTTTCGGTGACACCGTAACCTTCCAGGACGCGCAGGCCGAAGCGTTCCATATAGGTCTCGCGGGTCGAAGCCTTGACCGGTTCGGCACCGGCGAAACAGTAGCGGAGCGAGCGGAAATCATAGGCATGGGCCACCCGGGCATAGCCGTTCAGGAAGGTGTCCGTGCCGAACAGGATGGTGGCATTGGAGGAGTAGATCAGCTCCGGGATGATCCGGTAATGCAACGGTGAGGGGTAGAGATAGGCCGGTACGCCAGAGATCAGCGGCAGGATGGTGCCCGCCGTCAGGCCGAAGGAGTGGAACATCGGCAGCACGTTGAACACCTTGTCCGACGGCGTGAAATCGATCCGTGCGGCCGCCTGTGTGGCGTTCGACAGAATGTTCCTGTGGGTCAGAACCACGCCTTTCGGTTTCCCTTCCGATCCGGAGGTGAACAGGATCACGGCCGTATCGGTTGCACCGCGCTGAACCAGCGGACGTTTGCGGGTCAGGAACCCCTGGACCTTGTCGGCAAGGCCGATCTCCTCGCGGACCTCGTCCAGCCAGACGAAGGAGACATGCGGTTCCAGACCCTCGATCAGGGCGTCCAGCCTTGCATGCCGGACGAAGGCGCGGGAGGAGAGGATCGTCTTGACCCCGGCCGTGCAGCAGGCCGACAGAACGTTTTCCAGTCCGGCCGTGAAGTTGATCATGGCGGGCACTTTTCCGGCGGACATGACCGCCAGGAAGGTGACGGCGGATCCGCTGGCGGTCGGCAGCAGGATGCCGACGGTGTTTTCGCCGTCCGTCAGCCGGGCGATCCTGCGGGCAAGGACGGAGACGCCGGTCAGAAGCTTGCCGTAGCTCAGCTTGCCGGAGACAGGGTCCTCGATCGCGGTCTGGGAAAACCCCCGTTCCTTGGCCGTGGCGATGACCTTGTCCAGGATGGTGGCGTCTTCCGCGAGGCTGGTTTCGAACATCAGGTCGGACATGATCTGGTAGAGTTCCGCTCCGGCCGCGGCACGGCGTTTGCGGCCCCTCAGGTCCTGGTCGATTTCCAGACGTTTCGGTTCCATGATCGTGACCCTCACTTTGGGAAACAGGCGTTTGCGGATCTGGTTGGGGTTCAGGTAGGAAAACGGCGTCTTTTCCAGGCCGTCGATTCGGATCGGTACGATCATTGCGCCGGTCTTGTCGGCGACCATGGCGGCGCCGTCATAGACTTTCATGAGCGTGCCGGTGACCGTCAGCCGGCCTTCGGGAAAGATCACCATGGACTCGCCGGACCTGACCACCTTGATGAGAGAGCGCGTCGCCATCGGCTTGGCCGGGTTGATCGGCAGGGCATTTGCGAGCCTCAGAAACGGCTTTACCCACCAGCGTTGAGCAACCTCGTAGTCGATCGCGAAGGCCGGGGTCCTGTCGGTCAGCGTCAGGGCAAGGCCGGCATCCAGGTAGCTTACGTGGTTCAGCGCCAGGATCGGGGCTTCACCGGCCTTTTCCAGGCTTTCGAGCCCCTTGACCTCCATGCGGAAGACGGCCCGGTAGAGAATGGAAATGGCGTCGCGCATCGGCGAGGTCGGCAGCGTGCGCAGCATGACGGCCGCGGCAAGGACATTCAGGACCGCCATCGACAGCAGGATCGCGGGCAGGGAAAGGCCGGCTTTCTGCGCTCCCGCCAGTGCCAGTCCGCCCGTCGCCATCATGGCGGCCCCCAGGGCGTTGGCGGCAGCCAGGCTGCGGCCGCGGCTTTCGGGTTTCGCCCAGGTCTGCAGCGCGGCGAAGGTCGGCACGACCAGCAGGGCGCCGGCAATGGCCAGTCCGGCCATGTCGACGCTAAGGCGCAGCACGCCTTCTTTCTGAAGGAAATCCGCCAGCCCGGTCGATGCCGCGCCGATGTCGATCCCGGCAAGGGTCAGGGCGGCATCGAAGCAGAAGAGGGCCATGAGGGCCGTGCCGACCGGTGCCGGCAGCAGGATGACGCGGCCAGCCGAGATCCAGGCGGCGAGTGCCGAGCCGATGCCGATGGAAACCGCGAAAATCGTCAGAAAATAGGTGACCGCGATCTCGCTGCCGCCCAGGAAGTCGGTGACCATCAGAGGCATGAGGGCGAGAACCATGGCGCCGGTCATCCAGAACCATGCATTCATCGCGGCGGCGCGGAACAGGCGCTTGTCCGCGGCAAGGCCGGAGAGCACCCGCCATGTCGAGGTGACGACATTCCAGTCGACCGTGAGCGTGGGATTGGCGGGTTGGGCCGCCGGGATCTGCCGGCTCAGGCCGTAGCAGGAAAGCGCGAGGGCAATCATGACCGGGGCGAAGACCAGGGCAGGCGCCCCCGCAGTGAACAGCATGCCGGCGGAAATCGTGCCGCCGAGGATCGCCAGGAAGGTGCCTGCCTCGAGCCAGGCGTTGGCGCGCGGCAGTTCCGAGGGTTCCAGATGTTCCGGCAGCAGGCCGTATTTGACCGGGCTGAACAGGGCGGACATGACCCCGAAGACGAAGAGCGCGGCGAAGAGGACGGGCAGGGACGGGATTGCCATGCCCGCCACCGCCAGGATGGCGCCGCCGACTTCGGCAAGCTTCGTCAGCCGGGCCAGCCGCGATTTGTCGTATTTGTCGGCCAGTTCGCCGCCGATGGCCGAAAGCGCGAGGAAGGGAGCGATGAAGACCGCGCCGGCCAGCGAGACCAGCGCGCCGGCGCTGCCGGCTTCGGCATCGGCTGCGCCGACCTGAAACAGCACCAGAAAGATCAGCGCGTTTTTCAGGAAATTGTCGTTAAAGGCAGAGAGAAACTGCGTCCAGAACAGCGGGGCGAACCGCTTGGTGGTCATCAGGGACGGGCTCATTCTTGTTCTCCTTCGGGGCGGCCGAGGGCGGCGCGCCCCTCCGTCATCAAATCATCTCACGCCTGATCGGGCTTGCCGATATCCATCAGCAGCTTTTCAGTGCGCGCGTCTTCCAGGCGGTTATGGAATTTCTCCGCTTCGTCCCTGTCACGCAGGGTCTTCGTCAGGGTTACGGCTGAATGCACCAGAAAGACTGAAGCCATGGCGTAAAAACCCTTGGCCGCGAAGCTCGCTTCCAGATTGTAGATGCCGATCGCCATCATCAGGGCGGCTGCTGCGAAGCTCGCGGCCGTGAAGACGATCCAGGCCTGGGAGTGTTTGGTCGATGTCTGCTGCATGGGAGTTTCCTTTCTTGATGGCATTTTCGATGAGGAGCGGCGTGTCTGACTTCAACCGGGCAAGGACGTCGTCCGCCCGGCTGCGCACCGGATCGCCGCAACCGGCACGACCGAGCTTTTCGATCACGGTCTCCGGGCGGTCGGCCGGAGACAGAGCCTTGAATTCCTGGTCCGCCAGCCGGTCCCGTTCCTGCGAGCGTAGAAGGCCGTCCAACTGATCTTCCGCCCGCGCAAGCGCGGATTGTTCCGAAGCGGAGCCGAGCGACTGGGCATTTTGAATGCGTTCCCGCACTTCGGCGGTGCGCTCGCCGCGCTTCAGCGCCCTGAGGCGGCTTTGCGCCCGGTGAAGCGCTTCGGTGAGCGAGACAAGTTCCTGGTCGAAGGACCGGATCGCCTTTTCCAGAGTGGTTTTTTCGTCTTCCAGCAAGGCGATCGCTTCAGCCGCCTCCCTGGCCAGCGCGTCGATGCCTTTTCTCAGCGCTTCCTTCGCCCGGTTTTCCAGGTCTTCGATCGATGCGTCGACATTCGCCAGCCGCTTGCGGTCGAGCTGCTGCTCGGCCTTGGCGCGGGCGAGGGCAATCTGCGCGGCGCGGACCGAGGCGGCGGCGTTGCGCAAGTTGATGGAGAAAATCGCCAGGGATTGACCGTGCTGATGGTCCTTGGCGCCGGACTGAAAAAGCGCCTTCAATTGTGTCATGAACGGCTCAAACATAATGCCTCCAATAAAAGTGAACAATGTTCACTATTTGACAAAGCCATAGGAAATGCGCTACGTCAAGAAAAAAATGAACTCAGTTCACTTTTTGGAAAAAGGAAGTGGAAATGTCAGGTCTGCAGAAGGCAAAAAGCGAAGAAACCCAGAGGCGGGTGCTTGAAGCCGCTATTGCCGCGGTGGAGGCCGGCGGCCAGGAAGCCGTGAACATCCGCAAGATCGCGTCCGAAGCCGGGTATTCTGTGGGATCGGTCTACAAGCATTACGAAGATCAGGATGCGTTGCTGCTTGCCGTCAATTCTGTGACGCTCAGCCGGATCAAGGCCGTCATGGCGGCGGCGGTCGAAGGGATCGACGATCCGCTTGCTCAGCTCAAGATACTGGCACAGACCTATCTGGCTTATGCCCGCGACAACCGGAACCTTTGGAACACGCTGTTCGGACATCGTTTGCCAGCCGGCAAGGAGGTGCCGGACTGGCATATTCAGGAAAACGTCGCGCTTTTGGGCTTCATCGCCGATCCTCTAAAGATGCTTGCGCCGGATCTTTCTGAGGAAGCGCTCGCGGTGCGCTCACGAACCTGCTTCGCAGCCGTGCACGGTCTTGTCACCATCAGCCTGGAAGAGCGGTTTATCGGCCTTTCGGGAGAATTGCTCGAACGGGAAATGGATTTTCTGGTCGAGCGGCTGGCAGGGTGAGCGCCGGGCTGGTGCTTCACGTCCCGCAAAAGGTCTCGTAGGGGCCGAAGGAGACCGGAGCCGGTTCTGCATAGGCCTCGAATCCCGGTGTCTCGGTGAAAGGTGTTTTCAACACGTCGAGAAGTTTCTTGACGGGGGCATAGTCTCCCGTCTCGGCTGCCGAGAGCGCTTCCTCGACCTTGTGGTTCCGCGGGATGTAGACCGGGTTGACCGCGTCCATCCGGCTCCTGACGAGGTCCGGCGCCTGTCCTTCCTTTTCAAGCCTTTCCCGCCAGCGGGCGAGCCAGGGATCGAGGGCCGTCGGGTCGACCAGCAGGTCGCGCGCCTGTTCCGGCGCGCCTGCTGCCGCTTTGCCGAGGCGGCGGAAGAGGAGGGTATAGTCGGTCTTCTGCTCCCGCAGGATCGCGAGCAGCGCTTCGAAGAGTTTCTCGTCATCCTCGTCTTCGGTCTGAAGTCCGAGCTTTTCGCGCATTCCGGCAAGCCAGTGAGCCCGGTAGAGCTCCGGGAAGCGGGCGAGTTCGCTGCTGGCCAGTTCCACGGCCTTGTCAAGGTCGTCCGGATCGATCAGCGCAAGAAGCGCCTCGGCGAGACGGGCGAGGTTCCACTGGGCCATTTTCGGCTGGCGGCGGTAGGCGTAGCGACCGCTCAGGTCGATGGAGCTGTAGACGGCCTCCGGATCATAGGCATCGATGAAGGCACAGGGTCCGTAGTCGATCGTCTCGCCGGAGATCGTAGTGTTGTCCGTGTTCATCACGCCATGGACGAAACCGACCAGGACCCATTGGGCGATGAGTGCAGCCTGGCGTTCGACGACGCGGCGGTAGAGTTCGAGATAGCGGTTGCCGTTATCGGCGAGATCCGGATCGTGGCGGGAGATGGCGTAGTCGGCAAGCTGGCGCAGCTTGTCGGTTTCGCCGCGGGCGGCGAAATACTGGAAGGTGCCTACCCTCAGGTGGCTTGCGGCGACGCGGGTGAGGATGGCCCCCGGCTTCGGGCCTTCCCGGTAGATGGTTTCCCCGGTGGTCACGGCGGCAAGCGCCCGCGTTGTCGGGACCTTCAAGGCCTGCATGGCTTCGCCGACGATATATTCGCGCAGCACCGGACCGATGACCGCCTTGCCGTCGCCGCCGCGCGAAAAGGGTGTCGGGCCGGAGCCCTTGAGCTGAATGTCGCGCCGGCGGCCGTTCCCGTCGATGACTTCGCCGATCAGCAGGGCCCGGCCATCGCCAAGCTGCGGCGAGAACCCGCCGAACTGGTGGCCGGCATAGACCTGGGCGAGGGGAGATGCGCCGTCTGGGCTTTTCACTCCGGCAAAGATCGCCGCGCCGTCCGGCGTTGCCAGACCGTCCGGATCAAGGCCGAGTTCCTTCGCGAGCGGGCGGTTGAACAGAACGAGTTCGGGTGCCGGTACCTTGGCGCCTTCCCAGGCGACATAGAAACCGGGCAATTCCCGCGCATAGGAATTGTCGAACTGGAACAGGGGCGGTTTGGCGGTCATGGAGCGATTTTCGGCAAAGTCAGGTGATTGTTCGACGAACTATATAGGAGCGTGGACACTGGTTTCCGCCCCGCAGGAACCGAATTCGGTAAAATCGCGAAAAAATTCTCCTGCCGCGGGTTCGCGCGCGAAATTCATTCTACGCAACTGCCGCGAATATGACCGGCCGGCCAGATCCGGCAGGCTCACCGGCTGTTTCAGGCGCCATAGGCGGCGAGAAACACGTTCACCGCGGAAGAGACGTTGGTTTCGACTTCATCTTCATCGGGGGGAGGGCCGGCGTTGAGCAGCATCCGGCGCAGGATGCCGGCCACGCAAAGGTCGAAGAACTGCCCGGCGGCGAATTCCGCGTCGCAGCGTTTCAGTTCGCCCTTGTCGATCCGTTGCTGGATGTAGGATCCGAGCTGCCGCTTGCCCTGGCAGGGGCCGGCCTCGTAAAGCATGATGCCGAATTGGGGAAATTTCTCCGCCGCGCCGATGACCATGCGCAGTGTGGAAAGCTTTTCCGGCTTGGACATCTTGCCGAGATAGATGCGGCCGATCCGGTGTAGATCGGTGGAAATATCGGACTGGCTGGTCAGCACCTCGTTCAGGAGTTCCGCCTGGCCGTACCGTTCTTCCAGGATCAGCGCTTCGAAAAGGGCTTCCTTGCTGGTGAAATAGACATAAAGCGTGCCCTTGGAAACGCCTGCCTCCCGGGCGATGACTTCCATGCTGGCACCGTCGAAGCCCTTTGCCCGGAAGACCGTCCGTGCGCCTTCCAGAATCTGGCGGCATTTGGCATTATCTGCCTTCAGGTTCGCGTCTTCAGCGCCGGCCGGTTTTTCCCGGGTTCGTGCCATCATATTGTCTCTTATTGCCCCTCTATACTTTCAGTAGGTGGTCCGGAGGCTCCTGTCAAACAGGCTTTCCGTTGCGGTGCCGCACGGAAATGCTGGTTTTGCTGCGCTGCAAAAAATATCCTGGAGCCCTTGCAAGAACAGGAGAGCTGAACATATAAACGATATTGACCGAACCGTTCAGTCAATATTGAGCGGTTCAAACTATGGGCAAAGGATTTCAGAGTGGCACTTAGAGAAGGCCGCACGGAAGGCGACGCAACCGGCGGCGACGTGAAAACGGCGGAGGGCCAGGACATGAATGTGGACGCTCCGGCGGAAGAAAGCCGGCAGGAACCCGCCGTTCCCGCCGTGAAGGAGGACGGAGGCCGCAATCAGCAAGGTTCAGGCAACACTCCCGCCGTCCAGACCCCAACAACGCAGGCTGAAGCTGCGAAAAAGAAGGGCGGAAAGGCAAAGCGCGTCTTCGCTCTTCTCCTGCTCGCCGGGCTCTGCTTCGGTGGCTATGAAGGCTACCACTGGTGGACGCAGGGGCGTTTCCTTGCAAGCACGGACGATGCCTATGTCAGATCCGACATCACGATCATCCTCTCCAAGGTTTCCGGATATGTGTCCTCCGTCGAGGTGAGCGACAACCAGCACGTCAAGGCGGGCGATGTCCTCTTCCGGATCGACGACGGCGACTACAAGCTGGCCATCCAGGCCGCCCGCGATGCGATCGACAGCGCGCAGGCGACCGTGGACCGTATCGGCACCCAGATCACCGCGGCCAGGGCTTCGGTCCTACAGGCGCAGGCGTCCCTTGCCGCCGCGCAGGCGGAGCGGGATGAGGCCGAAGCCAATTTCGAACGTCAGAAGCGGCTTACCGACAACAAATTCGCCAGCCAGGCGACGTTGGACACCGCAGTGGCCAGTCAGAAGCGGACCCAGGCGGAGGTCGAGAGTGCCGAAGCCGCCGTGAAACTGGCCCAAGCCAATATCGATGTGCTGAACGGACAGAAGAAGGAAGCCGAGCAGGCCGTTGTTTCCGCGAAAACCGCGTTGAAACAGGCGGAGCGTGATCTCGCCTTCACCGTCGTGCGGGCTCCGGTCGACGGGATCGCCGGCAACCGGGCGGCCCAGGTCGGGTCTCTGCTGCAGCCGGGCAGCCGGATGGTCGCGATCGTGCCGCTGGCCGACACCCATATCGACGCGAACTTCAAGGAGACCCAGCTTGAGGGGATCCGTCCGGGCGCCGAGGTGGAGATTTCCGTCGACGCCTATCCGGATGAACCGATCCGCGGAACCGTCGAGAGCATCGCGCCGGCGACCGGCTCGGTCTTCAGCCTCCTGCCGGCGGAAAACGCCACGGGCAACTTCACCAAGGTGGTGCAGAGGGTGCCTGTGCGGATCAAGGTTCCAAGGGAAGAAATCGAAAGCGGTCATCTGCGCGCCGGAATGTCGGTGGTCGTGGAAGTGGACACCCGGACCGGCGGCAGCGCGGCTGACGGTGAAAACAACGTCGCCGTTTCGGCGCTTCACTAGGATATCCGGCGTTCGAAGGCGCGCCGGTTTCCGTTACCTCCCGATATTCACGCGGCTCATGCTCACACGCTTGAGGGCCGCAAACCGGTCTCCCGACTGGATGGAGACCGCCTAAAGGCAAAAATCTGATGAGTGCGGCGGCAGCGCAGAGCGCGTCCATCGACGGGCGCAAGCTGTTCACCTTCCTGTGCATGGTGTTCGGCATGTTCATGGCGATCCTGGATATCCAGATCGTCTCCGCTTCGCTGTCCGAAATCCAGGCCGGCCTCAGCGCTTCCCAGGACGACATTCCCTGGGTCCAGACCAGCTATCTGATCGCGGAAGTGATCATGATCCCGCTGTCGGGCTATCTGTCGCGCATGCTGTCGACGAAATGGATGTTCGCGCTCTCCGCGGCAGGCTTTACCGTCATGAGCCTGATGTGCGCCACGGCCTCGTCGATCGAGGAAATGATCGTCTACCGGGCACTGCAGGGCTTTCTCGGCGGTGGCATGATCCCGACCGTGTTCGCCACCGCCTATCTGATTTTCCCGCGGGAGAAATTCAACATCATTTCGCCGGTCATCGGCCTTGTCGCCACGCTCGCCCCGACGATCGGCCCGACGCTGGGCGGCTATTTGACCGAGTTCGGCTCCTGGCACTGGCTGTTTCTGATCAACGTGGTCCCCGGTATCTTCGTGACGCTGGCAGCAATCACGCTGATCGATTTCGACGAGCCGGATTTTTCTCTGCTCGAACACTTCGACTGGTGGGGATTTGCCGCCATGGCCGTTTTCCTCGGGTCGCTGGAATTCGTCCTGGAGGAAGGTTCGGGGGACGACTGGTTCCAGAGCAGTGAGATCGTGTTCTTCACCGTGCTGACGACCCTCGGCGCGCTGCTGTTCTTCTGGCGGGCCTTTACCGCCAGAGAACCGATCGTCGATCTCCGGGCCTTTGCGGACAAGAACTTCACCATGGGAAGTATCTTCAGCTTCACCATGGGGGTCGGCCTTTACGGCCTGACTTATCTTTATCCCGTCTATTTGAGCGGCGTGCGGGACTACACCTCCCTGCAGATCGGCGAGACGATGTTCGTCACCGGTCTGGCCATGTTCCTGACCGCGCCGCTTGCCGGCCGGCTGATGTCCGTGCTCGACCCGCGCGCGATGATGGCGATCGGCTTTTCCGGATTCGCGGTCGGTACGTGGATGGTGACCGGGATCACCCATGACTGGGATTTCTGGGAACTGTTCATACCGCAGATCCTGCGCGGCAGCTGCCTGATGCTGTGCATGGTGCCGATCAACAATATCGCGCTGGGTCTGCTGCCCCCGCATATGATCAAGAACGCTTCCGGCCTGTTCAACCTGACCCGGAATCTCGGCGGTGCAGTGGGGCTTGCGGTCATCAATACCGTGCTGACCAATCGCCAGGACTTCCACTACGAACGCCTGTCGGAATCGGTGAACTGGTCTCGCCCGGTGGTCAACGAGGCGTTGAACGGCATGCAACAGGCCTATTCCTCGCTCGGCGAGCTGGCGGATGCCGCGGCGCTGAAGGCGCTTTCGGGCGTCGTCACCCGTGAGGCCTTTCTCTTGTCCTTTTCCGACGTGTTCCTGATCCTCACCGGCCTGTTCCTGGCACTGGTGGCTGCGCTCTTTTTCGTCGAAAAGCCGAAGCCCGCCGGAGCAGGCGGTGGCGGAGGGCACTGACCGCTTGCAGGCGGCAGTTTCGGATTTTTGAACCGTCAGGCGAAGTCCAGCATCACACCGCCAATCGCGGTCGCGACGCAGACGCATGCGCCGGCAATCACCAGCAGGACCAGAAGTTGGCATATTCTTCGGAAGTGCGAAGGCACCTTGCCGGCAAAATCGTAGCTTCCAAAGCGCCGGCGCATGGTCGAAGGTGCGGCGACGCCTCTTACGAGGGCCAGTGTTTTGAGAAGCGAGAAGGGAAACGGGGCGAGCCTGGCCAGTTCCTTGTCCGAGAAATACGGTTCCCGCAGCAGGTCTTCCCGCAATTTCTTGGGCGCAAACAGGTGCGCATAGGCCAGCAGCGCGAGTGTCGCGGGAAAAATGAAGACCAGATAGATAATCAGCAGTTTACCGACAGCGTCGAAGACAACCTCAGCCATCCGTCCGCTACCGGCAGACCCGGTCGATCATGAGCGGCTCCACGATGCGCACGTTGCTGAATTTCCGGTCGTAGACTTCGCCGGCAAACTTGCCGGAATAATAACCGACCGCGGCCGATCCGACGCCGATCAGGATTGCAGCTCCCCAGCCGATGGGTCCGGAGACCAGGAAGAGGCCGATGGCAACGCCGGATCCGATGCCGGCCGCCGTTCCGGCGAAGGTCTCCACGGCGATCTTGTCCTTTTCGACCATATCGGGCGTGTGCGCGATCTGGTGACAGGCTATTCCCAAACCCACGCCCGTCAGCACCAGTCCGCCTTTGCTGGCGTGGCTGGAAATCTTCGCCAGCCGGTTGACCTGGCCCATAAACGGCCTGGTGGCGTTTACGCCGCCGCCGGGTTTCATGCGCAAGGCGACGTTTGCGGGTTTTCCGCGGAACAGAAGGCTTTCCGCCGGGCGGCCGATCCGCTTCTGGAGCTCCTTGATCGCTTCGCGGCGAGCATAGTCATATTGCCCCTTTGTCATGCCGCCTGCGCGATATTTCTCGTAGTTCTGGGCGATTTCCCTGATGGGATCGAGGTTCGACTTGATCAGTTGCTCGGCCGCCGTCAAACCGCCCCCCGCCGCGGATTGGGAGACACCCAGCAGGCTGTAGACATAGGCGAGATCGGCCATCTGCTCCTGCTCGCCCTGCTTCAGCTTGTTCCAGCTTTCCTTCGTGCTCCAGAGTTCCTTCGATTCCGAGGTGCCGATTTCGGGCGCATCCCAAGGAAAGCGCAACACGATCAGCTGCCCCGCATAGATCACGTCGGCAGAGGTTATTTCGGGATTGTTTTCCATTATTCTGCGGATAACCGGCTCTGCCTGGGAGCCGAATAAATTATATTGATCGTGTACGATTTTAGTCAGGGTATCGCCACGCTTTACAGAATACAGTATTTCATATCCGTCAGCAGTGCAGATTAAAGGTGTGGACCTCGTTTTTTCCATTCGCACTAATCCTAAATGGGAATCAATAAGTAGTAATCGAAGAGACTTTGATTGCAGCTTCACTTTATTTCCACGCTACCGTAGCAGTATCGTTTGGAGTGCAAAAGCGCTTTGTCGATGCGACAACTTGGTGACGCTGCATCGGAAGCCGGTTTGTCGCCGTCTTCGGGAGTGCCCGCGAACACGTCGCGCAAGCCGTTTCGTCGCGGCTACGGATTTGCCGTTTCCCGCCGGATGAGCTTGCGCGTCTCGCTGAGGATCGTGCCCAGCTTCCGGAACAGGCCGGCGCGTGCGGTCGTCGCGCGCCAGGCCAGCACCACGCGGCGCGGGCAGGCGTCGGGCAGGGGAGCGATGTCGATCTTCTGTTCCCCCAGGACACCGGCGTCGATGGCCAGGTTCGGCAGAAGAGTGATGCCGACGCCCTCGCTCACCATGGAGATCAGCGTCGAAAGCGAGGTGGCGGAGAAACTGTCGTCTTGCTGGATATCCCGGTCGGGAAAGGCGCTGAGCGCGTGGCGCTGCAGGCAGTGGCCCCGTTCCAGAAGCATGAGGCGGGTACCGTCGAGTTGCGAGCCGCTTACAGGCGTTTGCCCCAGGCTGCCGGGCATGGCCGCAAGATGATAGCCGTCGTCGAAGAGATGCATGGTTTCCAGGCCGCCCGTGTCGAAGGGGAGGGCAAACAGGATCAGATCGAGCCTGCCGTCATGAAGACCGTCCAGGAGCTGTTCGGTCATTTCCTCACGCAGCAGCAGCCTGAGATCCGGAAACGTCTTGTTGATCCTGGGCAGGGCGCGGGGAACCAGGAAGGGACCGATGGTCGGAATGGCGCCGAGCCTCAGGTCGCCGCCTTCGGTGCCGGCCTGGGCCGCGGCAAGGTCCTCGATCTCGCGCATCGCCAGAAGAACCGCCCGGGCGCGTTCGGCAATTTCCGCTCCTATCGGGGTCAGGATGACGGAGCGCTTGGTGCGTTCGGCGAGCACCACCCCCAACCGTTCCTCAAGCTCCTTCAAGCCGGTGCTCAGCGTCGGCTGGCTGACGAAGCAGGCCTTTGCCGCGCGGGAGAAATTGAGCTCGTCGGCGATGGCGACGAGGAAACGCATCTGGCGCAGGGTTATGGACGGTAACATATAGGAAAACCCAATAAGAGACTTTCTTATTATCAATTTCAAAAATGAATTTCCATTCCTTATTTTCAAATTATCGAAACAAGTAAAGCTCACGCCATCAAGGATTTTTGACATGACCGAAGCGACCCAGACCCCGATGCCGCGCCTGAACGAACCGGCTCCCGCCTTCGACGCGCCGACGACGCAGGGGCAGAAAACCCTCGCCGACTACAAGGGCAAATGGCTGATCCTGTTCTCCCATCCGGCCGATTTTACGCCGGTCTGCACGACGGAATTCATGGCGTTCGCCAAGCGTCACGGCGATTTCGCCGCGCGCAACACCGAGCTTTTGGGACTGTCGATCGACAGCCACTATTCCCACATCGCCTGGATCCTCAACATCAAGGAAAAATTCGGCGTCGACATCCGGTTTCCGATCATCGCCGACCTGAACATGAAGGTCGCCAACGACTACGGAATGATCCAGCCGGGCGCATCCGACACGGCGGCCGTGCGGGCAACCTTCCTCATCGACCCGGAGGGCATCCTGCGCGCGATGGTCTACTACCCGATGACCGCGGGACGCTCTGTGGACGAGATCTACCGGCTTCTGGTCGCCCTTCAGACGGCAGACGAGAACAAATGCGCGGTTCCGGAAAACTGGAAGCCCGGCGATGCCGTGATCGTGCCGACCCCGGGAACGCTCGACGCGGCGGTGTCCCGGTCTTCCGAAGGCTACGACACCGTCGACTGGTACTTCTCGACCCGCAGTCTCTGAAGCCTCCAGCCAAACAGCATTGAACAGATCGTCCTGCGCTCGAACGGGCGCAGGCCGGTCCGGATGCACTCAGCCAAATCACGCACCGACACCGTCCTGGGAGACCGAACCATGAGTGTCAAATCGCAAGACAATACCGGCAGCCTCAGCCGGGTCCTGGCGGCGACCTTCCGCCTCTATGTCCAGACCCACGGCTATCACTGGAATGTCGAGGGGCCGAAATTCCGCCAACTGCACAGTCTGTTCGAGGAGCAGTACCAGGAGCTGTGGAACGCACTCGATCCGCTTGCGGAACGCATCCGCTCCCTGGGAGCCTATGCTCCCGGCTCGATCGCCGAACTTATGAAGCTCGCCGGCGACGAAGCCGCCCCGGCGCAATCCGCCGAAGCCATGGTCGATGAACTCATCGAGGCTCATGGGGCCCTGGCGGGCGATCTTCGCGCGGCAATAACGACGGCTCAGGAAGCCGGCGACGAGCCATCCACGGGCCTGCTGACCGACCGCCTCGCATGGCACGAACAGCAGCTTTGGATGATGAAAGCCTCCCGGAAGTGAAACTGCGCGCCGCGGTCTTCAAGGCCGGCGGCGCCATCCTCCCGGCGGCTCAACAAGGAGAAAAAACAATGCCCCATCCGACCGTGAAGCCCTTTTGGGATCAGCCTACCGGAAGCTGGCAATATGTCTTTCACGATCCCAAGACGATGAAGGGCGCGATTGTCGATCCGGTGCTCAATTTCGATCCGCTTTCCGGCTCCACCTGGACCGCATCCGCGCAGGAGATCCTTTCCTATGTGCAAGACACCGGCATCGAGATCGTCCGTATCCTCGACACCCATCCCCATGCCGACCATTTTTCCGCAGCTCCCTGGCTGAAGGAAAGGCTCGGCGCGCCGACGGGTATCGGCGAGCACGTGGTGAAAGTGCAGAAGCTCTGGAAGGAGATCTACAATCTGCCCGAGGATTTCTCGACCGACGGCAGCCAGTGGGATCACCTCTTTGCCGATGGCGAGGCGTTCATGGTCGGGGAGATCCCGGTGCGGGTAATCTTTTCGCCCGGCCACACGCTTGCCTCGGTGACCTATGTCGCGGGAGACGCTGCCTTCGTTCACGATACGCTGATGATGCCCGACAGCGGGACGTCACGCGCAGACTTCCCCGGCGGGTCCTCGAAGGAACTCTATGAAAGCCTCCAGCGGATTCTCGCTCTGTCCGACGAGACCCGTGTGTTCGTCGGCCACGATTACGCTCCGAAGGGGCGCGAAGCCGAATGCCAGTCGACGGTCGGCGAGCAGAAGGCTGAGAACATCCATCTGGCCGGTGCGCCGTCGCAGGCTGAGTACTGTGCCGTGCGCGACGCCCGCGATGCCACGCTGCCGCTGCCGCGGCTGATGCTGGCCGCTCTGCAGATCAATATCCGCGGCGGACGCAAACCGGAGCCTGAAAGCGACGGGCGGTCCTACCTGAAGCTCCCGCTCGATTATTTCGAACGGCGATAGCTGCGACGAATTATCCGAAAAACTTCGGCCTGGACCCTGTCCAGGCCATTTCCTTTTATAGTACCGACTGATTTGGACGGCCGGATGGAGAAAGAGTTGGCTCAGGACAAGAAAACGATCAGCTTCTACGCACAGGAAGCAGAGCCATATACATCAAGAGGCCGAAAGGCCGATACGAGGCACCTCGAGACGTTCCTGTCCCTCCTGTCTGCGGACGCCACGATCCTTGAACTGGGATGCGGCGGCGGACAGGACAGCGAATTCATGATCTCGAAAGGCTTCAACGTTCGTCCCACGGACGGCACCCCGGAAATCGCCAGGGCGGCCGAACAACGTCTTGGCATTCCGGTCGCGCCCCTGATGTTCGACGAACTGGACGAGGAAGGCACCTGCGACGGCATATGGGCGAATGCCTGCCTCCTGCATGTCCCGAGAGGGGAACTGCAAGGCATTCTTGGGCGGGTGTACAGGGCCTTGAAGCCCGGAGGCGTGTTCTATGCAAGCTTCAAGGCCGGAGAAAGCGAGGGTCGGGATATGTTCGACAGGTACTACAATTATCCGTCGGAAGCCTGGCTGAGCGATCTTTATGCAGCATTTTCATGGCAGTCCGTCACGACCGAAACCGGGCAGGGACGCGGATATGACGGCAAACTGACCGGTTGGCTGTTTCTGTTTGCCGTCAAATGAGGGCCGCCCTCAGGCGGTCCGCTGAACCGTCACCTTATTGCGCAGGATACCGATCCCCTCGACTTCCAGTTCGACCACATCGCCGTCTGCCAGAAACTCGAAGCGTTCCAGTCCGCAGCCGTCATTGACCGTGCCGGAACCGATGATTTCTCCGGGGTACAGGGTTTCGTCCCGGGAGATGAAGGCGATCATGTCGTCGAAACCGTGCAGCATCGGTGCCATGGTCGTGTCGGTCACCACGCGGCCGTTGATGCGCGCCACGGTCTTCAGCTCGCGCGGGTCGGGGATCTCGTCGCGCGTGACGATGACCGGGCCGAAGACGTTGCCGGCATCGAAGCTCTTGCCCTTGGCAGGCCCCAGCCAGCCGGCCATTTCCCGGATCTGGGCATCGCGGGCGGAAAAGTCGTTGAAGATCGTGTAGCCGAAGACATGGTCGAAGGCATCTTCTTTGGCGATATCCTTGCCGCCCTTGCCGAGAACGACGGCGACCTCGAGCTCGTAGTCCATGTAGCGCGAGTAGAGCGGCCAAGGGATCTCGTCTTCCGGTCCGGCGACGGAAAAGCGGTTGGTGATGTAGAAGATCGGCTGCTTGCGATAGATCTCGCCGATTTCACCTTCCTTGAAACCCGGATCGGGCTCTCCGGCAAGCTCGGCCAGCAGCCTTTGCATGCCGTTCGGCGCGTTGGCGATGTGGCGGGGAAAGGTGGAAGCATCGCGGATCTGCGGCGGGCAGAGGATGGGGGCCAGCAGCCGCGCCCCGTCGGGCGCCATCACCTTGGCTCTCTTCGCGGCGGCTCGGGCGGCCTCGAGCCCGGCGTCCCCGGCCTCGATCAGATCCAGCATGGAGGCGAGGATCGGGTCGCCTGTGGCGGTCAGGTCAACCATGCCCTTTTTCGTGAGTGCGCCGACATGCGACCGGCCGCCGCTGCCGGTTTCGAAGGTTGCGAGTTTCATGCGGATAACCTCAGTCTCGAATGACCGCGACCGGCCGGCACCAGCCGGCGGAAGCCGCCTTGATCTTCACGGGGAAACACATCACCTCGAAGCCCGTCGCGGGAAGCTGTTCAAGGTTGGCGAGCTTTTCGATATGGCAGTAGCCGCGCACCATTCCGGCCCGGTGGCCTTCCCAGATGAGGCTGGCATCGCCGGTCTCCGCGACGCGCTTGGCCGTGTAGACGAACGGCGCGTCCCAGCTCCAGGCGTCGGTGCCCGTCACGCGCACGCCGCGTCCGGTCAGGTAAAGGGTCGCTTCCCGTCCCATGCCGCAGCCGGTCGGCACGTAGTCGGGCGTGCCGTAGGCGGCGGAAGCCGCCGTGTTGACCAGAACGATGTCGCCGGCCTTGAGATCGTGGCCGATGCGCCCGAGTTCATCCTCAACCTCTCCGGCGCTGACCACATGGCCGTCCGGCTTGTCCCGGAAATCGAGCTTCACGCCCGGGCCCATGCACCATTCCAGCGGCACCTCGTCGATGGTGATCGCCCGTTTCCCGCCGTCCATGGTGGAATGATAGTGATAGGGGGCATCCAGATGGGTCCCGTTATGGGTGCTGACGGTGACGCGTTCGACCGCCCAGCCTTCGCCACCTGGTAGGCGGTCCTCGGCGACGCCGGGAAAGAAAGACAGGATGTCCTTGGCGGTTGCCTTGTGATCGAAATATTCGATCGACGGATGCAGTCCGGGCGGATCCGCGTAGGTGGTGTTTTCAAGGGGCCGGGCGAGATCGATCAGACGCATTTTTGGTTCTCTCTTATTGATCAGCGGCCGGTGAGGGCCAGGACGATTTGCGGGAACAGGATGACGAGGGTGAGGACCGCCGCCATGATGGCGGCGAAAGGCGCAGCCCCCTTGAAGACTTCGGCAAGCGTTACCCCGGTGTCGCGCAGCGTCGACTGCACGACGAAGACCGACAGGCCGAGCGGCGGAGTGAGCAGGCCGATCTCGACCGAGATGACGGTCACCAGACCGAAATGCACCGGATCGATACCGAGCTGCTGGGTGATGGGATAGGCGAGCGGCACGGTGACCAGCATGATGGACGACGAGTCCAGCACGGTTCCCATGGCGGTCAGGAGCAGGGCGAAGGCAAACAGGAATCCTGTCGGGCCGATGCCGGTCGAGACCGCCCAGTTGGTGAGCATGGCCGGAAGGCCGGAAAAGCCGAGCATGCGGCCATAGATCGAGGCGCCGATGATCAGGAAGCAGACGGCGGCGGTGATATGCCCGGTCTGCTTGGCGATGCGCCAGCCTCCCTTGAGCCCGATCCGCCGCATGCCCATGCCGATGGCAAGCGCCGCAGCGGCACCGACCGCGCCTGCCTCCGTCGGCGTGAAGACGCCCATATAGATGCCGCAGAGCACGATGAGCGCCAGGCCGGCCACCGGGATGATCAGCCAGGCCGGTGTTTCGTCGGCTTCAGGCTCCGGGGTCGGCAGCGTTCCACCGAAAAGGTCGGGTCGAAGCGCGCCGAGGGCGGAGAGGTAGACGATATAGGCGAGCGTCAGCAGCAGGCCGGGGCCGACGCCGCCGAGAAAGAGATCGCCGACGGAACTGTCGGTCAGGATGGCGAACAGGATCAGAAGCAGCGAGGGCGGGATCAGCATGCCGAGAACCGACGATCCGGCGACGACGCCGACGGCGATCGACCGCGCGGTTCCGGCGCGCACCATTTCAGGTACCGCGACGCGGCTGAAAACAGCGGCCGAGGCGATCGAGATCCCGGTGATCGCGGCGAAGATCGCGTTGGAGATCACAGTGGCAACGCCGAGACCGCCGCGCCAGCGCCGCAGGCCTCTGGCAACGATCGCGAAAGTGTCCCGCCCGAGCCCGGCCTCGGCGACCGCAAGACCCATGAGGACGAAGAGCGGCACCACGCCGAACGTGTAGTCGGCGATGCTGTCTGTGGCGGCAAGAGCGACGAAGTTGAAGGCAAGGATGAGTTTTCCGGTGATCGCCCAGACCCCGAGCAGCGACACGCCGGCAAGCGCGATGGCGACGTGAACGCCGCTATAGATGGCAATCGCAATACCGGCAAGCGAGAGGAGGCCTACATAGATGGGATCCATCAGTGCCCCCGCCGCAGGCGCTTGGTCACCAGTCCCGCCTGCAGCAAAAAGGACAGGGCGAGCAGCAGCGATCCGATGGTCACGATCAGGAGAAACGGCCAGACGGGCATCTGGAAGTGTCCGGCGATGCCTTCCATTTCGCCCCGGTTGAACGCTTTGACGGCCTTCGGCCAGACCGCCCAGGCAAGGGCGAGGCTCAGGGCAAGGCCGCAAAGCTGGGCAAAGAGATCCATGACCGCGCCTGCTCTTGGGCTCCTTCGGGTTACAAGCCCCAGGATGCCGTCGGAACGGATCATCTCGCCGCAGCGGTGGGTGTGGGCGATCTGCAGAAAGACGATGCCGACGATGGAATACTTGACCATCTCCGGCACACCGGCAATCGGCTGGAGCAACAGGTTCCGGCCGAAGACATCGGCCAGGATCAGCGCCATGAGCAGCAGGATCCAGGCGGTGGCGGTGACATTCGCCGCCGTCATCACCGCATCGGCAATCCGGGTCAGACGGCCGGGCCTCGCCGGTCCGGCCGTTCGCGACGGGGCGGTCTGTCCGGCCATTATTGGGCGGACCAGTCCCGGGGCAGTTTCTCGCCCGCTTCATGCAGCCGGGTCATGTAGGCCTTGACGACCTCGGTGCCGGGCAGCCCCTTGGCGTCGAGATCCTTCGCCCAGTTCTGTGCGATCGGCGGCAGGGCCTCGGCCCAGGCGGTCCGCTCAGTGTCCGGCAGGTCGGAGATCTGCGCGCCGCCGGCCGACATGGTGTCGAAGGCGGCGGCCACGCGCTGCTCCAGACCGGAGCGATAGGCTTCGGCGAAGGACTTCACGCTGTCGCGCAGGGCCTTTTGCACCGCCTCCGGCAGGTCGTCGAACCAGCTCTTCTTCGCCACGAGCCCGCCCGCATATTGCGCGCCGAAATGGGTGCGGGTGATATAGGGGGCGACTTCGTGGAGCTTGGCCGCGGCCGCCGCGGTCGGGAACACGATCACGCCCTCGGCGACGCCGGTCTGGATATCGTTGTAATAGGTGGTCAGGTTGCCCGAGACGCCGACCGCGCCGGTGTTTTCCAGCCAATTCACCGCCGGTCCGGGCGCATTGATCTTGCGGCCCTTCAGGTCTTCCAGGCTGTTGACCGGAAACGTGGTCATCAAGAGGTAGTCCTCAAGCCCGAAACCGCCGCCGAGATATTCCAGGTCCAGGTCTTCCCAGAGCTTGCGCATCGCCGGGATCTCGTCGTGCATTTCGTCCACGCTGGAAAGAACCAGGTCGACATCGTCCGAGCCGAAGGGCGTGACATAGGTGATGTTCTGCAGGGACAGAAGCGAGGGCTCGAACAGGCTGGAGACGATGCCGACCTGCGCCAGCCCGTCTTCCATCGCCTCGACCACGCCGCCGACCTTGGCAAGCGTGCCTCCATAGGCTTCGGTCCAGTCGATCGTGTAATCCGTGCCCTCCAGGGCGGCATTGACGGCGGGGATATAGTTTTCCGACAGGGTCTTCACCCACAGGAAGACGGGCGGATGGCCGGCGACGGCAGTCGCGTCGATGGTCTCGGCATGGACGGCAGGTGTCGCGGCCGTCAGCAGAAGCGCTGCAAGTCCGCCGCGCAGAAATCGTTTCAGGGTCATTTTTTTCATCTCCTCCATTGCGCGAAAGACAAACTTCCGGCAGGCTCCTCCAAAGCCACGAGGAAACTATTTGTACGTATGTATAAAATGTCAAGAGCGTCGACGAAATCAAATCCGGAAGGGTCCGGAACGGCCGACGGGCAAGAACGGGTTGTCACCGACAAGCGCCTTCTGAAAGGCGAGGCAACCCGCGACAGGGTGCTTGACGCGGCGGAGCGCTGTTTCGCGCGGGACGGTTTCGACGCGGTCTCGATCCGCCAGATCGCGGCGGACGCCGAAGTCACGCTCGGGGTTGTCGGGTTCCACTGCAAATCCAAGCAGGAGCTCTTCCGCACGGTGCTGGCGCGCCGCGTGGAGGCGCTGAATGTCATCCGCCGCGAGAGACTGACGGAGCTGAAAGCCGCACCGCAAGGACCGGCGGTCCATGCCCTGGTGGATGCCTATCTGACGCCTTACCTGGAATACGCGTCGGACGGCGATCCGCAATGGCGCGCCTATGCCGCGCTTATCGCCCGGATCGTCTCCGACGACCGCTACTACGCGGAAGTCCGCGACCTCTACGACCCCGTGGCGCTCGAATATCTCGCCGAATTCCAGAAGCTTTACCCGCATGCAGCCAAACGCCAGCTGGCTACGGTGCTGACCCTGACGGTCGCAAGCCTTTTGTCCATCGTCGCGAGCCGGGAGCGGATCGGCGGACTTTCCGGCCAACACGAGCCGACCCGGCCGATCGACTATCGCGACATGCTCATCGACTTCTGCGCCGGAGGGATCGAGCGGGCGTTGTCTACATAGGTGTCAGTTATCGCACGATGCTCTAAGAAGCCGATTTCGTCATCAACTCTGGTGGTGGAATCCCTGTGAAGGTCCCACCATGCCTCCGCCTCGGACTTGATCCGGGGTCCTCACAGCAGGTCCCGGATCAAGTCCGGGACAGCACGGAATGTGTGGCTCTGCATCATTCAAGTCTCCGGCGTCATCCCGGACACAGCGAAGCGGAGATCCGGGATCGGAGAGCCCAATACCTTCGATTCATGGTATTGAAAAAGCAACGTCTTTCGGCTCTCCGGTCCCGGCTCTGCGCTAGCGCTTGGCTGGGATGACGAAACTGAGAGCTACTGTGAGAAAGAGCCGGCCATCGGCTCAATCAACTGGTCTTTCTCTTCCTGACCACTGGAAACAGCGTCACTGGCCTCAGCCTGGTCAGAAGCCCCCAAAGTCCACGCGGTTCGACCAGCATGATGCCGACCGAGACCATGCCCAGGATCACCATGTACCAGGAGCCGAGGTCGGCGAGGAATTCGCGCAGGACGAAGAACAGGATGCAGCCGAGGATCGGGCCTTCCAGCGTGCCGATGCCGCCGATCACCGTCATGAAGATAACCAGCACGGTCCAGTCGGTGACGGAAAACGCGGCTTCCGGTGTGATGCGCAGCTTCTGGACGAAGATCAGTGCGCCGATCAGGCCGGTCACGCCCGCAGTGGCCACATAGAGGCCGAATTTCAGCGGCCGGGTGCGCACGCCGACGCTGATCGCGGCTTCCTCGTTGTCGCGGAGTGCCGAAAGCGCCAAGCCGATCCGCGAACGCATCAGGAGCCAGATACCGATGACGACGGCGAGCATGATGGCGAGTGCGATCCAGTAGGTCAGGCTTTCGCGAGCCGTCCGGTTGGAGGCCATGGCCTTGACCATGCCGGCCGGCAGGGAAATGCCCGATCCGCCACCGAGCGCGGAAATCTGCGCGAATCCCAGACGGAAGACCTCGGCGATGACCCAGGTACCGATGGCAAAATATGGCCCGGCCAGGCGAAAGGCGACAAGCGCCGTCGGCCAGGCGATCAACGCGGTAAGAAGTCCGGCGAGCGGTAGGCCCCAAAGGATCGGCACCCCGGCAAACATGGCGAGCGAAAAGATCAGATAGCCGCCGAGCCCGACAAAGGCCTGCTGTCCGACCGAGATCAGCCCGGAATAACCGGCAAGCAGGTTCCAGAGCTGCGCCAGCGCGAGATAATAGAAGACCTCGACCAGCAGGCGCATGGTGCCGCGGTCGGCCCAGAGCGGACCGGCTGTGAGTGCCGCGATGACAAAACCGGCCAGGGCAAAGCGGGAGAGAGTGATCAGGCTCATGGGTCAGCTCCGCTGCCTGGGCAAAAGCCCTTGCGGTTTCAGGATCAGGATCGCGAGAAAGACGAGATGTCCGGCGAGGATCTGAAGACCGGGATCGATCTGCGCGCCGACGCCCTGGGCGACGCCAAGGAGGATGCCGCCCGCAAGCGTGCCCCAAAGCGATCCCAGACCGCCGATGATGACCGCCTCGAAGGCGAAGAGCAGGCGGATGGGACCCGAGGCCGGATCGAAATTCGTCTTGATCGCCAGGAGGACGCCGGCCAGCCCGACGACTGCCGCAGCCATCGCCATGGCGATCCCGTAAAGGTGCTTCTTGTCCGCTCCCATCAGTCCGACGATCTCCGGATCGTCGGAGGTTGCGCGCAGCAGCCGTCCCGTGCCGGTGCGGCCGAAGACCCAGCTCAGCAGGCCGAGGACGCCGATCGCCGTCAAGAAGAGCAGCAGGGGCACGGCGCCGACGGAAAGACCGCCGCCGATCTGCACCGCCGCTGTATCCAGCCAGCCGGCGCTGAGGCGCCGGCTGTCGGCGGAGAAGCCTTCAAGCAGCAGGTTCTGCAGGATGACCGACAGGCCGAAGGTCACCAGGATCGAGGGAAGGAGGTCGCCGCCCGTCAGACGGTTCAGCATCACCCGCTGGCCGATATAGCCGGCGAGCGCCATTGCGGGAACGATCACGGCAAGGGTCGCCAGCGGCGGCATGCCCGTCAGGTCCACAAGGAGCAGGGCCGCGAAGGCGGCCGCGACGATGAAATCGCCATGGGCGAGATTCACGAAGCGCATCACGCCGAACATCAGCGACAGACCGGCTGCGAAAAGGGCGTAGAGCCCACCAAGGAGCACACCCTGAAGGATCGCGTTGAGCCATTCCATCATGCGTCCTCCGTCATGCGGCCGAAATAGGCGGCCGAAATCCGTTCGCGGTTCAGCTCGGTGGACGGTCCGGTCAGGCTGACATGGCCCTCCTGCAGGCAATAGAGCCGGTCGGACATGGCGACCGCCTGGCTGATGTCCTGTTCCACCAGGATCACGGACGTGCCGCCCGCCCGGATGAGCGGCAGGGCGGCAAAGATGCTGCGCACGATAACCGGTGCCAGGCCCAGGCTGACCTCGTCGAGCAACAGGAGGCGCGGATTGGCCATCAGCGCGCGCCCGATGGCGACCATCTGCTGCTGCCCTCCGGAAAGCAGGGTGGACGGGGTTCCGGCCTTTTCCTCAAGCACCGGGAAGAGCGCCTTGACGCTCCGAAGCGTCCAGTCTCCCGCCCGGCCGACATTGGCGCCCAGAAGCAGGTTCTCCTCCACGCTGAGCGAAGGAAACAGCCGGCGGCCTTCCGGCGACATGGCGATCCCCGCCCGGGCGATCATGTGGGGCGGCAGGCCGGCAATCGGATGGCCGTCGAACGTCATGTCCTGCCCGGGGACCAGCAGAAGCCCGGTCAGGCAGCGCAGAAAGGTGGTCTTGCCGGCGCCGTTTGCGCCGACCAGGGCCACGCATTCGCCTTCGCCGACATGGAAATCGATACCGAAGAGCGCCTGGAAGTCGCCGTAAAAGGCGTCGAGCCCGGAAATCTCCAACAGCGCGCTCATGCTTCCAGCCCCAGATAGATTTCCTGCACCTGGCGCGAATGGAATGTCTCCTGCGGCGGTCCCACGGCGAGAAGCGTGCCGAAGTTGATGACCGCGAGGCGGTCGATTACCGCAAGCAGCGCGTGGACCACATGTTCGATCCAGACGATTGCGGTCCCGCCTTGCCGGATCTCCCGAATGGTTTCGACCAGACCCTCGCATTCCAGGTCGGTCAGGCCGCCGGCGATCTCGTCGAGCAGGAGCACCCTGGGCCGGGTCGCCAGGGCGCGCGCCATCTCCAGCCTTTTGCGTTCCAGAAGGCGCAGGCTGCCGGAAGGGGCATCGGCGAGGGGACCCAGCCCCAGCCGGTCGAGGATCTCGCAGCAATCGTGCATGGCGTCCTTCTCGCGTTCCTGTCCGCCGAAGCTCGCCGCGACCAGCAGGTTTTCCAGAACGGTGAGTTTGGCGAAGGGCTTGGGGATTTGATAGGTGCGGCCGATGCCCAGGCGGCAGCGTTCCGCGGCCGAGGCACGGCTGACGTCTCGCCCGGCAAGCGTTACCTTGCCGGCGTCGGCGGGAAATGTGCCGGCGATCAGGTTGAAGAGCGTCGACTTTCCCGCACCGTTCGGTCCGATGATGCCCAGGGCTTCTCCGGGTAAAACGCTGAGCGAAACGTCGTCTGTTGCCTTGAGCGCGCCGAAACTCTTGCAGAGGCCTTCGGCAGCCAGAATGGGCTCCGGATCGGAGTTATGTGTCTGTTTCATGGGATCAGGGGTCTGCCGGGGCGGCACGCCCCGGCAGACTCTCCAATGCTTGTCAGCGACCGATCAGCCGGACGCTGCCGGTCCTGGCGATGTCGGGATGATCCGTGTTCTCGACGATGTCGATGACCGGGCGTCCGTCCTCCAGCCGCCACTGGCCGCCGACCAGCGGTGTCTTGGAGATATTCGGCACCGGGCCCGTCTGGAAATTGACGGGGCCGACAATCGAGGCGTAATCGGTGGCCGCGATGGCGTCGCGGATAGAGGCCGGATCGGACGGGTCCTCCGTGCGTTTCAGCGCGTCGATCGCCACCTCGAAGAGCGAATGCTTGAAGCCGAGCGGCATGGTCCAGGGATTGCCGGTCGCGGCTTCGTAGGCGGTAGCGAGTTCCGCCGAGGTCTGGCCTGTGAAGCCGGATGTGAAGGGGTGATTGGGCGACCACCAGACTTCGGTCGACAGGCCGGCTCCGCGCTCGGCCAGCGAGGCAATCACCTGAGGAAATTCGAGCGCCTTGCCGAAGGTCACCAGCTTGGGATGGAAATCCTGCTGCGCGGCCTGCAGCCAGAAGGTGGCGAAGTCGGGTGGCGGGACGACGCCGGTGACGATTTCCACGCCTGCGGCCTTGAACGCGGAAATCTGGGCAGAGAAATCGTCCGACATGACCTGGTAGCGGCCCGGGTCGACCAGCGTGTAGCCCTGGGCCGCAAGCACCGGCGGGAACCCGAGCTTTTCGTCGCCCCAGCCGTTGCCGTCCGGGTCGTTGGGCCAGAGGGCGCCGACGACCTTGTTGGTCTCCACCTGGTTCCAGATGCCGGTATAGACCGAGATCACGTCCTCAAGCCCCCAGAAGAAATGGAACGTCCAGTCGAATCCGGTTGCGGGATCGCCCTGGCGGCCGAAGAAATGCGGCTGCCAGGGCGTGTCGTTGGTGATGCAGGGAACCTCGTTGAGTTCGGCCTGGTCGGCGACCGGGTTGGTGGTATCGGGCGTCGAGGTGGCGAGGATCAGGTCGACGCCGTCGTCGAGGATCAGTTCCTGCGCGACCGTCGCTGCCCGGTTGGAGCTCGACTGGCTGTCCTTGACGATGATTTCGACATCGTAGGTTTCGCCCGCGATCTCCAGCCCGTCGGCGAGTGCCGAGCGGAACTGGTCGAGCACGAAGGCGTCGGATTCGGCGAAAACCGCTATCGGGCCGGTCTGCGGCGTGACGAAGCCGATCTTGATGGTCTTGCTTGCGGCGAGTGCCGGAGCGGGCAGGGCGGCCGCTCCGGCAAGTGCCAGGGCGCCGCGTCCGAAGCTGCGCCGGGAAATTCCGTTGGTTTCTTTCGTCATCTGAAGTTCCTCCCTGTTCAGATGTTATCCGCCCGGAGGGGCGGACATGCGTTGCAAAGCGTCGATGAAAAACGGCCTGAATCCTTCCGGGTGCTCGCTCATCGGGAAATGACCGAGTTCCTCCATGACCGTGCAGGTTGCGCCCGGAATGGCGTCCGCAGTGCGTTGCGCATCCTCGGGCGTACAGGTCAGATCGTAGGCGCCGACCAGGAAATGAACCGGCGCCCTGGCGGTGTCGATCTGATCCAACCGGGCAATCAGGCTGTCGTCCTGCGTGTAGAAGCTGAGATCGCCGCGAAAGACGCCCGGTCCGCTCGTCATGAACATCCACAAGGTGTTCCAGCGTTCGGCATCGGGCGCATATGGCGAGATATTGGCCGACACGAGCGCCGCTCCCATTTCTCCGCCATGGGCGTCGGGGCGGTGAAACCAGTCGATGTCGTACCAGGCCGGCTGGAAGTCGCTTGCCTCGATGGCGATGAAGCCGCTGAACCGGTCGCCGTGGAGCGCGGCAAGCTGCAATGCGATCCGCCCGCCCATCGAACATCCGGCAAGGACGGGGCGTTCGAGCCCCAGCGCATCGGCAATGGCAAGCACCGTGTCGATATAGCTCGCCGTCGTCAGAAGGTATTCTTCGGTTTCGAACCCCTCCGGCGGCAGGGACTTGCCGTGCCAAGGCATGTCGAAGGCGATCATCCTGTTGGCGGACGTTACGTCCGTGTCGTTCAGAAGATGCCGCCACTGCCTTGTGTCGGCACCGGCGGTGTGCAGGCAGAGGACCGGACGGCCCTGACCGGCTTCCTCGAAATAGAGGCGATGGGGTCGTCCGCCGATCTCGACGGTGACATAGCGTCCGGTAATGGCTTCGATCGCAGCGCTCATGCGGAGGACCCCGCTTCGCGACCGAGGGCCAGGAACTCCTTGAAGAACCTGAGGTTCTTGACCAGCGCCAATATATCGCCCTCGATCTGAGCGTGCCCGATCTTCACCAGTCCAAAAATATCGTGGAAGCCAGGTTTCGGGTGCGGTTGCCAGAAGGCCTGGAGAGCTTGCGTGTCGGTGCGCAGGGCGAAGCGCCAGGGCGTCTTGCGGCTCGGACCGGGCGTGACGGAGACGAGACGGCCCTTTTCGAAGACGAGGTAATACTCGTCCTCGCCGAGCTGGATCAGAACGGTTTCGGAAAACAGCCGCCCCAGTCTGAGAAGGTGCGGCCGTGTGTCCAATCCGGCGCCCATCGCGGTCCATTTCGCCAGCATGTAGTCTCCAAAGTGAAATTCCGTTGCTGACCGGAAAAGAGAGACCCATGACCGGGGAGCGGCAATGTCGGCCCGGGTATCTCCCAATACCCGGGGAAGGCACGATCGGCCGGCCGCGGGATTTCGGTATGGCGCAGGTATCGACCGATACCAGCCGGCGCATTGGAACGTCCGGTATGCTCTGAAAACATCCGGATCAAGACGTGCGTCTGGGGAGGAAGCGCGCCCGGCATATTGCTAATTTGCGCTCGGCATTCAGGAGGAGAGATTCCAAATGCGCAACGTAACAATCGACAATGTTACCGACGTCGTGATCAAGTCGCTTGGCGACAATGGCGAAATCACCGAACGCAACCGCGAGATCCTGACGGCTCTTATCCGTCACATGCATGACTTCTGCCGCGAAGTGAAACTTCAGCACCACGAGTTCCTGTTCGCCTGCGACTATCTCGCCCGCGCCGGCAAGATCTGCGACGACAAGCGCCAGGAATTCATTCTGCTCGGCGATATCCTCGGCATCGAGGTCCTGGTCGACATGCTGACCCATCCGGTCGACGGCAGCGAAAGCGAATCCACGGTGCTCGGTCCCTTCTATCGGGAAAATCCGCCGGTTCTGCCCAAAGGCGCCTCGACGGTGCAGAAGCACTTCGACAACGAGGAAACGGTCTATTTCGAAGGTTATGTGCGTGATGCGGACGGCACACCGGTCCCGAACGTTACCCTGGATGTCTGGGAAGACGCGCCGAACGGCCTTTATGAGAACCACGATCCGAACCAGCCGGATTTCAACCTGCGCGGCCGCTTCATGACCGACGCGGACGGCCATTACGCCTTTCGCGCGGTGCGCCCTGTACCTTATCCGATCCCGGACAACGAAACCGCGGGCGAACTGCTGCGTGCCATGGGGCATCACCCCAACCGGCCTGGCCACATGCATTTCATCCTGTCCAGGGACGGCTACCGCACACTTGTCAGCCAAGTCTATGACAGCACCAGCGAATGGCTCGACAATGACAGCGTTTTCGCCGTCAAGGAAAGCCTGGTGGGCGAGTTCAAACCCGCCGGCGACAATCTCGACACCGACCTGCACATCCAGTTCGATTTCGTCCTGAAAAAAGCCGAAGCCGCCGCGCTCGCAGCCGAATAACCCACGCCTCCCAAGGCAGCCAGCAAAGCCTCCGGCCCTGCCGGGGGCTTTGTTGTCGGGAGGCGAGGATTGGCTGACCAGCTCCCATACGGCTTCATCCTGAGGAAGCGCGTGAGCGCGGTCTCGAAGGATGGGCAGCTTGTTCGGAATATGCGGCCCATGCTTCGAGACGGACCTTCGGTCCTCCTCAGCATGAGGGTGTTCCTTGGAGCTGGCCGCAGGCTGACTTCTCGACCCACTGAACGCCCGACCCTTCCGGGGCTTTTCCTTTGCCCGGAACTGGTGTGAACTGGACGGAACTCACGACAAGGAAACCGCCCTTGGATATCAGGCAGATGAAATATTTCGTCGCCGTCGCCGAAGAGCTTCACTTCGGGCGGGCCGCCGAACGGCTGGACATGGCTCAGCCGCCTCTCAGCCGACAGATCAAGCAGATCGAGACGGAGATCGGCGTGCTCCTGTTCAACCGCGGGCGCAATGCGATCACGCTGACACAGGCCGGCCAGAGGTTCTATGAACGGGTGCAGGCGATCCTCGCGGATATCGACGATGCCATGCTTGAAGCGCGAAGGATCGGGCAGGGGGCGGAGGGCCGTCTCAGGATCGGTTTCGTCGGTTCCTCCACCTATGGGCTTCTGCCCAATATCGTGAAGTCCTACCGGGCCAACTATCCGGAAGTGAATCTCAGCCTGATTCCGATGAACAACGCCCAGCTGCACCGCGCGCTGGTGCGCCGGGAAATCGACGTGGCCTTTGCCCGCCCGGCGCTGAAGGATTCGGAATTCATCACCCGGCAGCTCACTGAAGAAGCGCTTGTCGCGGCCGTGCCGGACACATTCCAGCCGGATCCGCCGGGGAGGGTCGAGCCGTCGAGCCTTGCCGGACAGAACATCATTCTCTATCCGGAATACCCGCGGCCCAGCTATGCGGATTTCGTCCTGTCGAACCTGGAGGCAGAAGGCTTCGAGACGGTCAACCGCGTCTTCACGATGGATCTGCAGACGGCGCTCAGCCTGGTCGCGATCGGCGAGGGGGTCTGCATCGTGCCGGCGTCGGTCGCGACCGCGAAGCGCAACGGCATCCGCTTCCTGCCGATCCGGCCGCAACTGGAAAAGACGGCGCTCTCCGTCAATCACCGCATCGACGAACAGGGCGTGCATGTGAAGAGCTTCCTCAACATTGCCCAGTCGGTCGCGCGCAAGACGATCTGAGACACGGCTTGCCTCTCCGGGTTTGACATCCCGGCCTTCCACTGAGCTCCAACCGGACACGGGTCGCAAGGACAATGCCGAGCCATTTGCCCAGCGCCGTCCCGGCCTTGAGCCGGGACCTGTCATGAGGCCCCGGCTCAAGGCCGGGGCGGCGGTGTGGCGATGCCATATTACGAACCCTGCAAGCAGAGCTGAGGACATCAGGAACTGCGGCAAGTCTTCCGGCCTTGGTCGCGTTCCGTCGAGCGTTTTAAATGGTCAGGAACTGACCGCGCGAAGGGGCCCGCGCGCGCCGTCGCGCTCGAAGAAGGCGAGCTTGTCTTCGTCCGGCTCGACGCCGATGCCGTGGCCTTCCGGCAGATGCACCTCGAAGTCGGAAAAGGCCAGCGGGGCGGCGAGGATTTCCTCGGAGAAGAGCAGAGGGCCGAACAGTTCGCAGCCCCAGGTCATCCGGTCGAGGGTGGCGAAGAGCTGCAATGCCGCTGCCGTGCCGACACCGCTTTCCAGCATCGTACCCCCGTAGAGGCCGATCCCGGCGGCATCTGCGACGGCGCAGACCTCACGCGCGCGTTTCAGGCCGCCGGACTGTGCAATTTTGACGGCAAAGACGTCGGCAGCCCGCTCGCAGGCGTAGCCGAGTGCCGAAACCGGCCCGCTCAAGGCCTCGTCGGCCATCACGGCGATGCGGGTGTCGCGGGTCAGCGCCGCCATGCCGGCCCGGTCCCAGGCGGCAATCGGCTGTTCGGCCAGATCCGCGCCGATCTCTTCCAGGCCAGCCAGACCCCAGCGGGCATCGTGCAGCGACCAGGCCTGGTTCACGTCCACGCGGATGCTGGCGCGGTCTCCCACAGCCTTTTGGATGGCGGAGACATGGGCGATGTCCTCGCGCACCGGAAGCTTGCCGATCTTGAGCTTGAAGATGTTGTGGCGGCGGCTCTCCAGCATTTCCTCGGCCTCGTCGATATCCTTTTCCAGCACACCGCTCGCCAGGGTCCAGGCGACGGGAATGGATGTTCGCACGGCTCCGCCGAAGAGATCCGCCAGCGACAGTCCCCGGCGCTTCGCCAGTCCGTCCCAAAGGGCCATTTCGACGGCCGCCCGGGCGATCGCGTTGCCCTTGACCGCGGTCTCCATCCGGCCGATGGCGGCGTTGACGAGGTCGGCGGGCTGGCCGGTCAGGACCGGAACGATGTAATCGAGAACGGCGGAGCGGATGCTTTCCGGACTTTCCGCACCATAACTGAGGCCGCCGATGGACGTTCCCTCGCCAAGGCCTGTCGAACCGTCGGAAAACCGGATACGCACGAGCACGAAGGATTGCGCCCGCATCGTCGTCATCGCCAGAACGTGCCCGCGGATGGTCGGCACGTCGATTATCGTTGCGTCAATTTTATCGATCCGGGTCAATGCACAAGGTCCCAAACGTGGTTTGCGCCAAACATGAAACAGAGCACGGCAGCGGTCCATTACCCCTGCGGTCTCAAGCGATACTCCCGGTGTTATTTGAACCGTTTCGAACGGACCTGGCGGTAGCGGCAGAGGTCGGAAAAAAGACCCCGCCCGACACGGGGTCGGGCGGGTCTTCGGTTCAGGAAGACTGGAATGTGCCGAAGCCGTCTCAGGGGTTGTCCCTGACCAGCCTGACGAAATTCCTGACGCTGCGCACGTCGCCTTGCGGGCCGTGGCCGTAGCTGTCGTTTCCTGTCTTGGGGTCCGTGCGCTGCGAGCCGGCGCCGTGGACGTCCATGAAGCGTTTCGTGGACTGGCCGGGAGGGGCGAAATAGCCGAGCGCACGGCCGAAATAGATGACCACGGCATCGCGGCCCGGTTCGAAGGAGGTCGACGTCCAGAAGGCGGGATAGTCTTCCTCGCCGGCGGCATTCGCAATTCTGGTGACGGAGAAGACCGGATCGATTGCGGCCGAGTGGGTTGTGTCCGGAGAGCGGCTGTAATCCACGATGCTCTGCAGTTCTTTCGCATCCGGCAACCGCCAGTCGTCATGGCCCGCATAGGAGGTTCCCTGCGCGAACTGCAACGCCTCCTGCCATGTCAGAGCGCCCGGGGACGGTCCGGAGGAGGGGGCTCCCAGGCTCGGATCTCCGGTATCGACGCTGGTCCACATCAGCCCCGTGGCCTTGTCACTCACGGTGCCGTCACCGTTGGCGGCAAATCTGTTCTTGCCGTAGGCGGGATTGCCGCGCACGAACCGACCGTACCAGCTTGCCCGGCCGCCCGGTCTCGACAAGGGATAGCATTTGATGCGCCCGTCGGCGAAGTTCACTCCGAAGAAGCAGCGCTGCCCCTCCATGACCGAAGCCGCATAGACGGTCGAGGTCACGAACTGGACGTCGATATAGCGGCCCTTGCCGGGGTAGGCGAAATCGAACGCGACCGTGTCGATGAAGGGTTTTGCATCGGGGGGAGGAACGGTGTCCGAGGGATCGGCCCTTCCCTGGTTTCCCGAGAATTCGATCAGCGAGTAGAGGTCCTTGACGGTCGGCACCCGCCAGTCCGTGAAGCCGCCGGTGGTCGCGTTGCGGGCTGCCTCTTCGGCTTCGGACCAATCAAGCTCACGATAGCTCTTCTCCCAGACCAGCCCGGTCACCAGGTCGGTGACCGTGCCATCGCCATTGTCCCGATAGGCGGGCTTGTTGCCGGGATAATCCGCATTCTGACCCGGAAATTCGCTGTGTGCGGCTTCGGCGCCGATCGGTCCGGTGTTGTCGAAATAAGTGGTCTGGTTGGTGCCGGCGATCGGGTAGGACAGCGCTGGTTCTGCTTGTGCCGGCACGCATCCGAGGAGACATCCCATCACGATCGTTGCAGCCTGCTTTCTGCGCTTCGCCATTCGATCCTCCATGTTCCGGTTGCCGGGCCGGCGTTCGACAGAAATCCGACCGGTGCGGGATACCGGAATTGCCACTCAACACGGGACGTTCGGCATTCAGATCTGCAGGAAACCTGCGGCTGGCGTTTCATGGCGGGGACCATGATTGTGCGATTCCAAAAGCCGAACCTGAGTTGATTTTCTCGTTAGGGGACAACACCAGGCAAGAAATTTGAAGCTCGAAATACAGAAAAAAGGCGCAAGCATGAATTTGCCGTTCCGTATTCAGGGTGTTGGCCTGTGTGAATGTTTGGCGCGGATTTCGGATCATCTGGAAGTCTTCACGGCGATGCGCCGATTTTCTTCATTGCGCCGGGCATCGCCGTGGGCTAGGGGTAAATTGCTTGACGAACCGATGCGCCGTGCGCGCTCCGGCTGAGCGATAGGCTCAAAGCGAGACCGACAGAGGTCGGCTCCGATGCCGGGGGTGGATTTGACCCCGGACCGCTTCGTCGCAGCTTCACATCAAAATCTGGAACGTCATATGAAAGCGTACCGCTACCTGAGTGCCCTGTGCGTTTGCGCCGCTTGGATTACCGGCGCCTCGGCTCAGACCCTTTATTTTTCCGCGATCCCCGACCAGGACGAAACCGCGCTGATCACGCGGTTTTCCAAGGTTGCCGATTATCTCGAAGCGGAACTCGGCGTCGACGTCGAGTTCCTGCCGGTCAAGAGCTACGCCGCTTCCGTCACCGCCTTCCGCAACAACCAGATCCAGCTTGCCTGGTTCGGCGGCCTGACGGGCGTCCAGGCCCGCCTGTCGACCCCCGGTTCCAGGGCGATCGCGCAGGGCAAGGAAGACCCGATCTTCGTCAGCTACTTCATCGCCAACACGGAGACCGGTCTCACCGAAAGCGAAGAATTTCCCGAAGCCGCGAAGGGAATGACCTTCACCTTCGGCGCCAAGACCTCGACCTCCGGCCGGCTGATGCCCGAATATCATATCCGCAACGAGACCGGGCAGGCGCCGGACGAATTCTTCTCGCGCATCGGCTTTTCCGGCGACCATTCGCAGACCCTGCGCCTGGTGTCCTCGGGCGCATGGCAGGTCGGCGCTCTGAACCACGCCGTCTATGACAAGGCGGTGGCGAACGGCGATCCGGATGTCGAGACGACGCGGATCATCTGGAAGACCCCGCCTTATCCGGACTACAACTGGACCATTCGCGGCGATGTCGACGAGACCTTCGGCGCAGGCTTTACCGACAAGGTTCAGGCGGCGCTGATCGGAATGAAGGATCCGGATCTCCTGGCCGCCTTCCCGCGCGAGGCCTTCATTCCGGCGAAAAACGAGGACTTCGTTCCGATCGAAGAAACCGGCAAGGTTCTCGGGCTGATCGAATGACCGTCGCGGTTCTTCACCGCAAGACGCTTGCCTATGGGGCGCGCACGGTCTTTGAGGGGGTGAGCTTCGCGCTCGCCCCCGGAGAACGCGTCGTCCTTCTCGGCCGCAGCGGCGCGGGCAAGACCACGCTGTTGAACGCGGTCTACGACCGGCTGGTGGAAACGGACCGGCGGGTCGCGCTCGTGCCCCAGGACCACGCGCTGGTTCCGCAACTGTCCGTGGTCCGCAACGTGCTGATGGGCCGGTTGGACGATCACGGCGCCTTCTACAATCTCACCAACCTGATCCATCCGCGCCGGACCGACCGGGTGGAGATCGTCGATATCCTCGCCGGCCTCGGGCTCGAAGGGGAGGCGAACAAGGCGGTCGAGGAGCTTTCCGGCGGCCAGAAGCAGCGCGCCGCGCTCGGCCGGGCCTTCTTTCGCAGCGGCGAGGTCCTGATCGGGGACGAACCGGTTTCGGCGGTGGACGAAGCCCAGGCGGCGGGTCTCCTGGACGAGATCGCCGCACGCTTTCAGACATCGCTGCTTGCGCTTCACGACGTCGGCCTGGCGCGCCGGTTCGCGACGCGGCTTGTCGGGATCAGCAGTGGCGAAATCGTGCTGGACGGTGCGCCGGAGGACATTACGCCCGAGCAGATCAGGGCGCTCTATGATGACTGAACGTCTGTCCCGCACCTCCGTCGCGCTCCTGTTCATGCTGCTTGCCCTGGCGATGCTGCCCTTCGGCGATTTCACCACGGCCGGGCACGATCCGTGGGCCGTTCTCGACCGGATGCTGTCAGGCTTTCTGACGCCCGATTTCGGCGCGGTGGAACAGTTCGGGCGCGCCATCCTTCTGACCGTCGTCTTCGCGGTCTGCGGCGTGGTCACGGGCGGGACGGCGGGTCTGATCCTGGCACCGTTCTACGGCTTCAAGCCGGTCCGGGCGGTGTGCATCGCGCTGCGTTCGGTGCATGAACTCTTCTGGGCGCTGATGCTCATGCAGGTCATGGGCATAAGTCCCGCGACCGGCGTTCTGGCGATCGCGCTGCCTTACGCAGGCATCTTCGCCAAGGTATTCGCGGAACAGATCGAGGAGGCCGACCGGCGGCCGTCCCGGGTCCTGGCGCCCGGTGTCGATGCGCTGTCGCGTTTTCTTTATGCCCGTCTGCCCCTCGTTCTCCATTCCATGCGCGATTATGCTCTCTATCGTCTCGAATGCGCGTTGCGTTCGAGCGCGATCCTGGGCTTCATCGGATTGCCGACACTCGGCTTCCAGCTCGACAGTTTCTTCCGGCAGGGCAATTACGGCGCCGCCAGCGCCATCATGATCTGCTATGTGGCGCTGATCGCGACGATCCGGCTCTGGGTTCGTCCGGTTCTGGTGCCTCTCTGGATCATCGGTGCGTTCAGCTGTCTGGCTTTCGTTCCGAGCCCGCCGATGGGCGGTGGCGCCTTGCTGCGCTTCTTCACCGTCGACATCGTGCCCGCGCCGCTGCGCGACGGCTGGAACCTGGGCGGACTGATCGACTGGCTCCTTCCCCTGATGCGCACCGAAATGCTTCCCGGCATCTTCGCGACGGTCCTGGTTGCCCAGATCGCCCTGGCGCTGACCGGGGCAATCGCCTTCGCAACGTTCGGCTTGACGGTGCCGCGCGTGGCCGGGCGTGCCGGATGGATCGGCGGTCATCTGGTCCTGGTGATCCTGCGCTCGTTTCCGGAATACATGCTGGCCTACCTGTTCCTGCAGGTCTTCGGGCCGTCCATGCTGCCGGCAGTTCTCGCCCTGTCGCTGCACAACGGCGCGATCATCGCACATCTGCTCGGACGGGAGGGAGACGCGGTGAGCGGAACCTTGCGTCGCGACGCACCGCGGGGCCTTGTCCTGTGGGGCTACGAGCTTGCGCCGCGGCTCTTCGGCAACTTCCTGGCGCTTTGTCTCTACCGCTGGGAAATCATCCTGCGCGAGACGGCCGTGATGGGCCTTCTCGGCGTGACCACGCTCGGCTTCTATGTGGACAGCGCCGTCGCGGAATTGCGCATGGACCGGGCGATCCTGCTGCTTTGCGCCGCCGGCCTGCTGACGGCGGGCGTCGATTCCCTGTCGCGGGTCCTGCGGCGGCGCATCGGTGCCCGGAAGGTGCAAAGTTTCGAGGCGACTACATAGCAGATCGCGAAGGCAGATAACCTGTCCGCCCGCTTATTCCGGCATTTTCCTCTCTGTAGACTGGTCTGAAGTTACGGGCAGCTTGGGAGGGAGGCCGCGGGCTGTATGCGTTTCATCCACGAACATGCGCGCCCGGTCCATCAGGGAGACCGGCGGCAAGCGCCGGTCATGATGATCGGCATCGTCGGTTCCGCCGGCCACGGCAAGACGGGCCTGGCGGAGGCCCTGGCGGAAAAAGGCACAAGCGTCCGCGTTTCCGGCAAGAACGCGGACCGGACCGGCGGAATCGTCTACCGTTTCTTCCGCCTGAAGGATCGCGAGATCGGTCTCGCCGATATTCCATGCCCCGGCGGGCGACCTTCCATGACGATGACCGGCATGGCCGGGATCGACCTTGCCCTGCTGGTCGTGGCGGCGGACGAAGGCGTCACCGGGCAAACGCGCGAATTGATCGCGGCTCTAGATCTGCTCGGCGTTTCACGTTCCCTGGTGGCCATTGCCAGAAGCGACCTCGTTAGCGCGCTCGATCTGGCCGCGCTGGGGCGGGAGATCCGGTGTGAGGTGGATGGCACGGCACTTGCCGACAGCCCGATCGTCGCCGTATCTGCGCGCACGGGCGAGGGCCTTCAAAGCCTCGTCGACGCGCTTTGCGAGCGCGCTGGCGCACAACCCGGCGGAGGCGAGCCGCTGCCGTTCAGGCTCGCGATCGATCGTGTCTTTCCGCTTCCGGGCGGTGAAACGGCGGTGACCGGCCGGGTGCTGGCGGGCTGTGTGCGAAAAGGCGACCGGCTGATCGTGTCGCCGGAAGGGCTCGAGGCCGGCATCCTCTCCATTCACCGTCACGGCCTGGAAGCGCCGGAAGCGGAAACGGGCGACCGGTGCAGCCTGGTTCTTGTCGGCGAAGGCATTTCGACGAAATCGGTCCGTCGCGGCCACGTGCTGGTCGATCCGGAGCTCCACGCGCCTTCGCGCCGTTTCGACATCGAGCTCCGTCATGCAAAAGGCGCCGGCCGCCTGCCTGATGCGGGGATGGCCGTTCGGGCGCATTGCCTGGCGGAGGAGGCCGTCGGCCGGCTCTATCCGTTTCAGCCGGAAAACGGCTGCGGGCGTTTTGCCCGTCTCGTCCTGGACGTTCCGATTGCTGCCTGTGCCGGTGACCGCATCCTCATCCGGGACCTGCAGGAAAACCGTCTTCTCGGCGGCGGACCGGTCCTGGACATCCCCCACGAAGGCCGCAGGTTGCGGAGGCCGGAAAGGGGCAGGGAACTTGCCCAGATCACCGGGCTCGATCCCGCTTCCGCGTTGATGGCCTATCTGGAGGAAACCGGCACCTGGGTGGATTGCCATGCCTGGTTCCGCAATCGCGGACGAGGCCGTCAGGAAGCCAAACGCGAAGCGGAGCGTCTTGGCCTCACTGTGCTCAAGACCTCGGACTTGTTTGCCGTCCTCAGTCCGGCTGTCTGGGACAGGGTTTCACAAGAGATTGCCGACCGGCTCGACCGCGTCCACGCGGAGCGGCAGGACCTGCCGGGCCTCGGCATCGAAAAGCTGCGCTGCTCGCTTTCCCTGCGTCTGCCGGCCGCTCTGTTCGAGGCGGCCATCGCCCGGCTTGAGCGGGAGGGCTGCGCCAGGCGGCACAAGAACTGGCTGCGGCGTCCCTGGTTCCGGGCAATGCTGCCGGCCGAGGACCGCGCCTTGTGGGATGAGATCGCGCCGCATCTGGCCGGTGCCGACAGGTTTTCTCCGCCGAGGGTCCGGGACCTGGCGCGCCGGCTCGGTGCTCCGGAAGAGGCCTTGAGACGGGTCCTGAGGCTGGCCGCCGGCCGGGGCGACGTGACCGAAATCGCGCGGGACCGTTTCCTTGCGAGCGAAACCGTTTCCCACCTGACGGATATTCTCCGCGATCTTGCGGATACCGCGCCGGAGGGTTTCAGCCTGCGGGCCTTCTGCGACCGGATCGGGGCGGGACGGAAGGTCGCCATTGCCATACTGGAGTTTTTCGACCGCAAGGGCGTTACGCGGCGGGACGGCAATCAGCGCCGTCTGGCCCGGAGCGCGCCGGCCGCCTCCGACGGCATGTCTCTACCGTCCGTAGAACCGGGCTGCTTCGCGGCAGGTTTGAAGGCGAAGTCCCGGCGCAACCGCTGAGGGTTCAGTTGTCTTCCGGCGCCGCTTCGAACGCGACGATCGGCACCGTCCGCCGGTCGCCTTCATCGATCTGCGCACCGCAGGCGAGACCCGATAGTCTGCCATCGGCATAGAAAAACTTGCAGGCACCGTCGGAGGCGGCCGAAGACCGGCCAATCTCGAGATAGACGTTCCGGACGGTCAGTATGACATCGTCCTCCATCAGGCCGCCATAGCCGATAATCCTCGAATGGTTGGAGGTCGAATCGACGAACTGGATCAGCTTGTGTTTCCCGTCGTTGTCGAAGGACATGATGATCGCCGAATCGCAGAAAAAGCGCGACTGCTTCTGCGTCAGGTCTTCGCCGATCAGGCCGGCTGCGACATGGCTGGACTCAAGACACTGGCCCTTCAGGATTTCGGGAAGGCCCTGGAAGTTTGAGTTGACGATCGGCTCACCGGCGCCCGGTTCGAACAGGTCCGGAGGCCTGCCGTCGCTGACGAAGTCTCCGGCGAATGTCCCCTGCGACGTGCGGACCATGCAGGAAATGGCGACCGGAATGCCTCTGTAGGGATTGGCAAAGGAGCAGGTTCCGGTCGCCGCCAGATGGTCGCTGCTGCCCTGGAAGGTGAAGATCACCTTGTCGATCGGCTGCACCGCGTCGTTCTCGGTTAGGTGATACTGGTCGGGCCCGTAGCCCGAAAACGAGACGATTGCCGTTTCCTGGTCCCTCTGGGTCGTGAAGGTGAAGGCCTGCCGGTCGTCGTTATATTCGACATTCATGAGCTGCGGCAGGCAGATCCCGGCGTCGACGGGGACATCCATCGCCGTGACCTTCGTGCAGGTGCCGTTCAGCACTGCCACCCGCCGAGTGATCGTGTCGAGCAGGTCTCCCGCCTTCTGCAGTTCTCCGGAAAGGATCTCCGTGCGCACCTGCTGCACAAGCGCCTCGCCGACCGCGTTTTCCGGGTTGGTGGAGGCGAGTTGCGCTTCCAGCCTCTTGTAGCGGGTGGCCACCCGCGTCAGCACTTCGGAGATATCCTCGCCGGGCCTGCGCGGCTGTTCTCCGACGATCTTCAGGAGCGCCGAAGTGGTCGCCTCGCTGACGCCGAGCCGCTTGCCGAGGGCTTCGATCCTGTCCAGAAGCGGTCCCGTGGCGCCGCTCACCGCCGCTTCGGTCAATGTCTCGATTTCTTCGGAGGTCAGCCCGTAATTACAGGTGATCGTGTTGCCGCTGGCGTCCCGTCCGGCGGCTATGCCGCAGTTTTCCGCAGTGACCTGGGCATGCGCGATTCCTCCCTTGAAGGGCAGGACCAACAAGGCGCAGGCCAGCGCGGCCGCGATCCATCCCGCCCGGCCAACGGCTACCGATGCTGGCCGCTCACGGGTCATTGGTGATCGTATTGCCGACCGCATCGTTCCCGGCCGCGATGGAGCCTGACGTGGCGGTGACGTTTTCCGGCGCGCTCTTGCCGCCGCCGGAGGGCTCCGCCATGAACATCCACACCGCCCAGATGCCGGCGCAGACCGCGGAAAGGCCCGCGGCAGCCATTTTGACGATCGCCCGGTTGCTCTCGTCCCGCAACCAGGGGAGGATTTTGCCTGTCATGCTGATGTCTCCGGATCCGGCGAAGCAACAACCGTTCTTCCGTTAGGTCATGATCGCATAGATTGACGGGAAACCCAAGGTGCAACGTTTGGAAGGGTGTCCGGTCCGGCCGGGAAGGGAGCCGGCGTAGAAGGACTACGCTACACTTTCCAACGCTGGGATTGCCTCCGCAGCCTTCCTCAAAAAAGCTCAAGGGCGACGAGCGCGACGACGATGTAGCGGCCGGTCTTGGCGATCGCGACGAGGAGGAGAAACGGCCAGAAGGGCTCTTTCAGGAGCCCGGCGGCAAGCGTCAGCGGATCGCCGATGAAGGGCGCCCAGCTCAACAGCAGGCTCCATTTGCCGTAGCGGCGGTACCAGGCCGACGCCTTGTCCAGCTTTTCCGGCTTCACCGGAAACCAGCGCGCATCCGCATACCGCACCGCGCCGCGCCCCAGCGCCCAGTTCACCACCGACCCCAGCGTATTGCCGAGGCTCGCAACCGCGACCAGCACGGCAGGCGCGTGATCCCCCAGGTAGATCAACGCGGACAGCCCCAGCTCGGACTGGGCCGGCAGCAGGGTCGCGGCCAGAAACGCGACCCCGAAGAGGCCGAGAAGGTCACCGTTCACGGGGTGTTGCGGGCGGATTGGAGGTCGGTGGTGGGTGGGGCACAGTCCATTTTTTCAATTATCGTTGGCTCGAGAAACAAGATGGCTGCGTAGGCTTTAAAGACAGGAAGGTAAAGACCAAACGTCGGCTGGCGGTATGATTTTTCCTTGGCGAAAAATCGCGGAAATAAAGGATAGAGCTTCCCAGAGCGGCTTCAGGGGGAGCCTCCGGATTGATGGCTGTTTTGCGGTGTCATTCCTAACCTGTAAACTTCTGAATTGGTTTCCTAAAAGCGGTCGTTCATTGCAGAACACGCATTTTCCTAGTGAAGCGAGTTCCGGACCTTCGTTGAGGTTTGAATGTTTGGTTGGACTACCTCTAGATATTTAGTAGGTTTCTCGAATGATCCATAGTCTGGAACACGTCTCCATTCAGAGAAGTCGACCAATTTTTTTACCCATTGCATATTCATGTGACGTAGGGGACAATTATTAGTTGTGCTCGCTATACGTTTAGTTTTAATTGTAAACTACTGGACTGAATACTAATTGAGTTTATGGTAGCGGGCATATCAGAGATGAATTTCCGTGATCAAAAACAGTTGGATTCGCTAACCGGCGAGTTTTGCCAACATCTTTCGGCAAGAAATGGGGCGGGTGCAATTAACTGGCAGGCGGCCCTGGATTTTTTGGTTAGTTCGTTCCCGGGGAGCTTCGGGGTAATCCTTCTCCAAGATAGTCTCAAGAAGAATTCAGCAGTTTTTTGGTCTGGGGACATCGATTCAAGTGCCATTGATTCATACTCTGCGCACTACGCGCATGTTAATCCGTGGGGCGACATTTGGAAGGGGTTGCCGTCGGGCTCAGTAAGAATATCGGAAAGGCACAGCCCCGCGAGACAATTCCGCGGAACGGAGTTTTACGAAGATTGGCTTCTCCCGTTGTCAAACGCAGAAGCCGCGGTCGGAATTAAACTTTGCGGGGCGGAGAATTTCCAACTGCATATGCCGTTTCACTACGACCTCAAGCGGAGCGACCTTTACGACGACGCCATCGCGCGCGTGTTTACCCATGCGAGTTCCTATTTAAAGCTGGCGGTACATGCGGAAAGACAATACGCGGAAGCCTTCAAAACGGGATCGGTCGATCAGGTATGCAAGAACAGTCAAGACCCTGTGTTTGTCATCGACGCAAGATCCAGAATTCATGACTGCAATCGCCAGGCGCAGAGCTTGCTCAAGGATGCAAGCGTGTTGATAGTCAACGGAAAACTCGTGATCAATCAAAGGAAAGCGAAGGTCTGGCTTGAATCCATCCTTTTAGGCAGCAGCAAAAAACGAGATGGCGCCGGATGGAGAATGGTATTTCAGTTCGATCGGCGAACACTTCTTTTTGAGCTGTTGCCATTGGAAATCTTATGCGTCTCCAGAATTTTCAGCCCCGACAGACTGTTTGCGCTGAGGATCTCAAGTGTAGACTTCAGCAGGAAGTCAGACTTTGCTCTAATTTCCAACCATTATCGATTAACCCCGGCAGAGCAGCGAATTTGCGAATTGATTGTCTCAGGGCGCTCGCTAAAGGAAACTGCCGAGACACTTGGGATTACTAAAAATACTGCGAGGAGTGCGCTTAAGATCATTTTCAGTAAGACTGGTACCAGACGCCAGGGTGAGCTCATCGCACTTTGCAATCAGTTCCAGACATCGTGATCTGAAAAAGGCATTTCAAGATTTCCTTCAGCGTGTTGCAGGGCTTCAAAACTTTTTTGTTTCAAAATTGACAGTGGCGATTGCGCGGCGGTCAAATGAGCCGCGCATCTTGTTTGAGTGGCCTCGTAGCGGATCCCCTCCGTGGCGCACCGCGACTGACTGTTTAGGGATTGCTCTTCGCTGGGGAGTTGGATCTTCGGCATGCGGAAACAATAAATGAGCTTGGCTTAGTGGTGTCTCTGATCTGCTAGGCAATTGGTTCAGAGCCTATGATCCCGCTACTTGGTATGTCGCTGACTTACCCTTGCCCTTGTTGCGTGTCACAATGAGTCCGTTTGGTGTGAGTCTGTAAATCTGACAGTCGGAGTTTTGTGCGGGAGATTGAAGCGTCCGGCACCAGTAGCCGTCCTTCATTTCCCAAGTGCCTTTAACGGGTTTTTCGCCAAAGATGCCCTCAAGTGTACCGTTGGCATTCACTACTACCCAATTGCCCTCAAGAATGAGTTTTTTACCAGCGATTTCGCTCAAAAGCTTTTCTTTCGTGTCTATCCGCGCAGACTCATTAGCTTTCCTAAGCGATGCGCACCAATCCTGAGAGTTCGCTTTATCGAGCGTGGGCAGTGAAAAACCGTAGTCCGTACCCATCTTGCTTGCAGCATTCACAGTTTTCTTGCCCAGGGCGCCGTCGACAGGCCCCGGATTGTAACCGGCCGCTTTGAGTTCGGCTTGGACACAGGCAACGTCCGCGCTTGATTGGCTCACGTAAAACAACGAGATAACCACAAATGATGCTGCTTTAGTAATTTGCCGTTTCATGATGACCTCCGGTCCAATGTCGCAAGGCAGGCGCAACTGCGCGCGTAATGGCGAAGTCAGCCGCGCCCACCAGTACCAGCCAAGAACCAAAGCTATTGAATTAGCACCCCCCAAATGTGGGGTGCAAAACAGTCCCGATCTGACACTCTCCAAAGTAGAATTTTTTGTCTTTTGGGATGGTCGTTATGGCATTTCATTTTGGGAGCAGACGCTCCGATACTCTGGTCGGAACATCGAAATTCGACATAATTTTCGGGCGCGGCGGGGACGACACGCTGCAGGGGGGCGCCGGGCCCGACCTGGTGTTCGGAGGGCGCGGCAATGACCGACTTGTCTTCGATGCCGCGCTAAACAATCATCCTGCATGGTTCCCTGATTATTACCAGGGTGGAAGCGGCGAGGACACGATCGTGCTGGAGCTGACAGAGGCACAGTGGTCCGACTTCGAGATCCGCTCAGAGGTGATTGCCTTTCTCGAATGGATTGAGTCCGGCGGTTGCGGAAGCTTTAAATTCAAGACGCTCGGGCTTAAAGTACACTCCGTCGAAGTGCTGGAACTGCGTGTTGACGGGGTCCTGGTCGAGGACCCGCGGAACAGCTCCGCACCGGTCGTCTTCGATCTCTCGGATTCCACCAGCGACGAGATCGTCGCGCCCACAGGCGATTTCGACTTCATTGTGAACACCGGGTCAGGCAATGACACCGTTGAGACCGGCGGCGGCAGTGACGTGATTTCAACCGGAGACGGAAATGACACGATCCGGTCTGGCGGTGGCGACGACAGAATTTCGATCGGCAATGGCAACGATTTCGCGGATGCAGGGACCGGTAACGACACGATCGTTGCGGGGACCGGCGGTGGCAACGACTTCATTGATGGAAATATCGGCAACGACACTGTGACTTACCCCTCTATTTCGTCGTCGGTCACGATAAACCTCCAGCAGCAAGATCGGTCGTCACAAATTTTCCAGGGCCAGAATGTTGCCGCCATTCTTGCGTCGTTTTCTCTATCCCCCTCTCTTCCAGTCGGTGTAGCGTACGGCGCCGATATTGGGGTCGATTTGCTAGCTTCGATCGAAAATGCCGACGGCGGCACCGGCAGCGACATGATTCTGGGAAATGCGGAAAACAATCGGTTACGTGGCGTTTCGCCGGATGCGAGCGATACCGGCTCCGATGGTGATGACACCCTAGATGGCCAGTCCGGCGACGACATACTCGAGGGCGGCGCTGGAAACGATACGCTGCTGGGCGGCGGTGACGACGACCGCCTTGCCGGTGGCGCTGGCGACGATCTAGTGAGTGGCGGCATTGGTTTCGACACGCTCGTCCTTGAAGGCAACCTCGCGGACTATACGTTCATCGCCAATAATGACGGGACGTTTACCGTGCAGGATATCCTGCCGGGACGCGACGGAACCGACACGATCTCGGAGATTGAACAGGTCGCCTTTGCCGACGCAGAAGTCGGGCTCTGGGCCGTCGTTGGCGAAATCGACAGGCTCGGCGACCAATTCGACAACGTAAAAAACGGTACGGCTGCCCGGGAGTACTTCAGAGGTTTTGAAGGTAACGACACGCTCAACGGTTTCGAGGCAGAGGACCGGTTTCAGGGCGACCAGGGAAACGATATCTTCGATGGCGGGTCCGGCACCAACGATGACTTGAATTTCGTTTGGGACACAGTCGACTACTGGCTAGAGTATCAAAACGGTGGCAGTCAGGGCGTAACGGTCAATCTCGCGCTCGGTACCGCGACCGACACTTATGGCTATACCGACACGCTCATTGACATAGAGCGTGTCTATGGAACGCCGGAAGACGACGTCCTGATTGGAGATGACGATACGGTAACCGGTAACGCGTTCGATCCCCACACCGGCAATGACATCATCGAAGGCCGTGGCGGCTTCGACAACCTTCGCTACAATCTAAGTGACAATTTTGGCGTTCCAGGCGGCATCACTGTCACGTATTCTGCAGTTGAGGCAGGTGCTGGAACAGTCCTCGACATGGGCGGATTCACCGATACTTTCACCGGAATCGAACAGATCAATGCAACCCGGTACGACGATACGATCAACGGTGGGATCGGCGATGATCGTTTCGTGACGACCGAGGGCGCGGATTTCGTCGACGGCGGTGCCGGTTTCGATCTCATGGCTTACAATTTCGATGCGAGCTACGGTGGCTTTGCCGGCATAGTGATGCTGGCTGACATCGACGGTGGCACACGGACCATTCTCGATGGCTTCGGTGACGTCGATACTATCGTAAACATTGAATGGATCCGCGGTACAGGCGTGCGCGACGAGCTTGCCGGTAACGACCTCAACGAGCGCTTTGAAGGGCGTGGGGGTGATGACTTCCTCTCCGGCGAGGGTGGTAACGATGAGCTGATCGGGAATTCCGGCAATGACGAGCTTCTGGGCGGTGCCGGTGAGGATGTCCTGATTGGCGACGAGGGCAACGACACGTTGTCGGGTGGCCCGGACAATGACGTTCTCCGAGGTGGGCTCGATGCCGATACCTTTGTCTTCAGTACAAATACCGGCGACGATGTCGTAGAGGACTTCTCGACATTGGAGGACACCATTCAACTCGACGTAGTCACCGCCGTAAGCTCTGTAGCATCGGATTTCGACGGCAATGGCTTCGAAGACGCGCTCGTCACTCTCGACGATGGCGGCACAATCACCTTCATCGATGTGGATGCTACCACCATAGAGGGTCTTCTCGGGATCGTCTGATCCAGAGCCGGTGAGTGCTGGCTATTTTAACAACAGGAGTGGTGTCGTTAAAGCGGTCCTCTGGCCCAATCATCTTCGGTCTCTGCAGCGCCAAATTCACCGCATACAGAACGAACAACCGATAAGGCTGAATAACTTAAGAGAATTCAACTGGAATGTCCACTTTGATAGTTTCATGTCCAAAGGCTGACAGTCCTCTGGTGGCCCCGAAGCCGACATTCTCGAAAAACAAAAAAACCGCCCGTCGTTTCCAACGGGCGGGTTGTCTGGGCGCCGGGAGCCGCGCTGGGGCCGGGGATGGCCGGCCTGGGCGAACTCCCGGCTAAGCCTTAGCTGCAGCCGCTGGTGCTGCCGCAGGTGTCGCATTTCAGGCAGGTGCCGTTGCGGACCATGGTGAAGTTGCCGCATTCGGAACAGCTTTCGCCTTCGTAGCCCTTCATGCGGGCCTGGGCGATCTGCTGGGCGGCCGTCTTGGCCTGCGGGGCAGGGGCGGTGGAAAGTTCCACGGCGGCGGCCGCTTCGCCGCCGCGGGCGAAGGCCGTTGCGACTGCCGAGGTCTGGGCCGCGACGCTGGAGCCGAGCTCGACCTTGACCGCTTCAGTCATCTCGCCGGCGGGCTCGGCGCCGGAGACGAGACGGAAGCGTTCGGTCTGGCCGCGGACGAGGCCGTGGGAGACGACGCCGTGGTTGCTCTTTTCCATGGTCTTGACCGCGCCGGCGCTCATCGGGCCGCTGAAGGCTTCCGGCGGAACGTGGGCGAGGTCGTGGCGGCCGAGATAGGAGACGGCCAGTTCGCGGAACACGTAGTCGAGGATCGACGTGGCGTTCTTGATCGCGTCGTTGCCCTGGACCATGCCGGCCGGCTCGAACTTGGTGAAGGTGAAGGCGTCGACATATTCCTCCAGCGGCACGCCGTATTGCAGGCCGAGCGACACGGAGATGGCGAAGTTGTTGATGAACGCCCTCAGCGCCGAGCCTTCCTTGTTCATGTCGAGGAAGATCTCGCCCAGGCGGCCGTCGTCATATTCGCCGGTGCGCAGGAAGATGGTGTGGCCGCCGATCTTGGCCTTCTGGGTGTAACCCTTGCGGCGGGCCGGAAGCTTCTCCTGCTCGCGCACGACGCGTTCCACGATGCGCTCGACGATCCGTTCCGCGACCACTTCGGCCCGGGCGGCCTGCGGCTTGGCGGCGATCGCTTCGATGGCCTCGTCTTCGTCTTCGTCCTCATCGGCCAGAAGCTGGGCGTTGAGCGGCTGGCTGAGCTTGGAGCCGTCGCGGTAGAGCGCGTTGGCCTTGAGCGCCAGCTTCCAGGAGAGCATGTAGGCTTCCTTGCACTCCTCGACCGTCGCATCGTTCGGCATGTTGATCGTCTTGGAGATCGCGCCGGAGATGAACGGCTGGGCCGCGGCCATCATGCGGATGTGGCTTTCGACCGACAGGAAGCGCTTGCCGATGCGGCCGCACGGGTTGGCGCAGTCGAAGACCGGGTAGTGCTCTTCCTTCAGGAAGGGCGCGCCTTCGAGCGTCATGGCGCCGCAGACATGAGTGTTGGCGGCCTCGATGTCGGCCTTGGTGAAGCCGAGGAAGGTCAGGAGGTCGAATTCCGGATCTTCCATCTGCTCGTCGGTGACGCCGAGGGTCTTGAGCTGCTCGTCGCCGAGGGTCCAGCGGTTGAAGACGAATTTGATGTCGAAGGCCGACTTCAGGCCGTCCTTCAGCTTCGTCAGGCTCTCGTCGGTGAAGCCCTTGGTCTTCAGCGTCGACGGGTTGATGCCAGGCGCCTGGTCGATGGAGCCGTGGCCGACCGCATAGGCCTCGATCTCGCCGATCTCGGCTTCCGAATAGCCGAGCTTTGCCAGGGCTTCCGGAACGGCGCGGTTGATGATCTTGAAATAGCCGCCGCCGGCGAGCTTCTTGAACTTCACCAGGGCGAAGTCCGGTTCGATGCCGGTGGTGTCGCAGTCCATGACCAGGCCGATGGTGCCGGTCGGCGCGATCACGGTCGACTGCGCGTTGCGGAAGCCGTTCTGCTCGCCGAGTTCCAGCGCGCGATCCCAGGCCTTCTTCGCCCGTTCCACGATCACCGGATCCGGGCAGGAGGCATGGTCGAGCGCGACCGGGTTGGTGTTGAGGCCTTCGTAGCCCTCCGCTTCGCCATGGGCGGCGCGGCGGTGGTTGCGGATGACCCGCAGCATGTGCCTGGCGTTCTTCTTGTAGCCCGGGAAGGCGCCGAGTTCGCCGGCCATCTCGGCGGAGGTCGCATAGGCGACGCCGGTCATGACGGCGGTCAGCGCGCCGCAGAGCGCGCGGCCCTCGGCGGAATCGTAGGGGATGCCGGAGGTCATCAGCAGGCCGCCGATATTGGCGTAGCCGAGGCCGAGGGTGCGGAACTTGTAGGAGAGTTCCGCGATTTCCTTCGACGGGAACTGCGCCATCAGGACGGAGATTTCCAGGACCACGGTCCACAGGCGGACGGCATGCTCGTAGCTGTCGATGTCGAAGGAGCGGTCTTCCCGGCGGAACTGCATCAGGTTCAGCGAGGCGAGGTTACAGGCCGTGTCGTCCAGGAACATGTATTCCGAGCACGGGTTGGACGCGCGGATCTCGCCGTCGGCCAGACAGGTGTGCCAGTCGTTGATGGTGGTGTGGTACTGCAAGCCCGGATCGGCGGACGCCCAGGCGGCATAGCCGATCTGTTCCCAGAGCTCCTTCGCCTTGACGGTCTTCAGCACCTCGCCGGTGCGCCGGCCGGTCAGGTCCCAGTCGCTGTCTGCGGTGACCGCATTCAGGAAGCCGTCGGTGACGCGCACCGAGTTGTTGGAGTTCTGGCCGGCGACGGTCAGATAGGCTTCCGAATCCCAGTCGGTGTTGAAGGTCGGGAATTCGATCTTGGTGAAGCCCTGCCGGGCGAACTGGATGACGCGCTGGATGTAGTTTTCCGGCACCATCATCTTCTTGGCGGCGCGGATCTCGCGCTTCAGGGCCGGGTTCTTGGCCGGGTCGAAGCACTCGCCATTGTCCGCCTCGCAGTTCACGCAGGCGCGCATGATGGCGGAAAGGTGCTTCTGGCAGATCTTCGAGCCGGTGACGAGGGCTGCGACCTTCTGCTCCTCGCGGACCTTCCAGTTGATGTATTCCTCGATGTCCGGATGGTCGACATCGACGACGACCATCTTGGCCGCGCGCCGCGTGGTTCCGCCGGACTTGATCGCGCCGGCCGCCCGGTCGCCGATCTTCAGGAAGCTCATCAGGCCGGAGGACTTGCCGCCGCCGGACAGCCGCTCGCCTTCGGCGCGCACATGGGAGAAGTTGGAACCGGTGCCGGAGCCGTATTTGAACAGGCGCGCCTCGCGGACCCACAGGTCCATGATGCCGCCCTCGTTGACCAGGTCGTCGCCGACGGACTGGATGAAGCAGGCATGCGGCTGGGGATGCTCGTAGGCGCTCTGGGATTTGGTCAGCTTGCCGGTCTGGAAATCGACATAGAAGTGGCCCTGGCCCGGGCCGTCGATGCCATAGGCCCAGTGCAGGCCGGTGTTGAACCACTGCGGGGAGTTCGGCGCCACTTTCTGCGTCGCCAGCATGTAGCGGAGTTCGTCATAGAAGGCCTGGGCGTCGGCTTCCTGGTCGAAATAGCCGCCTTTCCAGCCCCAGTAGGTCCAGGTGCCGGCCAGGCGGTCGAAGACCTGACGGCCGTCGATCTCGGAGCTGTAGCGGTCTTCTTCCGGGAGTTTTTCAAGCGCGGCTTCGTCCGCCTCGTGACGCCACAGCCAGGAGGGGACGGTGTTTTCCTCGACCGGCTTGAGCTTTGCCGGGACGCCGGCCTTGCGGAAATATTTCTGCGCCAGGATGTCGGAGGCGACCTGAGAGAACTGGGCCGGAACCTGGATGTTCTCCAGACGGAAGACGACGGAGCCGTCCGGATTCCGGATCTCGCTGGTGGCCGTCCGGAATTCAATTGTGGCGTAAGGCGATTGACCGTCCTTGGTGTAGCGCCGCTCGATCCGCATTCTCTTAGTCCCCTTGTATCCAGAGCCGGTTCTCCCCGAACCGGTCTATAGTCCCACCACATTCGGCTTGGCGTTTCCGCCGGCCTCACTCTTGCCGAATGCCGCCCTGTTATCTGCAGGCGGTAAGCCTGTATCTAGCGTATCTTTTTCTCTGGTCCACTATATATAGTGTTCTTCAACAGATTTGTCACGATATGCGCGGCAGCAACCGGCACAAAAAAACCGTCATCCGGCCTATGGCAAAACCGGAAGGGAAAACGCGGATACTGATCTTATTTTGGATGACCGGAGCGCCCGGGAGGCCTCCGTCTACGCACATCGCAATGATTAGGAAGGTAATGTAAATGAATTCTTAAGGTCAAGGCGCGAATGACAACAGCTAGTGCCTGCATTGTGGGCAAACGCAAAATATTGTGTGCCGATGTGGATAGTGGGGAACGGAACGGGGGACGCGCAATCCAGCGGAAATTAGCGCTTGCTTTCCCGGCAAAGGAGTGCCGCCCGCAGGGGCGGCCAACCCTGTGGATGACAATAAGCAAGGTTTTATGAAAATTTGAAGAAAATGGCGCGAAGCGATTTCAACCGGGTTTAAGCCGGGTCTGGTTTAGTGCGGGTGTGACAGGGAAAAGGGCCCGCATTTCATGAAGCATCATGCAGCCTTCGGGCTTTCGATGGAGGACATCGACGCGGTTGTCGTGGAAGACAGCAAGCCGATGCAGACGATTCTCCGCTCGATTCTTCTCAGTTTCAAGGTCGCGCGCGTCAGGGTGTTCGATTCGGTCGACGAAGCGCTCGAATCGAGCCTTGCGGAACCGCCCAACGTGATTCTCACCGACTGGCGCATGGAGCCCACATCCGGCTACCAGTTCCTGCGTCTGGTGCGGCACCGCCACATGGAGCCGCTCTGCTACGTACCGATTCTGTTCATCACCGCCCACGGCACCAGGCCGCTGGTGGACAAGGCGCTCAGGGCGGGCGCGCACCATGTGCTGGTGAAACCGGTTTCCCCGTCGACGCTCTACAAGCGGCTCAGGTGGCTGTTGAACGACGACCGGCCGATGATCCTGGAACATTCCGGCTTCTACAACATCTATGGCATCCAGAAGACCATGGACGCGCAGGCGGAGAAGATGCAGTCGCTCGCCGGCGCGCGTCTCTACCATAAGGTAGCGACCCAGAAGCGGGCCGAGGTGCAGGACGCCGTGGATGCGGCCTTCGAAAAGAAGCTGGATCCGAATCCCGTGATCGAAGATGTGAAGGAGGATGCGGCCAAGAAGGAGGAGCCGAAAAAGCACTCGGCCGCCGCCAGACACATCCGCAATGCCGGTTTTGCGGCGGTCAAGGGCGTGAAGCTCCACTGACATCCGCCGATTGGCCCTAGACAGAGACCGCCGTTGAGGCCATATTCCGGCGAAATCCGGCGGTGCCGTCTTGGGCCCTCCGGTACGCACGGAACTCAATCGAGGGACCTTCAAAGGGCCATGAAATCGCTGCTGCTTGAATTGTTCACCTGGTGGAACAGCCAGACCATGGGCACCCGTTTCTTTACCTGGCGCAAGGGCGAGTTTGTCGGGGAAGACGAGTTCGGCAACAAATATTACAAGGAACGCGCGGGCAAGAAGCGCTGGGTGATCTATAACGGTCTCGCCGAAGCCTCCGCCATTCCTCCGGGCTGGCACGGCTGGATGCATCACCGCGTCGACACGCCGCCCACCGACGAAACCTACCATCCGAAACACTGGCAGAAGCCGCACCAGCTCAACCACACCGGCACGCCGGCGGCCTATCGCCCGCACGGTTCGATCCTGACCCCGGAAAAACGCCCCGAAGTCACCGGCGACTACGAGGCCTGGACGCCGGGAAGTTAATTCCGACGGTATCCGGACACGTTGAAGCCCCGCACATGCGGGGCTTTTGTTTTGTGGGGCTGCCGATCCGCCGTTCTTGGAAGGCTCATTGACCTACTTGTTGCCGGCCTTTGCCGCAGATCCTTCCTGCGCGCCGAACAGGGTGCTGGCCGCGGAGATCATCCTGTTCAGGATCAGGATCACCAGGGACGTGCTGTAGCCGAGAACGAACGGCATGAGCAGGAGCAGCGACTGGTTGGTGAAGGCGATTTCGGATCGTGTCGGAACGGTCGCCTTGTTGAGGGCGGCGTTGCTCAGGCTCTTGACGAAGCTGAGATATTCATGAAAGCCGAAGGGCAGCGTGAAGAACAGGGCGAACAGGGCGCCCAGCACGATCCTCTGGATGATGAAGCGGGAATCGGAGATGTCGAAGGTGATGTCGCTGGTCACCGAAATCGCGTTGAAGCCGATGAAGGCAGCGGAGCCGATCGCGCCGAGCGACATCAGCCAGAGCAGGAAAAACAGCACCATCAGGGCGCCGTCGACGCCTCTCGAATAGAGCGTCACGTCGGCCATGAAGACCGACAGGATCATCGACCCGATGGAAACCGCCACCAGCCAGACGGCGATGCGGGGCAGGAAGGTCGGCATCTGAGAGGCGAGAAACCGCTTGCGGTTGGCGTCGGTGAGAAGGGCGAACAGGACCTGGGTCTTTTTCTCCACCGCCTGCCATTCGTCGTCTGTCGGCGAGCGGCCCTTGATGTTGCCGCCGCCGGCCTTCAGGCGGTTGAGTTCCCCGAGCGAGAAATTCTCGGGCAGTGTGGTGGCCTCGCGGATCAGAAAGGAATGCAGACCGCGCAGGGTTTCCAGATCCTTGTTGAATTTCTGGTCGGTGATGGTGTGGTTGGGATCGGCGGACCAGACCGCGGTGGCAAAGCTCCTGACGGACCGTGTCGCGTTGCCGGAGCCGCCGGTCTCGTCTTCGCGCAAAGTCTCGGTGGCGGCGTTCCCCCGCGTCTGCGTGGAAACCACCGTGTCGCCGTGCACCAGCAGTTCGTCCTGCAGAACGGTTTCCTGCCTGGTTTTGCCCGGCCCGGTCTTGCTGCTTTCCTTGACTTCCCCGGTCATGAGCTCTCCTGAAAGACGAGATATGACGCTGGGTAACGCTAGCAAAAATTGATATCGAGAGCAAATGCAACCCGCTGGCTAGCAAGGGTTGTCGCGGTGTCTGTCCGCTGCCGAACCGGCCGAGCGGGAGGAGTGAGTTCGGGGCCTATCTGGACTTCCAGCTTTCCAGCACGGTCAGGACTTCCTGGCCGGAGGCCTGAGGGGAAAGCGCGTAGAAGTCGGTCTCAAGCTGCAGGGCTTCGGCGAGCCGCTTGTTATAGTCGGCCTGGGAGACTTCCATGGTGCCGAACTTGCTCAGGTGATCCGTGACGAATTGCGTGTCGAGCAGGGAGTAGCCGCCGACGATCAGCCTTGCCACCAGATGTGCAAGGCAGACCTTCGAGGCGTCCGTCCTGAAGGTGAACATGCTTTCGCCGAAGAAGGCGCCGTTCAGGCTGACGCCGTAAAGCCCGCCAACCAGCTCGCCGTCCTGCCAGGCTTCCACCGTGTGGCAGTAGCCCATGTCGAACAACTCGCCGTAGAGACGGCGGATCTCGCGGTTGATCCAGGTTTTCTGGCGGCCGGGCATGGGCTCGGCGCAGCCGTCGATGATGCCCTGAAAATCCGTGCTGATCCGGATGTCGAACACATCGCTGCGGATCGTGCGCTTGAGACGACGGGGCAGGTGAAAGTTGTCGAGCGGCAGGATACCGCGATGCTCCGGCTCCAGCCAGAACAGGCCCGGATCGTCCGCGGATTCGGCCATGGGAAACAGGCCGCAGGCATAGGCTTTCAAAAGCACCTGCGGCGTTATTTCCATTACGATGTCGTCTTTGTATCCAGCCATGGGGCCTCACAGTCCGGGCGGCAAAGGTCTTCGCCTTTGCCTGAACCCGGTCAGCTCGACTTCTTGGCCAGGTGCTTTTCCAGCCAGTGAATGTCGTACTGACCGTTTGCTATGTCCTGATTGTCCACCAAATCGCGGAAAAGCGGAATAGTCGACTTGATCTCGTCAACGACAAATTCATCCAGGCAGCGGCGCAGGCGCATCATGCATTCCACCCGGTTACGGCCGTGCACGATGAGCTTGCCGATCAGGCTGTCGTAATAGGGCGGGATCTTGTAGCCCTGATAGACGCCGGAATCGACGCGCACGCCCAGACCGCCGGGCGGGTGGTAATAGGTGATCGTGCCGGGCGAGGGGGCGAAGGTGACCGGATCTTCCGCGTTGATCCGGCATTCGATGGCATGGCCGTCGAAGCGGATATCCTCCTGGGTCATGTCGAGCGAACCGCCGGCGGCAATGCGGATCTGTTCGTTGACCAGATCGATGCCGGTGATCATTTCGGTGACCGGATGTTCCACCTGAAGGCGGGTGTTCATTTCGATGAAATAGAACTCGCCGTTTTCATAAAGGAACTCGACGGTGCCGACGCCGCGGTATTTCAGCTTGCGCATGGCATTGGCGACGATCTCGCCGATTTCATTGCGCTGGTCGGCATTGAGGGACGGGGACGGGGCCTCTTCCAGAACCTTCTGGTGGCGGCGCTGCAGGGAGCAGTCGCGTTCGCCCAGATGCACCGCGTTGCCCTTGCCGTCGCCGAGGACCTGGATCTCGATATGGCGCGGCTGGCCGAGATACTTCTCCATATAGAGGGCGTCGTCGCCGAAAGCTGCCTTGGCTTCGGAGCGCGCGGTGGACAGGGCCGTGTCGAGTTCGGCCTCCGTCTTCGCCACCTTCATGCCGCGGCCGCCGCCGCCTGCCGCCGCCTTGACCAGAACCGGATAACCGATTTCGCGGGCGATCGCATGCGCGTCGTCCTGAGGCGTGACGGCGCCCTTGGAGCCCGGAACGACCGGGATGCCGAGGTCGATGGCGGTCTGCTTGGCCTGGATCTTGTCGCCCATGATGCGGATATGCTCGGCGGTCGGGCCGATGAATTCGATGTTATGGGCTTCGAGAATTTCGGCGAAACGGGCGTTTTCGGACAGGAAACCGTAGCCCGGGTGCACCGCGTCGGCGCCTGTGATCTCACAGGCGGCGAGAAGCTGGGGAATATTCAGATAGCTGTCGCGGGCGGCGGGAGGACCGATGCAGACGCTTTCGTCAGCCAGACGGACATGCATGGCGTCGGCATCCGCCGTCGAATGAACCGCCACCGTCGGAATGCCGAGTTCCTTGCAGGCCCGCAGAATGCGCAGGGCAATCTCGCCGCGGTTGGCAATAAGAATTTTGGAAAACATGGCCGCAGCGGCTCCTTATTCGACGATAATGAGCGGTTCGCCGAATTCCACCGGCTGGGCATCCTCCACGAGGATCTGCTTGACGGTCCCTGCCTTGGTGGAGGGAATGTGGTTCATGGTCTTCATGGCTTCGACGATGAGGATCGTCTGGCCTTCGGTTACCTTGTCGCCGACCTGGACGAAGGCGGGGGCGCCCGGTTCGGGAGCCAGATAGGCCGTTCCCACCATTGGAGAGGTTACCGTTCCCGGATGCGCGGAAGCTTCGGCGGCCGGAGCTGCCGCGGCAGGAGCCGCTGCCGCGCTCGGCGCGGGCGCTGCTGCAGGAGCCGCAGCGGGAGCCGCGACGCTGACCGGAGCGGTGATCGACAGCTGGCGGGCGACGCGGATGCGCGTGTCGCCTTGCTCCAGTTCGATCTCCGAAAGGTTTGTCTCATCCAGAAGAATGGCGAGATCCCGGATCAGGGCCGTGTCGAATTTCTTGTTATCATTACGCATATCGTTTGGCTCTCGTACTCGGTCCGCAAGGAGCGCATGTGCCCGAGATACCTGGCAGACCGCTCCATCCGATGGACGGGGTCCCGCCGGTCTTTCCGGCTTCGAGGCGGAACCAAAGCTCCACCGGAAACCGGCTCTCACTGCGCTATTTGCTCCGCCGAAAAAAGCGGACATAGATTTATGGCCCGCGACCGTTCCGGACACGAGCCAAGCTTCTTATAGGGATTCAATCGGGAGAGGAAAACCCCCGATTTCTCGTTGAGATCGGGGAAGTCCCGTTTCCAACAACCTTAAAAGACAGCCGCCCGGTTCAGCAGGTTGTCTCACCGCAACTCTTCATGGCTTCGAGTTTTTCAAGCAGCTGATCGTAGCCGACGGCGCCCATGACAACCTCGTTGCCGACGACGTAGGAGGGGGTTCCGGTCAGGCCGAGGCGGTTGGCGAGCGCATAGACTTCTTCGATCGTCTGGCTGGCTTCATCGGTCTGCATTGCAGCCAGCACCGCTTTCTCATCGATGCCGGCGGCGGTGGCTGCGGCAAGCGCGCTGTCCTTGTTGGCCTGGCCACGGCCCAAAAGCAGCGTTTCATGGAATTCGCCATATTTTTCAGGCGCTACGGAGTTCACCGCGATTGCGACCTGAGCGGCTTCCACCGATCCCTGGCCGAGAACCGGGAACTCCTTCAGCACGACCTTGAGGTCGGGGTCCTGCTCAATCAGCTTGGCCATGTCGCCATGGGCGCGTTTGCAGTAGCCGCAGTTGTAGTCGAAGAACTCGACCAGGGTGACAGAGCCTTCCGGATTGCCGAGAACGACCTGCCGGGAAGAATTGAAGAGAACGTCCGCACTGTCGGTCAGCGCCTGCACACGCGCGGCTTCGGCTGCTTCCTTCTCGCGCTTGTCGAGTTCTGTCAGCGCTTCGGCGATGATTTCCGGATGTTCGAGGAGATATTCCCGCACGATTTTCTCGATCTCGCCGCGGTTGACTTCCTGCGCGGTAGCGGAGCCGGCAATCAGGGTCAGGATCAGAGCGCAGGCGGACAGGATCCGCAGCAGTGCCGGCGGATACATTTGCCGGGAAAGGTGAAGAAGTTCGTTCATTCGGGGCTCCTTGGGCAACAGGGGCGTTAGCTTGCACGACCCTGGCGCCACGGGTGTCACAGGTGTCACTGGCCTTTCGGCAGATTAGGTGGTTTGTACGCTACAATGTCGTCCGCTTGAAGCCATGCGGGCGTTCCGCGCTTCAAACTTTTTTGAGCGCGAGCGGCATAGCGCTTTGCCGCCTGAAAATCGCCGGTGACCATAAGGCCCTTCGCGGTGGCCAGATCGGCTTCGGCCCGTTCTCCCTGGCGCCCGTGGGCAATCGCAAGCTGGCTGTAGGCGACGCCGGAATTCGGATCGCGCTGAATGGCCTGTTTCAGGACCCTTTCGGCCTCGGGGAGATAGGACGCTTCGTTGGCGCCGACCAATGCATATCCCAGCCAGACGAGGAATTGCGGTTCGGTCGGCTTGAACGACAGGGCCTTGCGGAATGGCGCAATCGCCGACTTCGGATCGCCGCCTTCCAAGAACGCCTGCCCCTTGAGCTCATAATAATATGGATTGTTCGGCTGGGTGCGGATCAGCGCGTCGATTTCCTTGACCGCTCCCTTGCCGCGGCTCTTCATCGCGGCGATCGCTCTGGCATATTGTGCCGCCGGGCTTTTGTCGCTGCGCGGATAGGCGCGCAAGGTGGCCGACGGATGGCTGGTAAAGGCAAAGAGCTTTGCCCGGACCTGATCATGCCGGTACTGCAGCACGTAGTCCTCGGGCTGATTGAAGTATTTCGATTGCTGGGCGTCGTGCAGCAGCGCGTTGTAGCGGTCCTGCGCCATGGGATGGCTTTGGGCGTAAGGATCGGCGAATTTGCGCGTGAACATCTGTTGCTGGGACATGCGCTCGAAGGTTTTCAGCATACCGCGGGCGCTCTGACCGGTCGCGTTGAGATATTTGAGCGCCGCACGGTCGGCGGTGGCCTCTTCGCTGCGCTGGTAGGACAGAAGGCTGCGCTGGCCGACCGTTCCGGCACCCAGGATACCCGCCGCACCGGCACCGGCTGCCTGTCCGGACCCGGAGGCGGCGCCGGCAGCAGCGGCTCCGGCGCCGAGAATCATGCCGATCACCGCGACAATCTGGGCATTGGCGGCCGCCGAGCGCAGCCGCACAAGGTGCCGGCCGGCAATGTGCCCGCTCTCATGGGCGATCACGCCGATGACCTCCCCCGGCGTCTCGGCTTCCATCAGGATGCCGATATTGATGAACATGCGCCGTGAGTCGGGCACGAAGGCGTTGAAGCTCTTGTCATTGACCAGAATGATCTGAGGCTCGGAATTGCCGATGCCGGCCGCCTTGAAGATCGGCGTGGCGTAATCCTTCAGGAGAGCCTCCGTTTCTGCATCGCGTATCAGCGGCAGGCTTCTGCCCTGGGCGTACGCCGGAACGGCGGCTGCGGGCAGGAGAACCGCCGCCGCACAGGCCAGGGCAACGGCCTTGCGGGCCAGCCGGATACCGGCACGCCTGTCCGGCAGGGCGGAAACGAAACGCGGCAAGTTGCAAACCTCCAAAACCATTCACCCGACCGTCACGAACATGCTCCGGGTTCCGGGCATTTCCACGGCATCGCTGGTGATCGTGAGGCGAAGGTATGGAGACGGGCCTGTCCGGTCAAGAAAAGCCGGATGACAAATCGGAAAGGTACAGCAAAACGCGCTTCTGCCGGTTCGGATGATCGCCGGACGGGGTTGATTGCATCCTCGCCGAAAATCCGCGATACGAAAGACCTCTCGAATCGTGCCGCAACAAACAGGTTCCCATGACATCAGACGCCTTTCAGCCGTCGCGCCGCAGCAACGTCGCTCCGTTCATCGCCATGGATGTTTTGTCCGAGGCAGCCCGGCTTGAAGCGGAAGGCCGCAGGATCGTGCATATGGAAGTCGGCCAGCCGTCGGCGCCTGCACCGAAAGCGGCTCTCAAGGCCGCCGGGGAGGCTCTGAAGCACGGACGGCTCGGCTATACGGAAGCGCTCGGCGTCAAGCCGCTCAGGTCGGCGCTTTCGCGTCACTACAAGCGGGCTTACGGCGTTGATGTTCCGGTTGAACGGATCATGGCAACCACCGGATCTTCCGCGGGATTCAATCTCGCCTTTCTGGCCGCTTTCGATCCGGGCGACAGGGTGGTCCTGACCGCTCCGGGCTATCCAGCCTACCGCAATATCCTCAAGGCGCTCGGGCTCATGCCGGTGGAAGTAGAGGTGGGAGCCGAGAGCCGCTGGAGCCTGACGCCGGAGCATCTGGAAGACGCACAGAGGCAGGGCCCCATCAAAGGCGTGCTTGTCGCAAGCCCTGCCAATCCGACCGGTACCATGATGACGGCAGAGGCTCTGGAAAATCTCATCCGCTATTGCGAGGACCGGGGCATCTGGTTCATTTCCGACGAGATCTATCACGGCCTGGATTATGCGGGGGAGCAGAAGACCGCGCTGGAAACGTCCCGGAACGCGATCATCATCAACAGTTTCTCCAAATACTACTGCATGACCGGCTGGCGTATCGGCTGGATGGTTCTGCCTCCGCAGCTCGTGCGGCCCATCGAGCGCATCGCGCAGAGCCTTTACATCTCTCCGCCGGAACTTTCCCAGATCGCGGCGACTGCCGCGCTGGATGCGGTTCAGGAACTCGAAGCGGTCAAGGCAGGCTATGCGGCCAACCGTAAACTGCTCTTGGACGGGATGCCGGGGATCGGACTCGACAGGCTCCTGCCGGTCGATGGGGCTTTCTACATATATGCGGACATCAGCCGCTTCAGTTCCGACAGCCTCGAATTCGCCCGGCAGATGCTGCACGATGCCGGGGTTGCCGCTACGCCGGGCGTGGATTTCGACCCGGTGCACGGACATGAGTTCCTGCGCTTTTCCTTCGCCGGTTCCCACGAGGACATGAAAGAAGCGCTGGACAGGCTTTCAGGGTTTCTGAAGTAGGCACGGGTTTCTTCGAAACGACAGCATGCAAAAAAGGCGGCCGATGGCCGCCTTTCTGCTTTTGCCGGATTGTTTTCTGTTCAGTGCAGGATCAGAAGAAAGACCGTCCGCGCTGCCACCAGCCGGCGCGTTTCGGTTTGTCTTCCTTGTCTTCGCTTGAGGTCTCGCTGGTAACCACAGGTTCGGCAGGGGCGGAAGGCTTGGCCTCCTCTTCGTCCAGGCTATCCTCGTCGGCTTCCTGCGTGACCGGCTGTTCGGACATGGGCGTTTCGATGACGATACCGTCATCTTCCCCAGTGCCCCCGGAGCCCTCGGTGCCTTCTTCGGATGGCTCGGACGCCTTCACTTCGGCGATATCGGCCTTTTCAGCGGCAATTGCCACGCCCTCTTCGGCAGGCTCGGCTGCAGGCTCGTCGTTTCCGGTTTCCGCTTCGACGGCCGGTGCCTCGGAAGTCTCCGGTTCACCGGTGCCGGCTGCCTCTCCGGCTTCCTGAGGTTCGTCCGTTTCCAGGTCATCCCTTGCTTCGCCGTTGGCGGCTTCTGCAGCGTTTCCGGCATCCGCATCGGCCGAAGCTTCGGTTTCATCGTCGCCCTGGAACTCGGCTCCTTCGCCATTGCGGCGGCCCCGGCGTCCGCCGCGGCGGCCCCGGCGACGTTTCCGGCGGGGTTCTTCCTCGCCGTCTTCTTCAGAGGACCGGGCTTCCTGGGCCAGACCGTCTTCGTCGTCGGCATCGTCGCTGTCCGACGAAGCCGGGCGCTGATCCCTGCTTTCCGGCTGTCCGTCCGAACCGCCCCGCCGGCGCTTGCGGCGGCGGCGGCGGCGGCGGTCGCCACTCTCGTCATCGAGCGCCTGTTCCTGTTCCTCGTCGAGGATGTCAGGCTGTTCGGTGTCCTCGTCGATGATCTCGAAGCTATCGGGCTGAATGATCGGCGACGGAGCCGGGAAACGGTCCCGGTCGACCTGGGCACCGCGTTCCAGAACGTAGAGCTGGCCGTTGACCATGTCGTCGGCGTGAACCTCGATCTCGATTGCGAAACGGGTTTCGAGATCGACCAGGTTCGAACGCTTCTGGTTGAGGATATAAAGCGCGACCTGTGTCGTGGTCCGGATGATCAGGTTGTGCGATGCGCCCTTGAGCAGATTGTCCTCGATGGACCGCAGAACGTGCAGTGCGACGGATTCCACCGAACGGATCATGCCCGTGCCCTGGCAGTGCGGGCAGGGGGTGGTGGAGCTTTCCAAAACGCCGGTGCGGATGCGCTGGCGTGACATCTCCAGAAGGCCGAAATGGGAGATCCGGCCGACCTGAATGCGGGCGCGGTCGTTTTTCAGGCAGTCCTTCAGCTTGCGCTCGACGGACCGGTTGTTTTTCGACTCCTCCATATCGATGAAGTCGATGACCACCAGGCCGGCGAGGTCGCGCAGGCGCAACTGCCGGGTGACTTCTTCCGCGGCTTCCAGGTTGGTCTGCAGCGCCGTGTCTTCGATATTGTGCTCGCGGGTCGACTTGCCGGAGTTGACGTCGATCGAAACCAGAGCCTCGGTCTGGTTGATGACGATGTAACCGCCGGACTTCAACGTCACCTGCGGCGAGAACATCGCATCGAGCTGCGGCTCCACGCCGTAGCGGATGAACAGCGGCGAGGGATCCCGGTAGGGCTGAACGTTCTTGGCATGGCTCGGCATGAGCATGCGCATGAAATCCTTCGCCTCGCGGTAGCCTTCGTCTCCGGATACGAGGATCTCGTTGATGTCCTTGTTGTAGAGGTCGCGGATCGAGCGCTTGACCAGGCTGCCTTCCTCGTAGACGAGGCTGGGCGCGCTGGATTTGAGCGTCAGCTCGCGGACATTTTCCCAGAGCCGCATCAGATATTCGAAATCGCGCTTGATTTCCGCCTTGGTGCGGCTGGG
>Ga0207774_100105_pt1 | contig 76516 bp, 71 predicted proteins | sample TtaePargueraPR_13_FD_187754 | JGI IMG/M metagenome (GOLD analysis project Ga0207774, IMG submission 187754) | Aerobic enrichment media microbial communities from Bioluminiscent Bay, La Parguera, Puerto Rico - Tt and M2 (2) (SPAdes) | ecosystem: Environmental > Aquatic > Marine > Unclassified ... | reverse complement strand
GTCCCGGCGGGCCTCGACCACCAACCGGGTCGCACGCTCACGCAGCTCATCGGAGTACTTCTTCGGTGCGGGCATCGCTGGTGTTCCTTCCAGGTTTCGATGTCTCCATCAAACCCGGTGCGGGACACGTCGACGGCTGGGAAAGCGCCCGCGAGCGGGGCGAACCGGTCGACGTCTTCAGCGACATGCAGACCCTGGCCATGCGGGTCATGGCCGTGGCGCTGTTCAGCCACGACCCGAAGACGACCGCCAACGACTTCGTCGACACCGTACGGGTCGGGTTGGAAGTGGTGGTCCGGCGCAACATCAGCCCGGTGACGGTGCCCCTGTGGTTTCCCACCCGGCTGCACCGCAGGTTCGCCCGCCATCTGCGGGCGGTGGACGACTTCGTGGCGGATCGGATCGAGGAACGGCTGGCCGACAACGACCGGTACACCGACATCCTCGGTGACCTGATCCGCGCCTACGGTCCGCAGGCCGGTCAGCACCGTCGGGAACTGCGCGACCAGGTCGTCACCCTGTTCTTCGCCGGCTTTGAGACGACCGGGACGGCGCTGGCCTGGACCTGGCACCTGCTCGGCCAACACGACGAGAGCGCGGGCCGGTTCCGCGAGGAGCTGGCCCGGGTGCTCGGTGGACGGGCACCGAGCTACGACGACCTGGGCGCCCTGGGCTACACCCGGCAGGTGATCCAGGAGTCGATGCGGCTCTATCCGCCGGTCTACACCCTCACCCGCCGGGCGGCCGCCGCCGATGAGGTCGACGGCCACCGGATTCACCGGGGTGACAACCTCGTGATCCCGGTGCACGCGATGCACCGGATGCCGCAGTACTGGCCGGAACCGGATTCCTTCTGCCCGCACCGTTTCGCACCGGGTCGGATGACCACGCAGCAGCGGCGCGCCTATCTGCCGTTCGCCGCCGGGCAGCGCAAGTGCATCGGCACGAACTTCGCCATCACCGAGATGCTCACGGTGCTGGCGGTCGCCGGGCAGCGGGTGCGGCTGACCCCGGTCGACGGGCATCCGGTCGAGGTGGCACCGGCGGTCACCCAGTATCCCCGGTACGGGCTGCTCATGCATGTCGAACCGGTTGGCCCGGCATGAACGACGGCACCTGGTACGGAACACTCGACCCGGCCGACCCGGCGCAGGTGTCGGAGTACGAACAGGACTTCTACCGTGCCTACGCCGGCCTGACCGACAACCGGCTGGTCCGGCTGATCTGGGAGTGGGACGACACCGCACGGCGGCTGCGGACCCGGATTCCGTACCAGGACCAGATTGTCTACTGCTGGCGGGAGGGCACCGGCCGGCTCATCGGTGCGATGGCGGTCAGCATCTCCGCCGAGCGCGGGTTGCAGTCCGCGTCCTTCGGATTCAGCCCACCCGGGTCAACGGGTGCCGGCCGGGGCGGTGGGCGGGTCTGCGAGATCCTCAACGTGATGAGCGCCGGCGGCGGGCATGTCTGGACGCGCGCCACGTACACCGGTTTCATCCGCGACTTCGGCTACCGCGACCTGGTGGCGCGCGGCTACGACGTCGCCTACGCCACCTGCACCCGTCGGCGGCTACGCCCGTACCTGCTGCTGGGCGCCGAGCTGCTGGATCGCCGGTCCATCGACGGTGAGGAGCGCATGTTCCTGCGCTGGCCGATCGGGGCGATGTCGAACTGAGCCGGGCGGGGAACCGAGCACCATCGACGACGCCCCGTGACCGGAATCTACGGCGGTATCACCCAGGCGAAGTGCCGGTCGCGATCGAGTAGCCCGGTAGGCTGCCGGCCCGTGAGCCTTTTGCGCAAGTCGGGAGTCCTCGACCGGGATGTACCTGTTACCTCGGATGACCATCCGACCTCGGTGACGGAGAAATCGGATCGGCCCGGCTGGCTGCGACGGCACCGACGTTGGTGGTATCCGCTGGTCGTGGCGCTGCTGCTGGGGCAGATGGCGTTCGCGATGGTCACCACCGCGGTGGCGCAGGCGCCGACCATCGACGAGCCGGTGTACGTCGGTGCGGCCGCGCTCTACCTGCAGGGCGGCGGTCTGCAGGTCAACCCGGAGCATCCGCCGCTGGGCAAACTGATCATCGGGGCCGGCCTGCTGTTCGTCGACCCGTACATCGAGCCGTCCTTCCAGGGCAACCAGACGGACCTCGGGCGGCACGTGCTGTACGAAGCGGGCAACGACGCCGACCGGCTGCTGTTGCTGGCCCGGTTGCCGATGATCGGGCTGACCCTCGCGTTCGGGTTGGTGGTCTTCGCGTTCGCCCGCGACATCACCGGCCGGGCCGGTGCCCTGATCGCTCTGGCGGTGTACGCGTTCACGCCCGACGTGATCGCGCACGGCTCGCTGGCCACCCTCGACGTGCCCACCGCCGGGTTCCTGCTGACCTCGGTCTGGCTGCTGTGGCGGGCGCGGCGGCGACCGTGGCTCTACCTGCCGTTGGCCGGCCTGGCGCTCGGCGCGGCACTGGCCACCAAGATGAGCGCGTTGGCGGCGGTCCCGGTGCTGCTGCCGCTGGCCGCCTGGTCGGTCCGGCACGCCCGGCCGGCCTGGCCGCCCCGCCCGTCCTCACCCCGGGCCCGGCGGTACGTCGTCGCCGGTGCGGCCGCGACCGCGATCGGACTCCTCGCGTTGCTGACCGTGTGGGTGAGCTACCTCGTCGTCGACCCGCGGCTGCAGACGGTGCCCTCCGGCTCGGTGCCGGCGATCGGCGGGCTGCGCGGAACCGTGGTCGACTGGCTGCCGTTTCCGGAGTCGTTCCGCGACGGCATGCGGATCCAGTTCGGCTTCGAGGACTGGAAATGGGGCGGGTACCTGTTCGGTGAGACCTACTCCGGCCACCGGTGGTACTACCTGCCGGCCGCGCTGCTGGTGAAGACGCCGCTCGGGGCGCTGGTGCTGTGGCTGGTCGGCGCGCTGGCGATGCTGTCGGTGTCCCGGCTGCGCCCGGCCGCCGGGTACCTCCTGCTGCCGGCAGGCGTACTGCTGGCCGTCGCGATGACCGGCTCCCGCGACCTCGGCGTCCGGTACGCGATCGTCGTCCCGGTCTTTCTGGCCGTGGCGGTGGCGGCCGTGACCGCCGTACGGTGGCCGGCCGCCGCCCGGTACGTCCGGCCGGCGGCGGTAGTGCTGGTCGCGCTGGTCGCGGCCAGTTCGGCCCGCGCGTTCCCGTTCTACCTGCCGTACGCCAACGAGGCGTTCGGCGGCCCGGCGCGCACCTACCACCATCTGCACGACTCGAACGTGGACTGGGGGCAGGACCTGAGCCGGCTCGCCGACCGGCTGCGGCAGCGGTACCCGGACGAGCGGGTCTGGCTGGCCTACAAGGGCGCCGGCGTGCCGGAGTACTACGGCATCACCGCCACCGATCCGCGCGAGGTGCCGCCCGAGGAGGTACACGGTCTGCTGGTGGTCTCCAACACCTGGGTGGCGACCACCGGCGGTGAACTACGCGAGCTGATCGACAGCAGCGAGCCGATCGACCAGGTCGGCCACTCGATCACGATTTATCGCCGCTGACCCGGTGACCACCGCGCGTATTTTCGGCGGGAGCTCACCGGTGCCGGTCGTGGGCGAGCCGCCGCACGACTCGGGCGACGGCCAGCCCGGCCGGTGACGTCGCGTCCCGCCGCCACACCAGCTCCAGATCGGGGGCGGGCAGCTCGTCGGTCAGCTGGAGCACCACGCCATCCACTGTGGGCAGCTCGGCGAGTGAGCGGGGCACCAGGGCGAAACCGTCAACGTCCGCCAGCCCGATCCGGCGCCACCCCAGCTGCTCGCAGTCGACCACCTCGACGGCCACACCGGCGCGGGCGCAGGCGGCCAGGATCGCCGACCGGTAGCCGGGCGTCAGCTCCTCCGGTGGCAGACTCAGCCGGCCGTCGGCCAAGTCGGCCAACCTGACGGCGTCCGACCTGACGGCGTCCGACCCGACAGCGGTACGCCCGGCCAGCGGATGCCCGGCGTCGACCACCGCCACCAGCGGCTCCCGGCGTACTGTCTGGCGGTCCAGGTCCTGGTGGCCCGGCATCCCCCGGGACAGCACCAGGTCGAACCGGCCGGCCCGCAGCCCGGCGTCCAGCTCGGCCGGCCACGCCTCCCGCGTCCGTACGGTGATCTGCGGATGAACCGCCCGTACCGCCGCCAGCAGGCGCGGCAGCACCTGCGACGTGGCGCTGGCGACCAACCCGATGCGTACCGTCCCGGTCTGACCCTGCCCGGCGGCCCGGGTCACCCGGACCACCGAGTCGGCGTCGTCGAGCAGCCGCCGGGCGGACGCCACGAACGCCGCGCCCGCGTCGGTCAGCCGGGTCGGCCGTCGCTCGAACAGCGGTACGCCGAGCTGCCGTTCCAGGTCGCGGATCTGCCGGCTCAGTGGCGGCTGCGCCATGTGTAGCCGGCGCGCCGCGCTCTCGAAGCTGCCTTCCTCGGCGACGGCGACGACGTACCGCATGACGCGCAGCTCGACCGACATACCGGCACGGTATCCCGACATACCCAGGCGATCTTGTTGCGGGTCGTTCCCGCCGGTCAGGCTCGAATCGACCGACCACCGGAAGGGACACAGTGCACACATCTCGACTGCTCGTCGCGGCCGCCGTCGCCGCGACGTCCGGCGTACTCGCCGCTGGGCCGGCGGCACCCGCAGCTCCCGCCGCGGCCGCACCGATCGCATTTCACGCCGGCTCGGCGCAGGCTAACCACCAGCACCAGCACCAGCACCACCAGCGGCCGGGCAGCTACGTGCTGGCCGGCGACGATGCCTACCCGGAGGGCATCGCCCGCGACCCGCGCGGCCCGTACTTCTACGTCAGTAGCCTCACCGACGGGCGGATCTACCGGGGCGACGTCCGCTCCTCGCGGACCACCGTCTGGCTGACCGGCAACGCCGCCGACGGCCGGACCACCGCCGGTGGCATGAAGGTCGACCGGGCGGGTCGGCTGATCGTCGCCGGCGGCGGCACCGGCTACGTCTGGGTGTACGACACCCGCAGCGGCGACCTGCTGCACCGCTTCGCCACCGGCATCCCGAACTCGATGCTCAACGACGTCGCGCTGGCCGCCAATGGCGACGTCTACGTGACCGACTCGTTCCAGCCGACTCTGTACCGGATCCCTGCCGGGCAGCTGCGTGGTGGCGTCGGGGCGACCGCACCGCTGCGGCCGTTCGTCGACCTGCGGGGCACCAGCATCGACTACGGCGACGGGTTCAACCTCAACGGACTGGTGGTCACCCCGGACCAGCGGTATCTGATCGTCGCGGACTACAACGACGGCGCGCTGCACCGCGTCGACCTGCGGCGGCGTACCGTCTCCGCGATCGACCTGGGCGGCGCGGCGGTACACGGCGACGGTCTGCTGATCCGGGGCGGCCTGCTGTACGCGGTCAGCAACGTCGACGGTAACGGGGACACGGTCAATGTGCTGCGGCTGCACCGTCAGGCCACCCGGGCCACGCTGCTGGCCCGGGTCACCGACCCCCGGCTGCACGGCCCGTCGACGGCCGCGTTCGACGGCCGTGACCTGCTGGTGGTCAACTTTCAGTACGGGGCGACCGACCCGGTGCTGCCGTACACGGTGGTCCGGATAACCGCTCGCTGGTGACGATCCGCCGTCCGGCCCCCACACCACGGGTGCGGGGGCCGGACGGTCCGACTGGACCCCACTACAGGTCCGCGGCTGAGCCGCAGGTCCGTGCACCGACCCGAAGTAATTGATGCTGCTGTATGTTATCTGACACCCAATCTGGCTGACTCTGCGTATCGTCGTCGGTGGCGGCGACTACCCGAGTACGGACCGCGCCCGATGTGGTCCGGGCCAAGGAGGGTGCCGATGGCCCCCAGCGGACCTGGCCGACGCCGGCTTGCTCACCTCGTCGGCGGCGCGGACCCCGACGGGCTTCGCGAGCGCGCCGAGGCGTTCGCACTTACCGCCGACCACGACCACGACCACCGGTCCACCGGGCCGCACCACGCCACGGACACCACCGGCACGGTCAGCGTGACGGTTGACGACCGTGCCCGGGTCCTCGACGTCACGGTCGCCCGCCGTTGGCGCGAACGCCTGCCGCCATCGGCCTTCGCGGAGGCGTTGTACGAGGCGTACGTCAGTGCGGTGCGGGCGTCGTTCGAATCCGCCGCGCTCGCCGCGATGCGTGTCGACGCCGGCCACCGTAGACGGAACGAGCCAGCGCCGGACGATCCAATACCGGCTTCGGACGAGCCGACGCCGGCTTCGGACGATCCCGGCTGGTCCGGCAGGCTGCGGGCGACCCTGGACCGCAACGGCGCGGCACTGCGGCGGCTGTCCCGCAGGCAAACGCCGCCCGCCGTGGACGAACATGGCGTGCCGAGCCCGCACGGCTATCTGAACCTGCGGCTGCGTGGCCGTGGCCTCGTCGGCGTCATCGGCGACGTGCGACGCGTCGCCGGTGCCGACGCCGCACAACTGCGTGGCGACGCCCTGGCCGCGATGCGGGCCGCCGGTCTCGCCGGGCATCCCCATCACCTCGGCCGATGAGGAGAGCGAAATGGCCGACGAACTGGACGTTGTCACCGACGCGCTGCGGGTCGAGAGCAGCAAGTGGCACCGTCTGTCCGACAGCATGATGAGTGTCAAGCTCGCCGCCGAGCGGTTGACCCTCGCTCCGACCGCGTTCTACATCGGCCAGGCCAGTGGCGACGTGCACTCCGCCGCGTACGACGAATTCCATGCCTTCCTGACCCGGGTGCTCGGCGAAGCCGCGACCGAGTTCGATGAGATCGGCGCGGTGCTGCGTGATTTGGCCGACCGCTACGACGAGGCCGACGCGGTCATCGCACTCGACCTCAACGACGTCTACCGCCGGTAGCCGATCAGGGGAGGAGAGCCGGCCATGCCACCGCCGGACCAGGAGTACGGCCCGCCGTTCAACGAGGCGTTCGAGCAGATCCACTCCGGCGTCGAGATCGCGGTGGAGAAGTTCAACGAGACAATGGACAACATCAACCGCTGGCAGTGGATGTTCGGCGCCGCCGCGCAGTGGTGGATCCACGACCGGTCGCAGCAGGTCCGGGGACACTTCGAGACGATCCTCGACAGAGTTGATCACGCCGTCGACCACCAACTGCCGGTACTGTCGCTCATCTCCACCAGTTTCCGGTGGCTCGACGAGGTCCGGACCCCGGTGTCCGAGCTGTCCTTCCAGGTAGTCGATCCGCTCGACCAGAACCTGCACCGCTGGACGGGTGACGCGGCGACCGCCTACCAGTCCAAGGTCGGCCACCAGCAGCGAGCTGTCGACGAGACGGTGGTCAAGACCGAGTTCGTCAGCCAGTGGCTGTTCGGCGTCGCGCGGTCGAACGTCGAGTACGCCGTCGAGCTGGCGCGGGTCGTCACGGAACTCGCCGGCCATATGGCCCAGGCTGCGGTCGATACGGCGGCCGTCATCAATATCCCGTGGGCGATCGACGCGCTCGCCGGGGCGGTCGGCGACCTGGTGACCGCCAGCCTGGACAACCTGCTGGCGATCGGGGAGCGGTTCGTCGGATCGATTGGCGAGAAACGCGACCTCGCCGCCCAGGCCGGTGACCATTCGCGGCTGCCGGACGGTTCGTGGCCGCAGGCGGTACGCAACAGTTAGCCGTCAATGGGCGATTCGGGCAGGGGCGCCAGCTTGCCGGTGCGGCAGCTGGTCAGTTCTGCGGTACCAGGGCCAATGCCGACCCGGCGATGGTCCTGGCCGGCCCCGCGAGCTGGGCGGTGGGGACGAACTCGTTTCCACCGACGGCCAGCCAGACCAGGAGCATCAGGTTGGCGAGCTGCACGTGGATCATGTACTCGGCGTATTTGAACCCGGGCTCCGTGCGCCGGGCGAACGCCGCCGCCTGGTCGCCGAGACCCGGCACACCGCCCTCCGGCAGCATGACCGTGAACTCACCCCGGTCGCGGTACAGCCTCTCGGCATCGGCAACTGTCGCCGGCGTCGCCGCCTCCACCCGCAGGCTGCCAAGATGCCCGCTGCGGGTGATGAGCTTGAACAGGCACGCCGCGCCGGGCGCCGCCTGCGGTGGCGTCGGATCCGTGGACTCCACCGTCAGGGCGAGAGTCGCCAGCGGGTTGAGATCGACCAGCTCGCACAGGTCGAGGCCCACGGCGCCGTACCGGGGACCGGTGGGCGTCGGCGTCGGCTCGGCCGTCGCCGTCGGGAACGCCGGGGGTGACAGCTCCGGCAGGGACGATCCACCGCCGCACCCGCTCACGAGTACGGCGAGTGCGAGCACCACCGGCACTCGCCACCCGGGACCATTCAGTCGAGCCATCGTTGCTGACGGTAGTCGCTGATGCCGACGGTAGCTATCCTGTTACTGACTTTTGTCTATCAATTTGTTTTCAGGGCAGATCGGGCTCGGGAGGTAACGCGGCGGCGACCTGTTCGGCGTACCGCCGGGCCTCGACGTCGTCGGCGTAGCGGCGGCGCGGCCAGAAGAAGCCGCGCAGCCCGTCGCCCCTGGTCCGGGGCACCACGTGGGTGTGCAGGTGCGGCACCGACTGGGACACCCGGTTGTTGATCGCGACGAAGGTGCCGCCCGCGTCCAGGCCAGCCTCGACCGCCGCCGCGACCCGCTGCACCAGTGAGAAGTACCCGGCCAGATCGGCCGGCGGCAGGTCGGTCAGGGTGACCACGTGCGGGCGCGGGCTGATCAGCACGTGGCCCGGGAACACCGGCCGGGTGTCCAGGAACGCCACCCCGGCGGGGGAGTCGGCGACCCGCCACGCGGGGGACTCCCCGGCGATGATCCGGCAGAACACGCACCCGTTCACCGGCGCAGCCTAGCCCGGCTGGTGCTCGACCAGCAGGTTCCACCGCACGTCCGCGCCGGCCTCGACCCGGATGGTGACCGGACCGCCCGGGTGGTCCTGGTCGACGTTGCGGGTCTTCGTCACGTGCCGACCGAGACCGGGCCGCTGGTGGCGGCCACCGAGGCGACGGGCCGGGCGTCGGCCATCGGGTCGGGCAGCGGCGCGATCGTCGGTGCGGGCGCGACCGGCGGCGGCTGTGCCGCTGACCGCTGATCGACCGGGTCGGCGCTGGTGGCGGGCGGGCCGGTGTCGGCTTCCGACGGGTCGGCGGTGCAGGCTGCGGTGCCTGCCCCGATGGCGACGACGGTGAGTACGACGCCGAGCGTCGCGCGGACGTGACTCATTCGTACCGCTGCAGGATCTGTTTCATCTGGTCGATCTCCTCCTGCTGCGTCTCGACGATCTGTCCACACAGCTCGATGATCTCCGGGTCGGTGATGTCCGACCGCTCGCAGACCAGGATCGCCCGCGAGTGGTGCGGGATCATCGACTTGAGGAACTGCTCGTCGCCGATGAAGCTCTCCTGCCGACCGAAGTAGAACGCCACCCCGAACAGGACGACGAACCCGACCGCCAGGATCACGTTCAGCGTACGGTTGCCGAACATCATCCACATCACCCCGAGCATGATCACCCCCATCGGGGCGACCATCATCAACGCCATGTAGGTGTTGCTGAGGTTGAGATAGAAGTCGTCGATGGTCCAGATCATCGAGTACGTCAGCAGCAGCATCACCACGAAACTCAGCGTCAACGCGACGCCCAGCCGCAGGTAGCTCCGGTTCATCATCGCCAGCTCTCCGTACGTCGTCGGGCCCGATCGCGGCGTCGCACGTGATCCGCCGCAACCTTCGCCTACCCGCCCTGACTGTGCGGTAACACCCGCGACGGCACCTGTCGCCGGACGCCGACGGTCAGCAGGTAGCCGATCATCCAGAGCTCGCCGACGGTGGCCGGCGCCACGAGCAGGTCGGCGACGATCCGGGCGTCGGGTGCGAGGTAGAGCAGGAACCCGCTCGTGAGGTAGCAGATTCCGCCGATGACGAGCACCCAGCCGAGCGGTCGCGGCATCCAGCGTGACCGGAGCACACAGGTGCCCATCGGGATGAGCCACAGCCCGAAGAACAGGTTGCCCACCCCCCACAGGTTGCCGCTGACCAGGTAGAGAGTCTGGACGATCGTCGCGGCGTCGCCGATCGGCTCGCCCGCGACCTCGACGGCCGTGGCGAGCATCGCCGCACTGCCCATGATCGCCACCGCGTTGACCAGCCCGAACGCGCCGATGCTGCCGGCGGCGAGCGGGTCGGCGGTGCGGAAGAGGCGGTAGAACCAGACGGCGGCGAGCGCCTGGGTGACGACGACACCCAACTCGAGCGCGACGCCGATGCGGGCGAGCGTCTCGTGCCCTACCAGGTTGCCAAGTGTCGCTGCGGGGTCGCCGGCGATGAACAGCTGGGAGCGGACGATCAGAAAGCCGAGCATGGCGGTGATGCCGAGGCCCAGATAGAACACGCCGGTCAGCCGCGCCGTGCGGACCAGATCGCTCATGAGTATTCCCCTCTCGTCCGCCGGGCGTCCGTGGACGTGACCGGCTGTCTTACGCTGTAAGGCAGCGTAACTTACGGTGTAAGGTGCGGGCAAGCGGAGACCGCCGAGAGGACCGGGGCTTGTGGCCGGCACGCGACCTTGTGGCGGCTCACTACCCTGAGGCCCGGCGACGCGACGGAGAATGTGATGTCTCTGCTGGAACACCTGCCGACCATCCTCGCGGTGGTCGTCGGCGGGGTGCTCACCTACGTCGGCACCGGGATCACCGAGCGCAACCGGTGGCGCCGGGAACAATCCGTGCGGTGGGACGAGCGGCGGCTCGCCGGGTACGTCGAATTCGCCGCCACCGCCAAGCAGATCGCCTTGCTCGCCTCACGGGTGCTGGCCAGCCGCGGTCTGGTCACCGCGATCAGCCCGATCGGCCGTGAGGAAGGGCTGGCTCGGCTCGGACAGGCCGAGTCGGACCGGTCCGTGTGCTTCGAGTCGATCCTGCTGCTCGCCGACGGGCCGACCATCGCCGCCGCGCAGGCCCTCACCGAGACGTTGTGGAGGCTGGAGGCCTTTGCCACCGGTGACGAACCAGTCGACGAACAGACCTGGCGGGCCGGGTTCGTCGACTACCGCCGTGCCCGGGCGCAGTTCTACCAGGTGGCCCGGCTCGACATGGGGGTGCGGGCAGCGCAGATCCCGATGAACGCGATCGCCTCCCGTGACGCCCGCCCACCGGGATCGCTCGCCGCCACCGGCACCGACTGACCGCGCGGAACCGCCGCTCAGCAGCGCAGGTCGAGCCAGACGAGCCGGTGGTCCGAGGTCGGGAACCCGCCGGGCAGCGCCGGGTCGTAGTCGCCGACCAGCCGGAACAGTGGATCGTCCGGCGTCGGCCAGAAAACCCCGCTGCCCGCCGTCCGCAGTCGGCGGCTCGGCAGCAGGTAGTCGACCCGCAGGTTGCCCGGCGTACCGTCGGCGAAGTCGGCGGTGTCGTAGCGGGAGTCGCCCTCGTGGGTCAGGTTCGCCCCGCCCTGGCGCTGGCTGGCCGCCGGCCCGCCCGCGCTGGTCGGCGGCCGCCGGTCGTCGACCAGCGGATGCCCGGTGAGCTGCTGGGCCGATCCCGGGATGCTGTCGCCGTCGTACGGGTCGGAGTTGAGGTCACCGGCGATGACGAACCGGGCACCCGGGCGCAGCCCACCACGGCGGCCCCGGTCGTCGTAGATGTAGCCGGACCGGGCCGGGGTGACGTAGTCGGCCCAGAACCGGATCTCGTCGTGGTTGCGCCGGCCGTTGCGGTCCTCCGGGCCGTCGAACACCGGCGGCGTGGGGTGGCTGGCCAGCAGATGCACGGTCTGCCGGCCGATCCGCACCGGCACGTCCCAGTGGCTCTTCGACGACAGCCGTACGTCCGCGAGGGCCTCGGGGGAGTACCAGTCGGCGGGCTCCGGGGTGTCCGGGTCGTCCGGCAGCAGCGCCCCCGGCATGTCGCGCCAGCGGAACGTCTGGAAGGTGCGCAGCGACCGCCGGTCGATCGGGTGACGCGAGTAGACCGCCATGCCGTACTGGCCGGGAAACAGCCCGAAGCCGTACGCGTCGTCCGGGCCGCCGACCGTACCGTCGCGGTTGAGGTCGTGCCCGGACGGCACGCCGGTGTTCGACGGGGCGCTGAACCGGTACGGGTAGTGGATCGGCCTGGCCCCGCCCTGGCCGCGGGACAGGTAGTTGCGCTGGAACAACTCGACGGCCCGCCCCTCGGCGTCATGGTCGAACTCGTTGATCAGCAGCACGTCGGGGCGGACCCGCTGGATGATCTCGGCGACGTTGGCGGCCTGCCGATCGCCCAGGGTGGACAGGTCGGCCACCAGGCCGCCGTCGACGCCCCGGTTGAGTGAGGCGTTGAAGGTGGCGAACCGGACGCCGCCGTGCCCACCGGCCGGTGTCCCGCCTGCCGTCGCCGTCCCGGGCACCAGCCCTGCCGCCAGACCGGTGGCGATCATCGCCATCAGAGCGGTCACCGTTCGTGTCCGTACCCGCTGTGTCACCGTGCCACCCTCCGGTCGTGTGGTGACCAGTTAACCGGATCTATGTGACGGTTCGGCGAATGATCTCCGAACGTCCGGGCGTCGGCCGTCCGGCCGTACCGCGATGGTCAACTGGCGCGCTACCCTGAGGGCGCGGTCGTCGATGCCCGCCGGTCCACCGTCGCGGTTCCACCCACCAGTACGATGTCTCGCGGAGCGCCGAGCGCTGGTGGGCACTTCCGTTCGGACATCAGACAGGGTCGGCCGATCGGCCGGTTCAGGGGAGAGACTAGCCTCATGGGCGTGACACGCCGCGCAAAGATCGTTTGTACGCTTGGCCCCGCGACCGCGTCCCCGGAGCGTATCCGTGGGCTCGTCGAAGCGGGCATGGACGTGGCCCGGCTGAACTTCAGCCACGGCAGCCACGAGGACCACCAGCAGGTGTACCAGCTGGTCCGGGAAGCGGCCCAGGCCGCCGGCCGGGCGGTCGCCGTGCTGGCCGACCTGCAGGGCCCCAAGATCCGCCTCGGCCGGTTCGCCGACGGGCCGCACGAGTGGCGCACCGGCGACTCGGTCGTCATCACCAGCGACGACATTATCGGCAGCCGGGAGCGGGTCTCCTGCACCTACCGCAAGCTGCCCCAGGAGGTTCGCCCCGGGGACCGGCTGCTGATCGACGACGGCAAGGTGGCCGTCGAGGTCAGCGCGGTGGACGGCAACGACATCCGGGTGCTGGTCGTCGAGGGCGGGCCGGTCTCCAACAACAAGGGCATCTCGCTGCCGAACGTCGCGGTCAGCGTGCCGGCCCTGTCGGACAAGGACACCGACGACCTGCGGTTCGCGCTCGGCCTGGGCGCCGACTTCATCGCCCTGTCGTTCGTTCGGTCGCCCGAGGACATCAAGCTGGTCCACGCGATCATGGACGAGGAGGGGGTTCGCCGACCCGTCCTGGCCAAGGTCGAGAAGCCGGAGGCGGTCACCCACCTGGAGGCGATCGTCGACGCCTTCGACGGGGTGATGGTGGCCCGGGGTGACCTCGGCGTCGAGTTGCCGCTCGACGAGGTGCCGCTGGTGCAGAAGCGCGCGGTGCAACTGTGCCGGGAGAACGCCAAGCCGGTCATCGTCGCCACCCAGATGCTCGACTCGATGATCGAGAATTCGCGGCCGACCCGTGCGGAAGCCTCCGACGTTGCCAACGCGGTGCTCGACGGCACCGACGCGGTGATGCTCTCCGGCGAGACCAGCGTCGGCAAGTACCCGGTGCTCACGGTCAGCACCATGGCCAAGATCGTCACGACGACCGAGCACGGCTCGATCTCGGTGCCCCGGCTGCAGCACGACCCCCGTACCCACGGCGGTGCGCTCACCTCGGCCGCGTCGCAGATCGCCCGGGCGATCGGCGCCAAGGCGATGGTCGCCTTCACCCAGACGGGTGACACCGTGCGTCGGCTCTCCCGGCTGCAGTGCGAGCTGCCGCTGCTGGCTTTCACCCCGGTCGCCGAGGTGCGCGACCAGCTTGCCCTCTCCTGGGGGGTGGAGACCTTCCTGATGCCGTTCGTGCAGCACACCGACGACATGTTCCGCCAGGTCGACCAGGCACTGCTCGGCCTCGGCCGGGCCAATCCCGGCGAGTACGTGGTGATCGTCGCCGGCAGCCCGGTCGGCACCCCCGGCTCCACCAACACGCTGCGGGTGCACCAGCTTGGTAGCCTCGTCGACGCCGCGGCGGCCCGGGCGTTGCAGTGACCGGTGATCCGGTCGGCGGACAGGCCGCCGTCGACCAGCTGCTCGAGGTGCTCGACCTGACCCGGACCGGGCCGTCGGCGTTCCGCGGGATGAGCCCCAAGGTGGGGCCGCAGCGGGTCTTCGGCGGCCAGGTCGCCGGTCAGGCGCTGGTCGCCGCCGGGCGGACCGTCGACCCGCAGCGGCTGGTGCACTCGCTGCACGGCTACTTCGTCCGCCCCGGCGACGGTGCCGAGCCGATCGACTACGAGGTGGAGAACATCCGCGACGGCCGGTCCTTCTCGGTCCGCCGCTCGGTGGCGTACCAGCACGGCAAACCGATCTTCTTCATGTCGGCGTCGTTTCACCGGCCCGAGGACGGACTGGACCACCAGGCCCCGCAGCCACCGGACGTCCCGCCGCCGGAGGCGGTGCCGACCATGGTGGAGCGGCTCGCCCGCTATCCGGAGCGGCTCGGTGTCTGGGCGGTGATCCCCCGGCCGATGGACGTGCGGTACGTCGGCGAACCGGGTCTGGTCGCCCCCGGGGACCGGCCGGCCGACCCGTACCAGCGGGTCTGGATCCGCGCCGACGGCAAGCTGCCCGACGATCCGCTGCTGCACGCCTGCGTACTCACCTACGCCTCCGACCTGACCTTGCTCGACTCGGTGCTGTCCGTGCACGGCGAGGTCTGGGGTCCGGGCGGGGTGATCGGGGCCAGCCTGGACCACGCGTTGTGGTTCCACCGGCCGTTCCGGGCCGACGAATGGTTCCTCTACGACTGCTGGAGTCCGTCGGCCGCCGGCGGGCGCGGGCTGGCCACCGGTCGGATGTTCACCCGCGACGGCCGGCACATCGCCAGCGCCGTACAGGAAGGACTGGTCCGGCGGGTCGGCGGGTGACCGGGCCGACTGCCTGACCGGCGCTCGGGCGGCGGTGACCAGGGTAGTTGACCGACGTCGCGGTCGGCCGGTCCGATAATGGAAACAGTGCCGTAACCTGAGAGGTATGCGTCTCTCTGCCCGGGTCGACTACGCGCTGCGGGCCGCCGCCGAGCTGGCGGTCGCGGCTGCGGCGTCGGCGCGGGTCGTGCTGACCGCCGAGCAGGTCGCCCGGGCCCAGGGCATCCCGCCGAAGTTCCTCGAGGGCATCCTGCTGCAGTTGCGCCGGGCCGGCGTGGTGCAGGCCCAGCGTGGCCCGGACGGCGGCTACTGGCTGGCCCGCCCCGCCGAGCAGATCAGCCTCGCGGAGCTCATCCGGGTCATCGACGGCCCGCTCGCCCACGTGCGGGGGCACCGGCCGGAGGAGCTCGGCTACCAGGGTGCGGCGGTCGCGCTGCAGGACGTCTGGATCGCGTTGCGGGCCAGCGAGCGGGAGATCCTCGAGTCGGTCACCGTCGCCGACGTCGCCACCGGCAAACTCCCCGAGCGGATCCGGGATCTCGCGGCCAACCCACGCGCCTGGACCTGACCGGCTGCGGCCGGCTTCGTCGGCGTGCTTGACAACAGCACCGGCCACCCGCATTCTCTACTAAGTCGATAGGTTTGCTATCTCAAGTAGGTGTGCTGTGCGAAAGCTGCTGGTACTCGCCCTCGTCGGACTGCTCGCTCAACTGGTGGACGGCGCGCTGGGAATGGCGTACGGAGTCACCTCGACCACCCTGCTGCTGCTCGCCGGAATCGCCCCGGCCTCGGCGAGCGCCTCGGTGCACCTGGCGGAGATCGGCACCACGCTCGCCTCCGGCACCGCGCACTGGCGGTTCGGCAACGTCGACTGGCGGGTCGTCGGCCGGATCGCCGTACCTGGCGCGGTCGGTGCCTTCGCCGGTGCCACCGTCCTCAGCTCCGTCTCGACCGAGGCCGCCGGGCCGTGGATGGCCGGCATCCTGCTGGCCCTCGGGGTGTACCTGCTGATCCGCTTCGCCCGGCCGATCCCGTCCCGGCGGGTCAGCCGACCCCTGCGCAGCCGGTTCCTCACCCCGCTCGGGCTGACCGCCGGATTCATCGACGCCACTGGAGGCGGCGGGTGGGGCCCGGTCGCCACCCCGTCGCTGTTGGTCTCCGGGCGGATGGAGCCACGCAAGGTGATCGGCTCGGTGGACACCTCGGAGTTCCTTGTCGCGGCGGCGGCCAGCGCCGGCTTCCTGATCGGGCTCGGCGGCCAGGGTTTCGTCCTGCCCGTCGTCGCGGCGTTGCTGGTCGGTGGCCTGCTCGCCGCCCCGCTGGCCGCCTACCTGGTGCGGATCGTGCCGGCACAACTGCTCGGTGCCGCGGTCGGCGGTCTCATCGTGCTAACCAACGCCCGGTCGCTGATGCACGCCGTCGAGCTGCCCCCGGCCCCGAGGTTCACCGGGTACGCGGTGATCGTCGCCGGTTGGGCGCTGGCCCTCGGGCTGGCCGTCCGGGTGCTGCGCGCGGCCCGTCGTGACCAGCGGCGGTCAGCGCTGGTCGGCGAGCAGCCCGGCGGCGGTGTCCGCGATCAGCTCCCAGGCGGCGGCGACGTGCCGGCGCTCGGTACGCGGCGCGCCGACGGCCAGCCGCAAGGTGAACCGGCCCGCCACCCGGGTGTGGGTCAGCAGCACCGAGCCGCTGGCGTTCACCCCGGCCAGCAGGGCGGAGTTGACCTCGTCGGGCTGGTCGCGCAACCGGAAACAGACCAGTGAGAACGGCCCCGGCGTGACGAGCTCGAACCGGTCGTCGGCGCGTACCTGGTCGGCGAACCAGGCCGCGTGCGTCACCGCCGAACGGATGTGCGCCCGCAGCCCCTGTGCGCCGTACCAGCGCAGCACGAACCACAGCTTCAGCGCCCGGAACCGACGACCGAGCGGCACCTGCCAGTCCCGGTAGTCGATCACCGTGCCCGCGTCGCTGAGCGCGTTGCGCAGGTACTCCGGCATCACCGTCAACGCCTCGACCAGCTCGGCCCGGTCCGCCACCCAGAACGCGTCGCAGTCGAACCCGGTCAGCAGCCACTTGTGCGGGTCGAAGCAGTACGAGTCGGCCCGCTCCAGCCCGGCGTGCGTCCAGCGCAGCTCCGGGCAGACCGCCGCCGCGCCGGCGTACGCGGCGTCCACGTGCAGCCACACCCCGTACTCGGCGCAGATCGCGCCGATCTCTTCGACGGGGTCGATGGCGGTGGTCGAGGTGGTGCCCACGGTGGCGACCACGATCGCCGGTCGCCGCCCGGCGGCCAGGTCGGCATCGAGGGCGCGGCGCAACGCGTCCGGCCGCATCGCCAGCGTCACCGGATCGACGTCGATCAGCCGTACACCCTGATCACCGACCCCGGCGATCCGGGCCGCCTTCTCGATCGACGAATGGCCCTCGGTCGAGGTGTAGACGGTGTAGCCGGCGGCGGTGCCCGCCGTGCGCCAGGTGCCGCCGCTGGCCCGGTGCAGCGCCACCAGGGTGGCCACCAGCGTCGCCGACGACGCCGAGTCCTGGATGACGCCACCACCGGTGGACCCCGACCGGAACCGGTGCGGCAGGTCGAGCAGCTGGGCCAGCCAGTCGAGCAGCACGGTCTCCACCTCGGTGCAGGCCGGACTGGTGGCCCAGAGCATGCCCTGGACGCCGAGGCCGGCGCTGACCAGGTCGCCGAGCACGCTCGGGGCCGAGGTGTTGGCCGGGAAGTAGCCGAAGAAGCCGGGGTGCTGCCAGTGGGTGAGCCCGCCGACGACCACCCGGTCCAGGTCGGTGAGGATCCGGTCGAACGGCTCGCCGTGCTCCGGCGGCGTCACCGGCAGCGCCCGGGCCACCGTACCGGGCGGATCCGACGGCCGTACCGGATGTTTCTCCAGGGTCTGCCAGTAGTCGGCGATCCAGTCGACCACCGCGTGCCCGGCCCGGCGGAACTCGTCCGCCGACATGTGCCCGCCGGCCGTGGTGTCTGCGCCGGGCGTGGTGCCCGGAGCGGATGCGTCGCCTGCCATGCGGTCGAGTTGATCAGGAATCGGTACGGCGGGCAAGCGCCACCATCGTCTCCGGCCCGGTGCCTGCGACGGCGGTGTCTCCGGCCTCGGCGCCGGGCAGCGCGGCGGCGGGGCCGGGGCCGGTGCTGGCCCGGACGGTCAACCGTGGGTCGAGCAGCGTGGCGGCCGGCACCGCGTCGCCCTGGACCTTGCGCATCAGCAGGCTGACCGCCTGCCGGCCGACCTCCTCGGCCGGAATCAGCACCGAGGTCAGCGCCGGACCGGACCGCTCGGCGACCTCGTCCGGGCAGATCGCCACCACCGAGATGTCGTCGGGGACCCGTCGACCCAGGGTCGGCAACGCGGCCAGCACGTGCCCGACCGCCGCCTCGTTGTGCACCACCAGCGCGGTGAGCCCCGGGTGCCGGTGCAGCAGCCCGGCCAGTTCGCGGCGTACCGCGTCGTAGTTCTCCTCGCACGGCTGGGCGACCGCCGTGACGCCGCAGCGGGCCGCCGTCTCGGTGAAGCCGGCCCGGGTCCGGTGGGCGAAGCCGGTTTCCCGTTCGTAGACCACCGCCGGGGCTCCGAGCAGGGCGAGCTGCCGGTGGCCGAGCGTGACGAGATGTTCGACGCAGGCCTCGCCGGCCCGGTAGAAGTCCAGGTCGACGCAGGTCAGACCGGCGGACTCGGCCGGGAAACCGATCAGCACGCTGGGCCGTTCGAGTTCACGCAGCAGGGGTACGCGTGGGTCGTGCATCTCCACGTCCATGACCACGATGCCGTCGACCATGGCGCTGACCGCGATCCGGCGCAGCCCGGCCGGCCCTTCGTCGGCGGTGACCAGCAGTACGTCGTGGTCGAACTGCCGGGCGGTGGTGACCACGCTGGTGGCGAACTGCATCAGCACCGGCAGGTGCATCCCGGAGCGCAGCGGCAGCACCAGCGCGATCACGTTCGCCCGGCGGCTGGCCAGCGCTCGGGCGCCGGCATGCGGGTGGTAGCCGAGGGCGTGGATGCTGGCCAGTACGCGTTCCCGGGTGGTCGCCGAGATCGCCCGCTTGCCGCTGAGCACATAGGACACCGTGCTGACCGCGACGCCGGCGTGCCGGGCCACGTCGGCGATCGTCACCATGTCGGCCCGCTTCCCGGCCCGGTCCCGCGCCAGGCCCGCCCCGGCGGGGTCCGGCCCGGCGCCGGTCGGCTGTGACGGAGTTGACACTAGGCTCCTCCATCCATGTCCCTGGCCGGACCGTCAGTGGCGGTCCCGGCAAAACTCAGGTAGCTCACCGTAGCGCCTGCCGTACTGAAAAGCAGATACAGGTCTCGGGTTCCGGACAGTCCGTGCAGCTCCGCCCGTACCTCGGCCCAGTCGTCGCGGCCGCCGGTCGCCGGTACCGGAAGCGTACCGGCGACCGGGCCGGCCAGCGGATCGTCCAGCCGCAGGGTGACCGTCGACCCGTCCGCCGCCCGGCCGACGGCACCGGGGTCGGCCCCGGCCCCCTCCCGGGGCGGCCGGTGCGCGACGCGGGCGGTGACCGCGGTGGGTCCGGAGTCGAAGTCGACGTCGGTGAACGCGATCCAACCGCCGTCCTCCGCCGCGCCCACCGCGTCCCGACCCTCGGGATGGTCGGCCGGTGCCGTGCCGGCGTAGTCGTCGTTGTCAGCGGCCCACAACGGTCCGGCCAGCGGATCGCGGGGCCCGATCCGTTCACCCCGTACGGTCAGGGTGGCGGTCGCCACCAGATCGGCGCTGGACCGGCCGACCGACACGGTGTGCCGGGCGCTCTCCACCACCGGCCGGTCCCGGGTGACGTCCCAGGTCGCCAGGTCGGCGGCGGCGAGGCGGAACCGGAGCGTGGTCTGCGCCCCCGCCGCGAGGCTGATCTTGCGGAAAGCACGCAGCTGGCGCAGTGGCTGCTTGACCCGGGAGTGCCGCTGGCGGGTGTAGAGCTGCACCACCTCGGTCCCGGCCCGCGCCCCGCTGTTGCGCACCGTGACGCTGACCTCGACCCTGCCGTCGGCACCCACCTCGGTGGCCGACAACCGCAGGTCGCGGTAGTCGAACCAGGTGTAGCTCAGGCCGTGGCCGAACGGGTACAGCGGTTCCCCCCGGAAGTAGAGGTAGGTCGCGTCCGAGGCGATCACGTCGTAGTCGAACAGGTCGGGCAGGTCCGCGGTACGCCGGTACCAGGTCTGGGTGAGCCGGCCGCCCGGATCGGCGTCCCCGCAGAGCACCTCGGCCAGCCCGGTGCCGTACTCCTGACCGCCGTGCGCGGACCAGACGATCGCCGGGACGTGCCGGTCGGCCCACTCCACCGCGTACGGGTAGCTGCTGGCCAGCACCAGCACGGTGCGCGGATTCGCGGCCCGGACCGCCCGCAGCAGCGCCGCCTGGGCGGCGGGTAGCGCCAGGTCGACCCGGTCCTCGGTCTCCCGCCCGCACACCATCGGATGGTTGCCGAGCACCACCACCGCAACGTCGGCGTCGCGGGCCAGTGCTGCCGCCTCCCGGGCGCCATCGGTGACCATTTCGACGGCGAACCTGGTGGCGGTGTCGACGCTGGCGGCCTCGGCCCGCGCCAGCCCGTCCGGGCCGACGGTGACGTAGCGGTCCCGGGCCAGGTGGTGCAGTGCCGTGCGGCCGTCGGCGGCGCGGACCAGCCGGAAGGTCTCGTTGACCACCCACCCTCCCGGGCCGGACCGGTCGTTGACCAGCACCCCGTCGTCGCCGGCGGCCAGGTAGCGGCCGTTGGCGACGCTGCGCAGCGCGACCACCCCGTCGCCCCAGTCGAACACGTCGAAGCAGCACTGCGGCGCCGCCTCCGGCGCGGCGGCGCGCGGCGGTCCGCCCGCCGTGCTGTCGGCCCGCAGCGGTCCACCGGCGGCCGCGCCGCTGGCCTGCAGGTAGGTCGCCGCGGTGCCGAGCCGCAACGCGATCCGGTCCACTCCCTCGTGGTGGGTCACGGCCGCCGTCGGCAGCCGCGCGGTCAGCCCGGCGCGGGCGGTGACCGCGTACGGCATCGATCCGGCGTACCAGTCGGTGTGGAGGGTGTCGGCGAGCGGGCCGACCACCGCGACCCGCCGGATCCGGTCCGGGTCCAGCGGCAGCACCGGGTCGGATCCGGACTCCGTCGGTGCGTTGCGCAGCAGCACCACCGACTCGCGTACCGCGATCCGGGCCAGGTCCTGGTGGGCCGGGCAGTTGATCACATCGGTGCCGGTCGTCGCGAACGGGTTGCGTTCGGGTGGATCCAGCTCGCCGAGTCGGATCCGGACGGAGAGGATCCGGCGGACCGCGCGGTCGATGTCCGGTTCGGTGAGCAGCCCGCGCGCCACCGCCTCGGTGATCCGCGCGACGGTCGGCAGCGAGTCGGTGTCGTCCTCGGTGAAGCTGTCGATCCCGGCGCGCAGCGCCGCCGCGTAGCCGGTGACGTGGTCCGGGTGGTAGCCCTGGGCGCCGGCGATGTTGGTGGCCGCCCCCGCGTCGCCGACGACCAGGACATCGTTGTCGGTCCACCGGCGCAGTTGTTCGTCGATCAGCGGGCTCAGGTGCGCCGGCCGTCCGTTGACCAGGTTGTAAGAGGCCATCACCGCGACTGCGGCACCGGCGGCGATCGGGGCGCGGAACGCCGGTAGTTCGTACTCGTGCAGTACCCGGGGCGGCAGGTTGCTGCTGGTGGTGGCCCGGTCGGTCTCGTTGTTGTAGCCGAGGAAGTGTTTCAGGGTCGGCGCGGTCCGCAGGTAGTAGGGATGGTCGCCGCGCAGTCCGCTGGCGTATCCGGTGGCCAGCACCCCGGTCAGCCAGGGGTCCTCGGCGTAGCCCTCCTCGTTGCGGCCCCACCGTGGATCCCGCAGCGGGTTGACCACCGGCGCCCACACGTTCAGGCCGACGCCGACGGGGTCTTTGTGGTGGAACGCGCGTACCTCGTCGCCGACCGCTTCGCCGATCCGCCGCAGCAGGTCCGGGTCCCAGCTGGAGCCCAGCCCGAGCGCCTGCGGGAAGACGGTCGCCGGGCCGAGCCACGCCACCCCGTGCAGCGCCTCGGTCCCGGTGCGGAAGCCGGTCAGGCCGAGTCGGGGCACCGGGGGCTGATGCTGGTGCAGCAGGGCGATCTTCTCGTCGAGGGTGAGCCGGCGGAGCAGATCGGTGACCCGGGCGGCCACGGGTTGGTCGGGGTCGCGGAACGTGCTGTCGCTCATAACGTGGATCGCCTTCCGGGATCGGCAAGGGCACCCGTGTGGGTCGCCGCGGCGGTGCGGGCACCGCCGCGGTCACCGGATCACGGGCAGGCGTCGGTACGCGGTGGAGGTTGGCCGCCAGCCCGGGAAGCGCTGGCTCGAAGCGCTTCGACGACCGTCCCAAAAACGCTCCACTGTCGACACGATTTCAGCCGTGTTAACCGTGGAGCCCTTTGAGGTTGACATCCATCAGTACGGACGGTCAAGGGGCTGCCCGCCACAAATTGATGTCAGCCGCCGCCGGCCCCGGCCGCCGCCCCGGGCCACCGCAGTGGGCCGCTGGTCAGCCGGGCGGCGGCCGCCGGTGCGGTCAGTCGGTCGGGCGGGCCGGCATCCGGCCGTTGTCGATCGCGGCGATCGCCCGGGCCGCGCCGCCGATCGCCGCCGCGCCGCCGGCCAGATCGGAGGCCACCAGCTGGGTGCCGCCGGCCGCCGGAGCCACCGTACGGTCGGCGAGCTGCTGCCGGGCCGCCGGCAGCAGCCACTGGGCGAGCGGGACGTAGTAACCGCCGAGCAGCACCACCTCGGGGTTGATCAGGTTGGCCAGGATGGACACCCCGGTCCCGAGGTGCCGGCCGACCTCGGCGAGCGCGTCGAGAGCCGCCGGATCGCCGGCGCGCGCCGCCGCCCGTACCCGGTCGATCTCCGGTGCGAAGTCGGTGACCGGCCCGTCGACCTCGGCGTCCGGCAGCACCCGGCGGATCAGCGCCGGTACGGCGGCCAACGCCTCCAGGCAGCCGTTCGCGCCGCAGCGGCACGGCGGACCCTGCGGATCCAGCTGAATGTGACCGACCTCGCCGGTGAACCCCCGCGCGCCGTGCAGCAGCCGCCCGTCCACCACCAGCCCCGCGCCGATGCCGGCACCGCCGGTCAGATGCACCAGGTTCGCGGTGCCGGCGTACGGCCCGTGCCGGTGCTCGGCGAGCGCGGCCAGCTGGGCGTCGTTGTCCACCACCACCTCGTACGCCGGCCCGCGCAGCGCCCGGACCAGATCGGCGTGCAGGTCGACGTCGCGCCAGCCCAGTTCGGGGGAGAGGCTGACCCGGCCCTGCTGGTCGACCAGGCCGGGCACCCCGACGGTCAGCCCGAGCACCTGCCGCCCCTGCCGGGTCACCCGGTTCACCGCCCGGCCGGCCAGTGCGGCCACCGTGCTGGCCGCCTTGCCCGGGGTGGCGGCCAGCCCCGTGAATGCGCGTCGCCAGGACAGCAGCTCACCGCCGGCCAGGTCGAGCGCGACCGCGGTCAGGTGGTCGGCGCTGATCTCGATGCCGATCGCGGCGTACGCGTCGCCGTCGACGACCAGCATGGTGGCCGGGCGACCGATGCGGTGTTCGGTGAGGCCGATCTCCCGGACCAGGCGGCGGTCGATCAGATCGGCGACCAGGCTGGAGACGGTGGCCTTGTTGAGCCCGGTGGCACCGGCGATGTCTGCCCGGGAGCAGGGCGCGTTGGCCCGGACGTAGCGCAGCACGACCGCGAGGTTGGTGGCGCGTACGTCGGTCAGGTCCGCTGGCTGCGGGCCGCTCCGCATGGTGATCACGTTACGCCCCGGGTCCCGGCCGGGTGGCTCGGGCCGGATGCCCGGCGGGCCGGCGTGTCGCGGCGGTCGCCGCGGGGTGGGCCGCCACCGGCGGTTCGCGTCATGTCGGCCTCCCTTGTGGCACCTGTCACCGTCGGCTACTTTGTTTAGTCAGCAGACGAACTAACTCTAGCGTGCAAACCGTACCCCCACACCCCCATTTCGAGCTGGTTCGTCCCACCGTCGCCGGGATGCCTGGCTCGCCGATACGAAGGGAGCGCGCCGTGGATCGATTCCTCGCGGGCGCGGCCACCAATCGACGTCGATTCCTGGGCCTGGTCGGCCTGGGTGCCACCGCGATGGCCGGTGGCGGTTTTCTCTCCGGCTGCAGCCGGCCGGCCGGCACCCAGGGCACGGCGACCGACGTCGACGCGGTCAGCGCGGTTCTGCCCAGATACCAGCCGGTCGAGCTGATCACCCCGGACATCGCCGGGGTACGCCCGATCGCCGACGGCTACCTGACGTACCCGACCGACCTGGTCAGGGCGGTCACCGAGACGCCCGGCAGCAGCGGTGAACCGCTCACCGCGATGACTCCCTGGTGGGGGCCGACCCCGCCCGGCATCGACCGCAACGCCTACCTGCAGGCGGTCAACGAGCGGCTCGGCGTGCCGATCGACTTCAGCGTCCAGGATGGCAACACCTACGCCGACAAGCTGAGCGCCATCCTCGGTGCCCGCGACGTGCCGGACCTGCTCTGCGCCCCGAACTGGGAAATCGACAAGATCCCGCGGTTCTCCGACGCGGTGTCGGCGCTGTTCGAGGACCTGACCGACCACCTCGCCGGTGACGCCGCGCTGGCCTACCCGCACCTGGCCAGCTTCCCGACCGGGGCCTGGCAGTACGCCGTCTGGGGCGGCCGGCTGGCGGCGGTGCCCTGGCCGACCGACGGCCCGTTCCCGTACGCGCTGTTCTACCGCAAGGACCTCACCGACGCCGCCGGCGTGCAGGCCCCGAAGAACATCGAGGAGCTCTACGAGTTCGGCAAGGCGATGACCGATCCGGCCAACGGCGTCTGGGCCTTCGGCTCGATCTTCAACATGGTGCAGATGTTCTACGGTGTGCCCGGCTCGCAGGGCGGCTGGCGGCGCACCGACGGCGGCGGTCTGGAGTTCAAGTACGAGACCGAGGAGTATCGCGAGGCCCTGGAGTTCACCACCAAGCTGTTCGCCGAAGGGCTGGTGCACCCGGACATCGTGGAGAGTAGCGGAGCCGCCGACGCCAAGCAGCTGTTCAACAGCGGCAAGATGATCTGCTACGAGGACGGCGTCGGCGCCTGGCGCGGGATGTACTCGGAGCAGCGGCAGATCACCCCGACGTTCGACATGCGGCCGGTGCCGATCTTCTCCGCCGACGGGCAGAGCACCCCGGTCGCCTGGGGCGAGGAAAAGCCGATCTTCTACACGTTCATCAAGAAGGGGCTGGGCAAGGAGCGCGTCGAGGAGATCCTGCGGGTGCTCAACTGGTGCGCCGCGCCGCTCGGCACCGAGGAGTACCACCTGCGCCAGTACGGCGTCGTCGACCAGCACCACACGGTCAGCGCCGATGGCAGCCCGGAGCTGACCGAGCTGGGCCGGCAGGAGATCGCCGACCAGTACACCTTCATCGTCGGGCGTTACCCGACCATCGTGCAGACCGCCGACGTCCCCGGCTTCGTCGAGGCCCTGCTCAGCTACTCCAACGAGACGGTGAAGTATCTGGAGCCGAACCCGTGGGCCGGGATCAAGTTCGAGCTGCCGGCCAACCTGTCGCGGGTGCAGCAGCCGACCGAGGACAAGATCCTCGACGTGCTGCGTGGTCGGCGGCCGACCAGCGACCTCGAGCAGATCACGCAGGAGTGGCGCAGCGGCGGCGGTGACGAGGGGCGCGACTTCTTCCGCAAGGCGCTCGAAGACAACGATCGATGACCTCGGTCGAGACGTCCGTGACCGCCGGATCCGGCGACGACCGGAGCCGGCGGTCGCCGGACCAGCCCACCCCGGACGGCAACCGCCGGTCACGCCGTACCCCGGATGGTCGGCGCACCCGCCGACGGACGGTGCCGCTGCGGGCCCGGCTGCGCCGCGACTGGCCGCTGCTGCTCATGGCCGCGCCGGCCGCGCTGCTGCTGCTGGTCTTCCACTACCTGCCCACCCTGGGCAACGTGATCGCCTTCCAGGACTACAACCCGTGGGTCGGCGACAACGCGTTCGAGGCGTTCGTCTACAGCGAGTGGATCGGGTTCGGCAACTTCGAGACCCTGTTCCGTGACCCGGCGTTCTGGGACGCGGTGGTCAACACCCTGACCATCACCGCGTTCCAGCTGGTCTTCTTCTTCCCGCTGCCGATCCTGTTGGCGATCCTGCTGCACAGCATCCTGTCGACCCGGGTGCGCGGGTTCATCCAGAGCGTCGTCTACCTGCCGCACTTCTTCAGCTGGGTGCTGGTGGTCACCTTCTTCATGCAGATGCTCGGCGGGGCCGGCCTGCTCGCCCAGCGGATGCGCGACGCCGGGCTCGACCCGCTCAACGTGATGGGCAACCCGGACACGTTCATCGTGCTGGTCACCGCAGAGTCGGTGTGGAAGGACGTCGGCTGGGGCGCGATCATCTTCCTGGCCGCGCTCAGCGCCATCGATCAGAACCTCTACGAGGCGGCGGCGGCCGACGGCGCCGGACGCTGGCGGCGGCTGTGGCACATCACCCTGCCCGGGCTGCGTCCGGTGATCGTCCTGCTGCTGATTCTGCGGCTCGGTGACGCGCTCACCGTCGGGTTCGAGCAGTTCATCCTGCAACGTGAGGCGGTCGGCCGGCAGGCCGCCGAAGTGCTCGACACCTACGTCTACTACCAGGCGATCATCCCGCAGCAGTGGGGGATGGGTGCCGCCGCCGGCCTGTTCAAGGGCGTCATCGGGCTGGTGCTGATCATCGCCGCGAACAAGTTCGCCCACCGCCTCGGCGAGCAGGGAGTGTATTCCAGGTGAGCATCGCACGTACGCTGACCGCCGGGCGGCGACCCCGGCTCGACCCGGTGAACCAGCCGCCCCGCCGGCGGCGCCCCGGCGTCGGCCGGCCGGTCTGGGAGGAGCCGCCGAGCCCGGTCGGCCAGGGCGTCAAAGGGCTCGTCCTCGCCGCGATGGTGCTGGCCGTGATCTTCCCGCTGTGGTCGGTCCTGGTGACCAGCCTCGCGTCGCGGGAGACCATCAACGCCACCGGCGGCATGGTGGTCATCCCCCGGGAGATCGACCTGTCGGCGTACGTGAACATCTTCGCCGGCGGTCAGATCAGCCGGGCAGTGTGGGTCAGCACCCTGGTCACCGTCGGCGGCACGACGTTCAGCCTGGTGCTGACGGTGCTGGCGGCGTACGGACTGTCCCGCAAGGACTCGGTCGCGCACCGTCCGCTGCTGTTCCTGTTCCTGCTCACCTTCCTGATCTACCCCGGCATGGTGCCGAGCTACCTGGTGGTGACCGGGCTGGGCCTGAAGAACAGCCTGTGGGCGCTGATCCTGCCCACCGCGATCAGCGTGTTCAACCTGGTGGTGATCCGGGCGTTCTTCATGAACGTGCCGGCCGAGCTGATCGACGCGGCCCGCATCGACGGCGCCGGGGAGTTCCGGATCCTGTGGCGGATCATGCTGCCGCTGTCCCGGGCGGTGATCGCCGTCGTCGGCCTGTTCTACGCCGTCGGCTACTGGAACGCGTACTTCAACGCGGTGCTCTACATCGACGACAACGACAAGTGGCCGATCCAGCGGGTGCTGCAGAGCTACATCCTGGCCGGCCAGTCGCCGTCGGTCACCGGCGCGCCGGTGAACATCCCCGGGGTCACCGCGTACCCGCCGACCCTGGCGGTCAAGATGGCGGTGGTGGTGATCACCGTACTGCCGGCGGTGGTGATCTTCCCGTTCGTGCAGCGGCACTTCACCAAGGGCGTCATCACCGGCGCGATCAAGGGTTGACCGGCCGGCACCGCTGGTCAGAGCGGTACGCCGCCGAGCAGCACAGTGGCCGGTGGCTCGGTGCCGGTCACCGCGACGACCTCGACCCGGCGGACCGGCAGCGGCCCGTCGACGTCGACCCGCAACGTGTCGCCGTCGCGTACCGCCCGGACCGTGGTGTCGCCGTCGACGTCGCAGACCACCGTCTCGGCGCTGACGCCGCCCCAGCTGACCAGGGTCACGTCGGTGAACGGGCCGTCGCCGACGATGTCCCGGGGCTCCGTCGTCGGGATCAGCGCGCCGTGCCGGACGAACAACGGGATCCGGTCCAGCGGCGTCTCGACCGGCAGATGCCGTCCGCCTACATGGGTCCGGCCGGTCCAGTGGTCGACCCAGTCACCGGCCGGCAGGTAGACGTGCCGCCGCCCGTCCGCATTGATCATCGGCGCGACCAGCAGGTCGGTGCCGAGCCGGTACTCCAGTTCGGCACCCCAGGCGGCCGGGTCGTCCGGCGAGTCGACCAGCAGCGCCCGCATCATCGGGGCACCGGTGCGGGCGGCGGTGACCGCCGCCGAGTAGAGGTAGGGCATCAGCCGGTAACGCAGCCGGATCGCCTCGACCGCGTCCCGCGCGGCGTCGTCGGGAAAGTCCCACGGCAGCCGGCTGGTGGTGCCGTGGAAGCGCACCAGCGGCGAGAACGCCCCGAACTGCGCCCACCGCACGTACAGGTCGGGGGTCGGGGTGCCGTGGAAGCCGCCGGCGTCGTGACTCCAGAACGGTACGCCGGACAGGCCGTGCGACAGCCCGCCGCGCAGTGTGCTGGCCATCCCCGGGTACGTGGCGTTGACGTCGCCGCTCCACTGGGCCGGATGCCGCTGCCCGCCGAGGAACGACGACCGGGCCCACACCATGCCGTGCCCGGCGACCTCCTGAGTGACCGCCGCGACCGCGTCGTTGAACAGCAGCGTGTAGACGTTGTGCAGCTCGACGCCGGTCATCCCGTTGTGCGCCACCGCGTCGGCCGGCACCCCTTCGGCGAAGTCGGTCTTGAACACCATCGCGCCCTGCCGCAGCAGGTCGCGCAGCAGACCGGTGAACCACTCGGTGGCCGCCGGGTTGGTGAAGTCGACGATCCCGCAGACCGGGTAGGAGCCGTGCCAGACGTCGGCGATGTAGGTGGAGCCGTCCGGGCGGCGCAGGAAGTAGCCGGCCGCGTCGGCCTGCGCGAAGACCGGGCTGCCGGTCATGATGTACGGGTTCATCCAGAGGCTCACCTTGAACCCCTGCTCGGCGAGGGCGGCCAGCATGCCGGCCGGGTCGGGGAAGTTGGTGGCGTCCCAGGCCAGGTCGGACCAGGCGCCGTCGGCCTGCCAGTAGCAGTCCAGGTGCAGCACGTCGCACGGGATGCCGTCGGCGCGGATCCGTCGGGCCCGATCCAGGACCTTCTCCTGGCTGTCCACGAAGAAGCCGGACGAGATCCAGGTGCCGAACGCCCACTTCGGCGGCAGCACCGGTCGACCGGTCAGCCGGTCGTAGCGGTCCAGGATCTCGGCGGGGGTGGGGCCGGCGATCACGTAGTAGTCGATCAGGTCGTCCGGCACCAGGATCTGCACGCAGCTGTGCGTGGAGGAGCAGATGTCGAACTCCACCGGCATGCCGCTGTCGACCAGCACCCCGTAGCCACGGTCGGACAGGTACAGCGGGACGTTCTTGTGTGACCGGTCCGACTCGCTGCCGAAGGCGTCGAAGTTCCACATCAGCGCCCGCTGGCCGCGCTTGTCCAGCCGGGTGAACTTCTCGCCGAGCCCGACGAAGCGTTCGTCGCCGGGCGCGTCGAAGCTCTCGTGGTACGCGGCGACGGAGCCGTCGACCAGGGACCGGCCGAACGGCAGGGTGCGCAGCCGGCCGCTGATGTCGCGCTCGCCCCGGTTCTGGTTGAGCAGCACCCGACCCTGCCGGTCGAGGAACCGCAGATGCCACGGGTCGAGCCGCAGCTCGGCGACGACCGTTCCGGCGTCGACGCGTACCGTGTCGCCGGCCACGGTGACCGTGGCCGGGTACGGGCGCGGATCGACCAGCGGCAGCGCCCGGGCCGACCGGCTGCGGGCGTCGGGCGTCGCGCTCAGCCGGACCCGGATCACCCCCTCCCCGGCGGCGCTGACCGCGACCGTCAGCGTCTCACCGTCGGCGGTGCTGCCCTTGCCGGTGATCCCGGCCGCATCGGTGCCCAGCAGTTCGGCGCGGACCAGCGCGGACAAGCCCTCCTCGCCGGGCGCGCGGACCGGCAGGTCGGGCGGGTCGGCCACGAATGTCTCATGGGGGACCAGGGGCGGACGGTACGGCATGGGCTCTCCTCGTCGGTCCGGGGCTCGACGCTCCCTGGTGGAACCAGTGGCCTGGGGGCGACTAAATTAGTTTCTTTGGTAATCCAACAAACTGTCAACGTCGGAGGGAGCGCCGATGCGCTGGCCGAAAGGACTCGACGGGCTCTGCTACGGCGGGGACTACAACCCCGAGCAGTGGCCGGAGACGACCTGGGTCGAGGACGTCGAGCTGATGCGTCGCGCCCGGGTCAACCTGGTCACCGTCGGGGTGTTCGCCTGGTCCCGGCTGGAACCGCACCCCGGCGAGTACACCGTCGACTGGCTCGACCGGGCACTCGACCTGCTGCACCAGGGCGGGATCCGGGTCGTCCTGGCCACCCCGACCGCCTCGCCGCCGCCGTGGTTCTCCCTCGCCCACCCCGACGCGCTGCCGGTCACCGCCGACGGGGTACGGCTGCGGCACGGCAGCCGGGACACGTACTGCGCGGCCGCCCCCGCGTACCGCGTCGCGGCCCGGCGCATCGCCGCGATGCTCGCCGAACGCTACCGCGACCACCCGGCGCTGGCGATGTGGCACGTGCACAACGAGTACGGCACGGTCTGCCACTGCCCGCACGCGGCCGACGCGTTCCGGCGGTGGCTGCGGCAGCGCTACGGTGACCTGGACCGGCTCAACGAGGCGTGGACCGGTGCGTTCTGGAGCCAGTGCTACTCCGACTGGACGCAGATCGACCCGCCGCGCGCCACCCAGTACCTGACCAACCCGACGCAGGTGCTGGACTTCCGCCGGTTCTGGTCCGACGAACTGCTCGCCGCCTATCGCGACCAGCGCGACCTGCTCCGCGAACACACGCCGGACGTGCCGGTCACCACCAACTATGTGCTCGGCGACTGGGTCCCGGTGGACCACGCCCGGTGGGCGCTGGAGGTCGACCTGATCGCCGTCGATCACTATCCGACCGAGACCGACGGCCGGGCCGAGGAACAGACCGCGCTCGCCGCCGACCTCGCCCGGTCCTGGTCACGCCCGGTCACCGGGGACGGGTCACCGCCATCGGCCGGCCGGCACCGGCCCTGGCTGCTGATGGAGAGCGCGCCCAACCTGATCTACCGGTACGCCGAGGGGACCGTCTACGCCAAGGAACCCGGCCGGATGCTGCGGCACAGCATCGCCCACGTCGCGCGCGGCTCCCGGGGCGCGATGTTCTTCCAGTGGCGGGCGCCGCGCGGCGGTGCCGAGCTGTTCCACTCGGCGATGGTGCCGCACGCCGGCGCCGACTCCCGGACGTTCCGGTCGGCGGTACAGCTCGGCGAGGCGCTGCGGCTGCTCGCCGCGACCGACACCGCCGCGGTGACGGCCCGGGCCGCGATCGGCTGGGACGCCGCCAGCGGGTGGGCGCTGCAGCATCCCGGGCTGCCGTCGGGGCACATCTCGTACGCCGACGAGGTGGCCGCCGCGCACCGGGCGCTGTGGCGGTGCGGGATCACCACCGACTTCGTCTGCCCGGCGGCCGGACCACTGGACCTGACCGGCTACCGGATCCTGGTGCTGCCTGCGCTGTACCTGATGGACGACGCCGTCGCGGACACCCTCGCCGACTGGGTACGGGCCGGCGGTCAACTGGTGGTCAGCTACCTGTCCGGGGTCGCCGACCCCGACGCCCGGGTCCGGCTGGGCGGGTATCCGGGTGCCCTGCGTGAGCTGCTCGGCGTCCGCAGCGAGGAGTTCCTGCCGCTCGGTCCGGACGGCACCGCGCCGCTGTCCGGCGGGCGCATCGGACGGCTGTGGCGGGAACGGGTCGAGGCCCGCGGGGCCGAACCGGTGCTCAACTACGTCGATGGCGTGCTGGCTGGTCAGCCGGCGGTGACCCGTCGGTCGGTCGGTGCCGGGGCCGCCTGGTACCTGTCCACCAGGCTGGACGACGACGGCTACCGGGAACTGCTGGCGGTGGTCGCCGCCGAGGCCGGGGTGGCACCGGTGCTGCCCGCCGCGCCCGCCGGGGTGGAGGCGGTACGCCGGGTGGACGGCACCACCCGATGGCTGTTCCTGTTCAACCATGGCCGGGAGGAAGCGGTGGTGGCGGCCACCGGTGAGGTGCTGGTCTCCGGTGGCGTCCTGCCGTCCGGGGAGATCATGGTGGCCAGCGACGTCCTGCCCGCCGGTGAGGTCCTGTTGGCGGTCGGTGCCGGCTCGGCCGATTCCGGCCGGTCGACCGGCCGATGGCCGGTCGGCTCGGCTGGTGTCACCGGCACACCGGGTCGCGGCCGGGGCGCTCGTCGGGTCCGGGTGCCAGCGGGCGGGCTGCTGGTGCTGCGGGAGCCGGACCAACCGGTGGGTGACCGCAGCCGCCGGCACGGACCCCGCCGGGCTCCGATGGACATCGACATTGATCGAGGAAAGCGATTGCCCTAGCATTGGCCTGCACGGGAGCCGACCGACGACCGCCGCACCGCGGTCGACCGATCCAGCGCAGCGCCACCGGGCGTACGCCCCGGCCGGGCAGCCGGGCGTCCGTCCCTTGCCGCCCGCCCTCTGCTCCCGGAGACTCTCATGCGCAATGTCCCTCCCAACAGTTCCCGGTCCCAGCCCGGGAATCCCCGCCGAGCCCTGCTCGCCGTCGCGACCGCGGTGGCCACCGCGGCCGGTGCCGGCGTGGCCACCACGATCCTCGCGTCGCCGGCCGCCGCAGCCGCCGGCTGCGCGGTCGACTACCGCGTCACCAGCCAATGGCCCGGTGGCTTCGGCGCCAGCGTGTCCGTGACCAACCTCGGTGACCCCGTCACCTCCTGGCAGCTGACCTGGTCGTTCGGCGCCGGGCAGACGATCACCCAGGCGTGGAACGCGGCGGTGACGCAGAACGGTGCCCAGGTCACCGCGGACAACGTCGGCTACAACGGGAACCTGGCCACCAACGCCAGCACCGAGTTCGGCTTCAACGGATCCTGGAACAACAGCAGCAATCCGGTCCCGACGACCTTCGCGCTCAACGGGACCACCTGCACCGGCGGCGTCGCGCCGACCACCGCACCCCCGCCGACGACGGCACCCCCGACCACGGCACCCCCGACCACCGCCCCACCGACCACGGCGCCACCGACCACGGCGCCACCGCCCACCACCCCGCCGCCGACGCCGGGGCCCGGCGCCAAGCAGATGGAGGACCTCGACCGGGGGCTGATCAGCGTCCGCTCCGGATCCGGCAACCTGGTTTCCTGGCGGCTGCTCGGCACCGAGGCCGCCGGCACCGGCTTCCACGTCTACCGTGGCTCCACCCGGGTCACCTCGTCGCCGGTCACCGCGTCGACCAACTACTACGACGCCGGTGCCGCGTCCAACGCCAGCTACACGGTCCGGGCGGTGGTCGGCGGCGTCGAGCAGCCCGCGTCCCCGGCGTCGCTCACCTTCGCCGACGGCTACCTCGACGTACCGCTGCAGGTGCCGCCGGGCGGCACCACCCCGTCCGGGGAGTGGTACAGCTACTCGGCGAACGACGCCAGCGTCGGTGACCTCGACGGTGACGGGCAGTACGAGATCGTGCTCAAGTGGGATCCGTCCAACGCCAAGGACAACTCCCAGTCCGGCTACACCGGTAACGTCTATGTCGACGCGTACCAGCTCGACGGGACCCGGCTGTGGCGCGTCGACCTGGGTCGCAACATCCGGGCCGGGGCCCACTACACCCAGTTCCAGGTGTACGACTACGACGGCGACGGCCGGGCCGAGGTGGCGATGAAGACCGCCGACGGCACCCGCGACGGCCGGGGCACCGTGATCGGCAACGCCGGCGCCGACTACCGCAACTCGTCCGGTTACGTGCTCTCCGGTCCGGAGTTCCTGACCATGTTCGACGGCCAGACCGGTGCGGCGATGTCCACCGTCAACTACGTGCCGGCCCGGGGCAACGTGTCGTCCTGGGGCGACTCGTACGGCAACCGGGTGGACCGGTTCCTCGCCGGCACCGCCTACCTGGACGGCCAGCGACCATCGTTGATCATGTCACGCGGCTACTACACCCGCACCGTCATCGCCGCCTGGGACTTCCGCAACGGCAACCTCACCCAGCGGTGGGTCTTCGACTCCAACTCGTCGGGCAACGGCAGCTACGCCGGGCAGGGCAACCATTCGCTGTCCATCGCCGACGTCGACCGCGACGGCCGCGACGAGATCGTCTTCGGCGGTGCCACCATCGACGACAACGGTCGCGGCCTGTGGAACACCAGCCTGAACCACGGCGACGCCGGCCACGTCGGTGACCTCGACCCGGGGCGGTCCGGGCTGGAGTACTTCAAGGTCCAGGAGGACGGCTCGAAGCCGTCGTCGGCGCTGATCGACGCCCGCACCGGGCAGATCATCTGGCAGACCCCGACCGGCGGGGACAACGGCCGGGGCGTGTCGGCGGACATCTGGGCCGGCAGCGCCGGTGCCGAGTCCTGGTCGTCGGCGGTGGACGGGCTGCGCTCGCCGACCGGCGGCAACGTCGGACGCAAGCCGTCGTCGGCCAACTTCCTCAGCTGGTGGGACGGCGACCCGGTCCGGGAACTGCTCGACCAGACCCGGATCGACAAGTACGGCACCTCCGGCGACACCCGGCTGTTGACCGGCTCCGGGGTGGCATCGAACAACGGCACCAAGGCGACCCCCGCGTTGTCGGCCGACCTGTTCGGCGACTGGCGGGAGGAGGTCATCTGGCGGACCAGCGACTCCCGCGCGTTGCGGATCTACGCCACCCCGCACACCACCGACCGACGGATCCACACCCTGATGCACGACCCGCAGTACCGGGTGGCGGTCGCCTGGCAGAACACCGCCTACAACCAGCCGCCACACCCGTCGTTCTTCATTGGCGCCAACATGCCGGCACCACCGACGCCGAACGTCTACTTGCGGTGAATGTCTACCTTCTGGTGAATCCGGCGGCCGGCTGAGTGAGCCGGCGGCCGACTGAGTGAGCCGGCCGCCGTAGACGCGCCGACGGGGGACCGGAACCCGGTCCCCCGTCGGCGGACGCGACGACATCCACCCCACGCGTGATCTCGTGCGTCGAACCATCACCTGCCAAAGACGATAGCCAGCGGACCGTCGCGCGGCGGTGACCAGCTGATGAAGCTCCTGTTTCCGGCTATTGATCGCCGTCCGTGGGGTGACCCGGGTCACCAGCCACCAGCTCGAACGAGCGCACCCGGTCGGCGACGTCGTACACCATCGTGGTCAACATCAGCTCGTCGGCACCGGTGCGCTCGCGCAACTCGTGCAGCGCCCGCCGGACCGTGTCGGGGGAGCCGACCGCCTGCTCGTCGTTGCGTTGGCGGATGAACTGCCGCTCGAGATCCGTGTACGGATAGGCGGCCGCTTCCTCCGGGCTGACCAGTGCCTCCGGCCGCCCAGCGCGCAGCCGCAGGAACGCCAGGGCGGCCGGGCCGGACAGCCACTCGGCCCGCTCGTCCGACTCGGCGCAGACGACGTTGACCGCGACCATCGCGTACGGCCGGTCCAACCACACCGACGGGCGGAAATGCTGCCGGTACAGCGCGAGCGCCGGCAGCGTGTTGGCCGCACTGAAATGGTGTGCGAAGGAGAACGGCAGACCCAGGGTGCCGGCGAGTTGGGCGCTGAATCCGCTGGAACCGAGCAGCCAGATCGCCGGTGACTGCCCGGCGTGCGGGGTCGCGGCGATCGGTCCGGCGTCGCCGCGCAGATAGCCGATCAGGGTCGCCAGCTCCTGCGGGAACGTCTCGGCGCCCAGCCCGGCCATGGTGCGCCGCAGCGCCAGTGCGGTGGCCTGATCGGTGCCCGGGGCCCGGCCGATGCCGAGATCGACCCGGCCCGGGTGCAGCGCCTCCAACGTGCCGAACTGCTCGGCGACCACCAGCGGGGGATGGTTGGGCAGCATCACCCCGCCGGAGCCGACCCGGATCGTTGAGGTGGCCGCGGCCAGGTGGGCGAGCAGCACCGCCGGGGCCGAGCTGGCGATGGCGGGCATGTTGTGGTGTTCGGCCACCCACAACCGGTGGTAGCCGAGCTGCTCGACTCGGCGGGCCAGCTCGGTGGTGTGCCGCAGCGCCTCACCGGCGGATCTGCCGGCGGCGACTGGGGCCACGTCGAGGACGGAGAGCGGTACGTCGATCACACCTGTGCCCAACCCGGTGCCGCGCCCGGATCTTCCCGCCGCCCGGATCTTCCGCCGCCCGGATCTCCCGGCATCGTCGGTTCGGCTAACCTCGGCGGCGAGCGGCAGCCGGCCGCCGCGCAGACGAGGAGACTGGTCGATGCGGATCGTGGACGCCCGGGTGATCGTGACCTGCCCGGGCCGCAACTTCGTCACCTTGAAGATCGTCACCTCGGACGGTGTGACCGGCGTCGGCGACGCCACCCTCAACGGCCGTGAACTGGCCGTCGCCAGCTACCTGCGTGACCACGTGGTACCGACGCTGATCGGTCGGGACGCGAGCCGGATCGAGGACACCTGGCAGTACCTGTACCGGGGTGCCTACTGGCGGCGCGGCCCGGTCACGATGAGCGCCATCGCGGCAGTCGACACCGCGCTGTGGGACATCAAGGGAAAGGTCGCCGGGCTGCCGGTCTACCAGCTGCTCGGCGGTCGCTGCCGCGACGGGGTCACCGTCTACGGCCACGCCAACGCCGAGACGGTCCCCGAGGTGCTCGCCGAGGTGGCCCGCTACGTCGACCTCGGCTACCGGGCGGTGCGGGTGCAGACCGCCGTCCCGGGCCTGCCGGCCACCTACGGCGTCGGCAAGGACCGGATGTTCTACGAGCCGGCCGACGCCGCGATCCCCACCGAGACCACCTGGTCGACCGAGCGCTACCTGGTGCACACCCCGCAGGTCTTCGCGGCGGTACGCGACGAGTTCGGCCCGCACCTGAAGCTGCTGCACGACGCCCACCACCGGCTCACCCCGATCGAGGCGGCCCGGCTCGGCAAGGACCTCGAACCGTACCGGCTGACCTGGCTGGAGGACCCGGTCCCGGCCGAGCTGCAGGAGGGCTTCCGGCTGATCCGCCAGCACACCACCACCCCGATCGCCGTCGGCGAGGTCTTCAACACCATCTTCGACTGCCAGCAGCTGATCACCGAGCAGTTGATCGACTACGTCCGGACCACGGTGGTGCGGGCCGGCGGGATCAGTCACCTCCGGCGGATCTTCGACCTGGCGGCGCTGCACCACGTCCGCAGCGGCTCGCACGGCGCCACCGACCTGTCCCCGGTCTGCATGGCGGCGGCCCTGCACGTCGACCTGAGTATCCCCAACTTCGGCTTGCAGGAGTACATGCGGCACACCGAGGCCACCGACGAGGTCTTCCCGCACTCGTACCGGTTCGCCGACGGCTACCTGCACCCTGGCGAGGAACCCGGGCTCGGCGTCGACATCGACGAGTCCGCAGCGGCGCGCTACCCGTACGCGCCGGCCTCGTTGCCGGTCAACCGGCTCACCGACGGGTCGATGCACAACTGGTGACCCGACCCGACCCGGCCGGTCGGTTCCCACCGGCACGCATCGATGTGAGGCTGAGATACCCTACGACGCAGGTTTGAGGTATCTCAGCCTCACATCGACGAGGCGCTGCGGCTCTTCCGGCTCAGCCGACACGCAGGGCTGCGGCCATGGGTGGTCGGTCGACCGGGTCACCGGAGCGGCGCATTGCCCACAGCGGTGGTCCGCCGGCTGGCAGGTGCGCCACCCGGACGATCCGGTAGCCGTGGCGTTCGTGGAACACCCGCTGTCGCTGGCTGCTCGCCTCGACCACGGCCGGCATGCCGATCCGGTCCAGCCGGGCATGATGCGCGGCGAGTAGCGCCGACCCGATGCCTCGCTGTCTCAGCCAGGGTGCCGCCGCCAGGAACGCCAGATGGTGGTGCCGGCCTGTCGGCTCCACTCGGCCGGCGGTGAAGGTGTAGTGCGCGTACGGGCCGTGCCGGTCACCGCAGGCCCGCAACCGCCGCCGTTGATGCTCCGCTCCGAGCAGCCGGTCGAACGGGTGCGGGTACCAGATCGCCACCCCGTCGCAGTGGCCGACGACGTCGACGATGCCGTGCCGGACGCCGAACTCCAGCTCGGCGGTGAAGAACTGGTGCATCGTCAGGTACCGCAACGCGTGGTCGCTGATCAGCCAGGACACCACCGGGTCCAGCACACACGACTGCGCCAGCAACTCGGCCAATGGCTCCACATCAGCGGCCGTCGCGGCCCGTACGGTCAGCATGGCCGCCACGTCCACACCAGGAACCGGTCGAACAGCTCCGCCGCAGTGACGTCGGGCAGGTCGAACGCCGCCTCGGTCATCCGCTCTACCATGTACGTCGCCAACGCGACCGGCCCGAACAGCCCTGCCAGCTCGACCCGCGCCACCAGACACGGCCACGCCCCGCCGCATCCGGCGCACGACCACGACGGCCGTACCACTACATGAGCATCGCCGCCGCACGCGGATAGGTCCCGCAACTGTGCCCTCACCGCGACCACCGGCCCCGGTTCATTCGAGCCGCGTCTACCGCAGCCCGACCGACAGCACCCGCCCGACCAGCGCCGGCCGCGCCGGTCCGGCCGGCCGGTCCGGTCGGGCTGAACCGCATCGAATGCCGAGGCGCGCACTCCGGACACCGCAACGTCGCCCCACACCTCGGACACCATCGCTGCTTCAGCCGGAACGTGAAGAAGCCGACGCCGAGGCCGAGCAGCAGCCCGCCCATTGCGGTGATCAGCAAAAACACGTGTGACCTCCAGTCTTGACCAGCCGGACGTGGTCCGGGCTCTCATGTCCGATCTGCTGCGGTAGGCGACACGCGACCGACCTGCGGAGATCAGTTCAAAACTTGTTGTCTACATCGGATCGCGATGGCAGGTGTTCTGCCTGTAGTCAGCTACGGTCCGACATGACCAGTTCACCCTGCAACCCTCGTGGTGAGACAATCATGCTGAGAAACGACTAGTGGGCGGTGATGCATGCGCCGTCTCGCGGCAAGCCGGACGACGCATCAAGATGAGACTGGGAGGATGGTGCCGATGGCTGAAGTGGGATCGACGGTGCCGCGGCGGGAGCTTGGCCGGCTGCTGAGGCAGGCCCGAGAGCAAGCCGGAATCGGCCTGGAGGCCGCGGCCTCCGACCTTGAGTGGTCGCGCGCCAAGATGTACCGCATCGAGTCAGGTCAGACCCCCGTGCGAGCGCTTGATGTCGACCAGATGTGCCGCCTGTACGGGGCGTCATCGGAGATGACCGAGGTCTTGATCAGCCTTGCAAAGGAGTCCAAGAGCAAGGGCTGGTACCACGCCTACGGGGAGGTCATCCCTCGATGGTTCGAGCTGTACGTAGGCCTTGAGTCTGCGGCCAGCCGCATTCGGACCTACGAACACGCCTTGGTGCCCGGCCTGTTGCAGACCCCCGACTACACCGCCGAGGTAGCGCGAACTCGGCAGGGTGTCAGCGAGGACGAAGTCGCCAAGCTCGTTGGCCTGCGGGCGGAACGTCAACGCCTGCTGGTCCGAAAGCGGCCGGCTGCCCCCTCTCTGGATGTCATTATCGAGGAGGCGCTCCTGCACGCTAGCGTTCCCGGCATGGCTGAGCAGATTGACCGACTCGTGGAGGCGGGCGTGGCGCCCAACGTGTCCGTCCGGCTCCTTCCACTCAGCAAGAAGTTGAGCCAGGTCGCTATTGCCGGCAGCTTCGTCATCTTGGATTTCCCGACCAATGGTGCCCGATCTGCAGAGCCGACGACCGTATACAACGAAGGACTTTCGGGAGCGCTCTACATCGACCGATTTGAAGAAGTGAGGGCGTACGCCGAGGTGTGGAACACCCTTACGCGTCAGGCATTGAGCGTTGAAGAGTCTCGTAAACTCATGCAGGAAATCAAGGGGAGGAATCATGTCTGATCTGACTGGTGCGGCGTGGCGAAAGAGTAGCCGAAGTAGCTCCCAAGGCAACTGTGTGGAGGTTGCAACCAACCTCCCAGGAATCGTCGCCGTCCGAGACAGCAAAGATCGGGAAGGGGCGACGTTGCTCTTCGCTTCTCGCGGATGGGATGCCTTCCTCGGCTTCGCCAGACTTTCGAGGTAACCATCTCGCAATGGTGACCGTTTGGAGGCCGAAAGGAGCCCTGCCCGGCGGTGACAAGCCGGGTGGGGCTCCTGTCTCCGCGTCCGTGCCCACGTAGGACACGACCGGGCCGGCGGTGGGTGGCGGTCAGGCCGGCACCGGCAGTGGGGGCAGGGCTGTGCAGGATCACGTAGATCGTCCGTGGCAGCTCGACCTCCGGCGTGCACCGCGCAGTACCCGAGGTCGTGAAGACCCGCTCGCTACGTACGACACCCCTGCCACCCGCGAGTTGGACGAACGCGTACGGAGTCTGGTCGCATAGCACCATGACATCGGACGTCCAGCGGGTAGCCGTCGTCACCGGAGCCAACCGAGGGCTCGGCAGAGCAATCGCCCAGCAACTCGCACAGGCCGGCCTCCACGTCGTGGTCACCGCCAGAAGTGAGGAAGCCGCAGAACGGACAGCCGCCGAGCTGACCGGTCTCGGCCTGTCGGCTTCCGGGCACCAGCTCGACATCACCGACCCCGCCAGCGTCGCCCGCGCCATGGCCGACGTCGGCTACCAGTACGGCAGACTCGACGTCCTCGTCAACAACGCAGCTATCGCCATCGACCGAGGCCAGGCAGCCAGCGCAGCCGACATGGAGAAGGTCGCCGCGACCCTCGACGCGAACCTCATCGGCACCTGGCGCTGCTGCACCGCCGCCATCCCCGAGATGAAGAAGAACCGGTACGGCCGGATCGTCAACGTCACCAGCCACATGGGCACATCCGCCGAGATGGGCACCGGCAGCGTCTCCTACCGAGTCTCCAAAGCCGGCGTCAACGCACTCACCCAGATCCTCGCGGCAGAACTACACGACCACAACATCCTCGTCAACGCAGCATCGCCGGGACAGGTCGACACCCGCCTCGCCTACGGCAAGGCCAACCACACCCCCCGGCGAAGCAGCCGACACCTTTACCTGGCTCGCCACGCTCCCCGACGACGGACCCACCGGCCACCTCTTCTACAACCGCAAGCTACTACCCTGGTAGGTAGGAGATAGGCGGAAGGCAACCGGGGAGGAATCATGTCTGATCTGACCGGTGCGGAGTGGCGTAAGAGCAGCCGAAGTAGCTCACAAGGCAACTGTGTCGAGGTTGCAACTAACGTAACTAATCAGGTCGGCCGGTTCGGGCTGGTTTGATCTTGGTGGGGTTGTTGGGCAGGATGTCCGGGTGCCTGACGTGCCTTCCATCGTGGAGCTGCTGGAGCGGCTCGTGGCGTTGGAGGAGGCCGTCGCGCGGCGGGATGCGCGGATCGCGGTTTTGGAGGCGGAGAACGCCGAGTTGCGGCGTCGGTTGGGTCAGACGCCGAGGAACTCGAATCTCCCGCCGTCGGCTCAGGGGTTGGACAAGCCCGCGCCGAGGTCGTTGCGGGGCCGGTCGGGACGCCGGGTGGGTGGTCAGGACGGTCACCGGGGGCAGACGTTGCGGCAGGTCGACGTGCCGGACGAGACGGTTGTCCACGAGCCGGCGGTGTGTGGCGGGTGTGGTGACGGCCTGGCCGGTGCGGCGGTTGTCGCGGTGACCCGGCGTCAGGTGTTCGAGATCCCGACGGTCGCTGCCCGGGTGGTCGAGCATCGTCTCGTGGCGCGGCGGTGTAGGTGTGCGGCGGTGACCTGTGCGGACGCGCCCGTCGGGGTGGACGCGCCGGTGCAGTACGGTCCCCGGCTGGCGGCGGTCGTGGTGTATCTGCTGGTCGCGCAGTTCGGGGCGCAGAAACGTGTCGCGCGGGCGGTCAGTGATCTGTTCGGGGTGCCGGTCTCGCAGGGCAGTGTCGCGGCGTTGACCGCCCGGGCCGCGCGTCGTCTGGAGGGTGACTTCCTGGCCGTGGTGCGCCGGGCGTTGGCCCGGGCGCGGTTGGCGCACTTCGACGAGACCGGGTTCCGGGTCGCCGGTCGTCTGCACTGGGTCCATTCGGTGTCGACCGACAGGTTGAGCCTGCTGTACGTGCACCGCCGTCGTGGGCGGGAGGCGATGGACGACGGTGGGGTCCTGCCGTCGTTCGCCGGGATCGCCGTGCACGACGCGTGGGCGCCGTATGACTGCTATCCGGACGCGACGCACGCGTTGTGCTGCGCGCATCTGCTGCGTGAGTTGGTGGCCGCCGGTGAGTTCGACCCGGACGCGACCTGGGCCGGGCAGGCGATCCGGGCGTTGCTGGACCTCAAGACCGCCGCCGAGGCCGCTCGCGCCGCCGGCCGGGACCGGGTGCCGGTGGACGTCCTCACCTGCGGGGTCGCCTCGTTCCGCCACGCCGCGCTGGTCGGGGTCAAGCAGCACGCCGACGCGCGGACCCCGGTCGGGCGCAAACTCCACGCCCTGGCCCGGCGGATACACGAGCGTATCGATGACTACCTGCGGTTCGCGTACGACCTGCGATGTCCGTTCGACAACAACGCGGCCGAGCGTGAGGTCCGCATGGTCAAGGTCCGACAGAAGATATCCGGCGCCATGCGCACCTTCACCGGCGCGGAACACTTCTGCCACCTGCGGTCCTACCTCGCCACCGCGGGCAAACACGGCGTCAATCAACTTGACGCACTCATCCAGCTGACCTCCGGCCGACCATGGATCCCCGCCACCAACTGACCTGATTAGTTACCAACTAACTACCCAGGAATCGTCGCCGTCCGAGACAGCAAAGATCGGGAAGGGGCGACGTTGTTCTTCACGTCCCACGGATGGGATGCCTTCCTCGTTTTCGCCAGAGTAACGAGGTATCCGCCCATCTCCAGACGCGTGCACCGTGATCCACAGCGCTCCAGCTGACCACACGCCGGCGTGTCGGGTCGAAGAGACGCTGTGGATCACGGCTGTACGAGGTCGGTCAGCGAGGACGTCGCCACGAGCGCGGCTCCAGGGGCAGGCTGTGAGCGATCAGACTGGCACCGGCAGTGGGGGCAGCGGGCTGTGCAGCACCAGGCAGATGGTTCGCAGCAGTTCGACCTCCGGCACCGTCATGACGCCGTCGTGGCTGATCACCTCGACCGTCGCGGCGATCAGCCGGGCCTTGTCAGCCGGCCGCAGTCTGTCGAGTTCGGACCAGACCGACTCCAGGTCGAGCAACCCGCCGGCCGGTGGGGCGAACCGCACGTCGGACCGGTGCGGCAGAGCGTGCGCCGCACCGGCGGCGAAGGCCCGCTGCGCGGCGGCCGGGTCCGGGTGCCCGGCCTGGGCGAGCACGCTGAGCAGCGTCTGTACGGCAGGTTGGCTGGCGCGCAGCGTACGGCGGCCGTGGCCCGGCTGCGACGATGGCCGCAGCGATTCGCGCAGCTCATCGCCGACGAGCCGGGACAGGCAGTACTCGAAAACGCTGACCCGGCCATCGGCCCGGACCAGGGTGGCCATCGCATCGGCGAGCGTGTCGCGTTCGGCCGGTGACCGCTGCGCCAACGCGGGGAAGGCGATCTCGGCCAGCGGCAGCCGCAGCATCGGGTGCAGGCCGGCGGTCCGCGCACCGGCCTGCCAGGCGGCGTCGGCGAGCGGGGTGCCGTACCGCTGGGTGATGGCGGCATGCTGGCCGGCGCGGACCTGCGGGTCGGCCGACAGCAGCAGGCCGAGGATCAACGGTGCCACTGTGTCCGGTCGACGGGCCTGCTCCGTCAGCTCGTGCGGGATCCGGGAGAGCAGGTCGGCGGCGTGTTGGTAGGCGCTCGCCGGCGGCGCGCCGATCCGGTCGACGACCTGGGCCGGGTCCATCGGCACCCGGGTGTCGTCGGCGGGCAACGCGGCGTCGGCGGGCAACGCGGCACCGCCCGGGGTGCCGCCGGTCAGCCCGAGCGCGCGGTCCTCGGCCAGCCCGGACGGCGGGGCCGCCGCCCACCGCCTGGACAGTGTGGTCAGCTCGGCCGGGTCGAAGCTGGGATCGAGCGCCTTGATCCGGTCGGCGATCGGTGGATGCGTCGAGAACAGCGCGGTCAGCCTGCCACCCGGCCCGAACAGCATGTGGCCGACCTCTTCGGACTTCGGACTCTTCAGCTGTGACCCGGCGGGCAGCCCGGCGATCTTCTTGAGCGCGCCGGCCAGCCCGGCGGTCTGCCGGGTGAACTGCACCGCCGACGCGTCGGCCAGGTACTCGCGCTGCCGGGAGACCGACGCTTTGATCAGCCGGCCGACCAGCACACCGACGTACCCGGCGGCGATCATCGCCAGCCCGATCAGCGGCAGCGGGTTGCCGCCCCGGTTGTCGCCGCGGGAGCGGCCACCACTGACGAATCCGGTGCGGAGCAGCCCACGGCCGATCACCGCCAGGAACAGGATGCCGAACAGCAGCCCCATCAGCCGGATGTTGAGTCGCATGTCGCCGTTGACCACGTGGCTGAACTCGTGAGCGATGACGCCCTGCAGTTCGTCGCGGTTGAGCCGCTCCAGCGTGCCACGGGTGACCGCGATCGCCGCGTCCGAGGTCGACCAGCCGGCGGCGAACGCGTTGATGCCCTCCTCGCGCGGCAGCAGGTAGATCTCCGGCACCGGCACGCTGGAGGCGATGGCGATCTCCTCCACCACGTTGCGCAGCCGGCGCAGCTGCGGGTCGGTGGTGTCCGGCGGCACCGGTACGCCGCCGAGCTCCCGGGCCACCCGCCCGCCGCCACCGCGCAGCGTGACGGTGCGGACCAGCGCCGCCAGGCCGATCACCGCAACGGTCGCCAGGCTGGTCACCACCAGCATGCCGAGGAGCGCGGCCGGTTGCCGGGACGCGCCGTCGAAGACGACGAAGACGGCGAGGTCGACCACGGCGACGATGCCGACCACGGCGAGCACGAACAGGGCGACCAGCCGGGCGGAGACCCGCCGGACCTGACGCTGGCGCTCGAAGAAGTTCATCGATCAGAAGGTGATCCGGGGGGCCTGCCGCTGCTGCGGATCGTCGACCTCGAACGGGGCGGCCGGGCCGAACGAGAACATGTTCGCGATCATGCTGCCGGGGAACCGTTCCCGCTTGTTGTTGTAGCCCATCACCGCGTCGTTGTAGGCCTGCCGGGCGAACGCGACCCGGTTCTCGGTGGAGGTCAGCTCCTCGGTCAGCTGCATCATGTTCTGGTTGGCCTTGAGGTCCGGGTACGCCTCGGAGAGCGCGAACAGCCGGCCCAGGCTCTGGGTCAGCATGTTCTCGGCACCGGCGAGCTGCTGCATGGCGGCCGGGTCGCCGGGCCTGCCGGTCGCGGCGGCCTGCGCGTCGACCGCGCCGCCGCGAGCGGCGATCACCGCTTCGAGCGCCTCACGTTCGTGTCTCATGTACCCCTTGGCGACCTCGACGAGGTTGGGGATGAGATCGTGGCGTCGGGTCAGCTGTACGTCGATCTGGGCGAACGCGTTCCGGAACGCGTTACGGGCGGTGACCAGTCCGTTGTACACCGCCACGCCGTACCCGGCGAAGACCAGCACCACCAGCGAGATTATGCAAAAGAGTGCAATGACCAGCTCCATAACCAGCCGAGCCTACGCCCTCGGCGGGCTCGGTGACCCTGGTCTTGGACATCCGCAGCGGCTGGCGGGTCGACGACGGCGTGCCGGCCGGTCGGGTGGTGCCCCCGGTGGGATTCGAACCCACACTGTCGGAGGTTTGAGCTCCGTCTCTCTACCGGTTGGAGTACGGGGACCTTTGTCGGGTCTGGGGCCCGGCTACGGCAAGCCTACCTACTACGCTGAAGGCGGCGACACCCAACCCGGTGGGTGTCGGGTGGCAAGCGTTGGGGGTAGGGGTACGTGGCCGACACGCAGGCGGGTGCCGAGCGCAGGCGGGTGCTGATCGCGGAGGACGAGGCGTTGATCCGCCTCGATCTGGCGGAGATGCTCCTGGAGGAGGGCTACGACGTGGTCGGCGAGGCCGGGGACGGCGAGACGGCCGTCCGGCTCGCCGAGGAGCTCAAGCCCGACCTGGTCATCCTTGACATCAAGATGCCGATCATGGACGGGTTGGCGGCGGCCGAGCGGATCGCCGGTGGCCGGATCGCCCCGGTGGTCATCCTCACCGCCTTCAGCCAGCGGGACCTGGTGGAGCGGGCCCGGGCGGCGGGTGCGATGGCGTACCTGGTGAAGCCGTTCCAGAAGAGTGACCTGGTGCCGGCGATCGAGATCGCGCTGTCCCGCTACTCCGAGGTGGCCGCGCTGGAGTCGGAGGTCGCTGGCCTGACCGACCGGCTGGAGACCCGCAAGGTCGTCGAGCGGGCCAAGGGCATGTTGATGACCTCGTACGGCATGACCGAGCCGCAGGCGTTCAAGTGGATCCAGCGGATGGCGATGGACCACCGGATGACCATGCGCGACGTCGCCGACCGGATCCTGGCCGAGACGCCCGGTGAGGCCGCCAGCCAGCAGCAGTGAGCCGAGGCCGCCAGCCAGCAGCAGTGAGCCGCTGCCCCGGCATCGACGTCGGGGGATGACGGTCGTCTCGTGTTACAGCCATACGGGCAGTCAGGCCACGCTACGTAACGTTTTTGTCAACGGCCCTTCCTGAACCTTACGGCGTGCCCGGCAGGTGGGATAGCGTCCCGCCCCAAGGCCGGGATAACGGCTGGGTGCGTGCTTCCCGCAAGAGCCAATCGGCAGTGGGTGGTTCGGGCCAATTGGATCTAGGAGGGTTTCGAGCCTTGAAGCGTAATCTTGTCCGCGTGCTCGGCGGCGTCGCCATGATGGCGCTCGTCGCGGGCGGCGCCGCCTGCGGCGGCGGCGACGGCGACACTACGGAAGCTGGCGGCGATGCGTGTGGTTACAAGATCGCCTTTTTCGGGGCGCTGACCGGCCCCTCTGCGGCGCTCGGCATCAACGAGAACAACGGTGCCGCGCTCGCGGTCGAGCAGTACAACGAGGCGAACCCGGACTGCAAGGTCGAGCTGGTTGGCCTGGACTCGCAGGGCAGCCCGGACCAGGCGCCGGGTCTGGCCCAGCGGGCCATCGACGACGAGAAGATGCTCGGCATCGTCGGTCCGGCGTACTCCGGTGAGTCGGAGGCAGCCGGCCCGCTGTTCGCCGAGGCCGGTCTGGTCACCATCACCCCGTCGGCGACCCGGCCGAGCCTGGCCGACCAGGGCTGGCCGACCTTCTTCCGGGGCGTCGGCAACGACCTGAGCCAGGGTCCGGCCGCCGGTGTCTACATCCGCGACGTGCTGAACGCGGAGAAGGTCTTCGTCATCGACGACCAGTCGGCGTACGGCGCCGGGCTGGCCGACGAGGTCAAGAACGTCCTCGGTGACCTGGTTGTCGACTCCGACAAGGTCCAGGGCGAGGGCAAGCAGGTCGACTTCTCCGCGACCGTCACCAAGGTGCGTTCCTCGGAGGCGGACGCGGTCTTCTTCGGTGGCTACTACCAGGAGGCCGGCCTGATCCGTAAGCAGCTCACCGACGCGGGCATCACCGCGACGATGGTTGCCGGTGACGGCGTCAACGACCCGGCGTTCGTCGAGTCGGCCGGTGCGGCTGCGGCCGAGGGCACCATTCTCACCTGCCCCTGCCAGCCGGCCACCGAGGCGCGCGGTAGCTTCGCCGCCGACTACGAGGCGCTGCACGGCAGCCCGCCGGGCACCTACAGCGACACCGCCTACGACGCGGCGAACATCATGCTCGAGGGCATCAAGGAGGGCAACACCACCCGCGAGGCGCTGCTCGAGTGGGTGCGTGGCTACGAGGGCGAAGGCGTCGCGGCCAGCTACAAGTTCGACGAGAAGGGCGAGATGGACGTCAACCAGGTTGTCGTCTGGGCGTTCAAGGTCGTCGACGGCGAGGTCGTGGCGGACCAGGAGATCCCCAAGCCCTGATCCGCCCGATCGGCGAGATCAGCTGTCTAGCGGGTGCGGCCGGGAGCACGCTCCCGGCCGCACCCGACTCTTTTCCCAGCCCTCGATGGAGCACCCTCCTTGGACGTCAACGGACTGCTCTCGAACTTCGGAGAGCTCACCACGACCGGCTTGACACAGGGCGCCATCTATGCCCTGGTCGCGCTGGGCTACACGCTGGTCTACGGCGTGCTCAGACTCATCAACTTCGCCCACTCCGAGGTCTTCATCGCCGGCGCGTTCGCCGCGCTGTGGACCTGGGGCGCGCTCGGCCTGACCCAGGACTCGGTGGTCAGCGGGGTGGGCCAGATCGTCTTCTACTTCCTGATCGCGATGGTCGCCGCGGCGCTGGCGTCGGCAGCGACCGCGACCCTGGTCGAACGGGTCGCGTACCGGCCGTTGCGCAAGCGCAACGCGCCGCCGCTGGCCTTCCTGATCACCGCGATCGGCGCGTCCATCGTGATGGCCGAGGCGTTCGGGATCTACACCCGGCGGTTGCCGCAGGGCCTGCCGACCATCGTCAGCAACGAGCCGTGGTTCACCGTCGCCGGCGTGCCGGTCAGCATCGTGCAGGTGCTGACCGTCGTCGCGGCGCTGGGCATGATGATCGGCCTTGACTTCTTCATCAACCGCAGCCGAATGGGCCGGGGCGTGCGGGCGGTTGCCCAGGACCCGAACACCGCCGCGCTGATGGGGGTCAACAAGGACCGGATCATCATGATCATCTTCGTGATGGGCGGCCTGATGGCCGGCGTCGCCGGCCTGCTCTACAACGTCCGCATCGGGGTGCTCACCTACAGTGTCGGCTTCCTGCTCGGGCTCAAGGCGTTCACCGCAGCCGTGCTCGGCGGGATCGGCAACCTGCGCGGCGCGCTGCTCGGCGGCTTTCTGCTCGGCGTGGTCGAGAACTACGCCTCCGGCCTGTTCGGTACGCAGTGGAAGGACTTCGTGGCCTTCGCCGTGCTGGTCGTCCTGCTGATGTTCCGGCCGACCGGCCTGCTCGGCGAATCCCTGGGGAGGGCGCGGGTATGACCAGTCTGCGGACCAAGCTGCACGACGCACGCGGCCAGCTCTCCGACCGCTGGCACCACATGCCCAAGTGGACCCGCTGGGTGCTGATCGCCGCCGTGGTGGTGTTCTTCTACGCCCTGCCCAACGAAGGCTTCTACCAGCACCTCGGGCCGATCCCGACCACCGAGTCCAACTTCGGTCAGGTGCTGTTCACCGTCTCCATCTACGTGCTGTTGGCGGTCGGGCTGAACATCGTGGTCGGTTTCGCCGGCCTGCTCGACCTCGGCTACTTCGGCTTCTTCGCCGTCGGGGCGTACACGGTCGCGGTGCTCACCTCACCCAGCAGCGACCTGAAGACGCTCTGGCAGTGGGAGATGGCGCTGCCGCTGGCGATCGGCATCACGATGATCTCCGGCCTGATGCTCGGCACCCCGACCCTGCGGCTGCGCGGCGACTACCTGGCGATCGTCACCCTCGGCTTCGCCGAGATGATCCGGATCGCCGCGGTCAGCTCCGAGTTCCTCAAGGGCCAGCGCGGGCTCAACCAGATTCCGCACCCGCCCGGCGAGTACGCCGACGGCAAACCGGTCTTCGGCGTACTCGACGCCCGCCCGTACTACTGGCTGGTGCTCACCCTGATCATCGTGGTGGTGATCCTGGTCAGCAACCTCAACCGCAGCCGGGTCGGCCGGGCCTGGGTCTCGATCCGGGAGGACGAGGACGCCGCCCAGCTGATGGGGGTGCCCACCTTCAAGTTCAAGCTGTGGGCGTTCGCCATGGGCGCGGCGATCGGTGGGCTGGCCGGCGCGTTGTTCGCCGGCAAGCAGAACTTCGTCAGCTCGCAGAACTTCGAGCTACTCAACTCGATCATCATCCTGGCGGCGGTGATCCTCGGCGGCTCCGGCAACATCGTCGGCGCGATCGTCGGCGGCGGCCTGGTGGCGTACCTGATCGAACGCTTCCGGGGCATCGAGCTGTTCGGCATCGAACTCTACGAGTACCGGTTCCTGGTCTTCGGTCTGACTCTCGTGATCATGATGATCTTCCGGCCGCAGGGCCTGATCGCCAACCGGCGACGATCCGCCGAGTTCAAGGACCGCCGTAAGGAGGTGGCCGTCGGTGGCTGACACCGAAGCGACCGGGACCGGCCCGACCGCCGCGACCCGCGAACCCCTGCTCGAGGTCGACCACGTCACGCTGCGCTTCGGCGGCGTGGTCGCCCTGGACGACGTGGACTTCACCCTCTACAAGGGCGAGATCCTCGGCCTGATCGGCCCGAACGGGGCCGGCAAGACGACCTGCTTCAACGCGATGACCGGCATCTACCGGCCCACCGAGGGCGAGATCCGGTTCCGCGGCCAGCGGATCACCGGCAAGAAGCGCCACCAGATCACCAAGATGGGCATGGCCCGGACGTTCCAGAACATCCGGCTGTTCCCCGAGATGACCGCACTGGAGAACGTCCAGGTCGGCGCGGACGCCCACCACAAGACCAGCGTCATCTCGGCGATGCTGCGGCTGCCCCGGCACTGGCGCGAGGAGCGTGACGGCCGGGAGAAGGCCCGCGAACTGCTGGACTTCGTCGGCATCGGCCACCGGATCAACGAGATGGCCCGCAACCTGTCGTACGGCGAACAGCGGCGGCTGGAGATCGCCCGGGCGCTGGCCACCAGCCCGGTGCTGCTCTGCCTCGACGAGCCGGCGGCCGGGTTCAACCCGGCGGAGAAGGAGGAGCTGCTCCAACTGATCCGGCAGATCCGCGACCGGGGCGTCACCGTGCTGCTGATCGAGCACGACATGCGTCTGGTGATGGGGGTCACCGACCGGATCGTGGTGCTGGAGTTCGGAAAGAAGATCGCCGAAGGGCTCCCCGCCGAGGTGCGGGACGACCACCGGGTGATCGCCGCCTACCTGGGAGTGCCGGACGATGCTGCTTGAGATCGACGACGTCAGCCTGCTGTACGGGCGGATCCAGGCGCTGCACGGCATCAGCCTGACGGTGAACGAGGGCGAGATCGTCGCCCTGATCGGCGCCAACGGCGCCGGCAAATCAACCACCATGCGGGCGATTTCCGGCATCCGGCCGATCGCCGCCGGGCGGATCACCTTCGACGGCGAGGACATCTCCAAGCTCCGGGCCGACCTGCGGGTCCGGCGCGGACTGTGCCAGGCACCGGAGGGCCGGGGCATCTTTCCCGGCATGACGGTGCTGGAGAACCTCGACATGGGGGCGTACACCCGGCGCGACCGCGCCGGTATCGCCGCCGACCTGGACCGGGTGCTGGGCCTGTTCCCCCGGCTGGCCGAGCGTCGCAGGCAGCCCGGCGGCACGCTGTCCGGCGGCGAGCAGCAGATGCTCGCCGTGGGCCGCGCGCTGATGAGCCGGCCGAAGCTGCTGCTGCTCGACGAGCCGTCGATGGGGCTCGCCCCGATGCTGATCCAGCAGATCTTCGACATCATCGTGGAGATCAACCAGCAGGGCACCACGGTCCTGCTGGTCGAGCAGAACGCCCAACAGGCGCTGTCCCGGGCCCACCGCGCGTACGTGCTGGAGACCGGCCGGATCGTCAAGTCCGGCACCGGCGCCGACCTGCTGCACGACCCGGCCGTCAAGGAGGCGTACCTCGGTGTCGCCTGACCCGGCACCGGTACGACCCGACCACCCCCTCGGAGGAAACGTGACCACCTCACATCACCGGATCCGGCGGGCCGTCGCCGGCGCCGCCGGAGCGTTCGCTCTGCTGCTGGCCGTCGCCAGCTGCGGGGAGCAGGACAGCGTCGAACAGCCGGGCGGCGACGCGCCGAGCGCGTCGGCCGACGACGAGCTGGCCGCGCTCGTCCCGGACGAGATCAAGGCCGACGGCAAGATTCTGGTCGGCATCGACGCGACCTACGCCCCGGCGGAGTTCCTCGACACCGACGGCAGCACGGTCATCGGGTTCGACGTCGACCTGTTCAACACCGTCGCGGGCAAGCTCGGCCTGACCACCGAGTACGTGCCCAGCCAGTTCGACGACATCATCCCCGGGGTGATGTCCGGCAAGTACGAGATCGGGGTCTCCTCGTTCACCATCAACGACGAGCGCAAGGCCCAGGTCGACATGGTGTCCTACTTCTCGGCCGGCACCCAGTGGGCGTCGCGGGCCGGGGAGCCGGTCGACCCGGACGACGCCTGCGGCAAGCGGGTGGCGGTCCAGGCCGGCACCGTGCAGGTGGAGGACATCGAGGCCCGCTCGGCGGCGTGCGTCGAGGCCGGCGACCCGGAGATCGTCATCGAACAGTTCCAGGGGCAGGACCAGGCGACCACCTCGGTGGTCTCCGGCAAGAACGACGCGATGCTGGCCGACTCGCCGGTCTGCGCGTACGCGGTCCAGCAGACCAACGGCGAGCTGGAACTGTCCGGCGACATCTACGACTCGGCGCCGTACGGCTACGTGGTGGCCCAGGACCAGGCCGGGTTCGCCGAGGCGTTGGCCGAGGCGCTTGACGCGATCATCGCCGACGGCGGCTACGAGCAGGCGCTGAGCAACTGGGGCGTCGAGGCGGGCGGGATCACCGACCCGGCCGTCAACCCCTGAGTCCCCGGCTGCCGATGTCCGCGGACAACCCTTCCTCCCCGGACGGCGTGACGCCGTCCGGGGAGGCACCCCCACCCGGGCCGCCTGCGCCCGAGTCCGGGTCGCCGGATCCGGCGCGCAGCCGACCCGAGCCGATCCGGGCGGTGCCGGTACGCCGACCGGGCCGTTGGCTGGCGGTCGGCGTGCTCGCCGTACTCGCCGCGATGTTCGTCCACCTGCTGGTCACCAACGACCGGTTCCAGTGGACTTTCATGATCGACAACATGTTCCGGCCGCCGATCGTCGAAGGCGTGCGGACCACCATCACGATGACCCTGCTCGCGATGGTGATCGGCGTCGCGCTCGGGGTGCTGGTCGCGGTGATGCGGCTGTCCGGCAACCCGGTCCTGGCCGGCGTCGCCTGGCTCTACACCTGGTTCTTCCGGGCGGTGCCCCGGGTGGTGCTGCTGGTGCTCTTCGGCAACCTCGGCATCCTCTGGGAACGGCTGGAGTTCGGGCTGCCGTTCGACCGGCAACTCGGCGCGCTGTTCGGCGTCACCGACTTCGAGGCCCGGATCTGGGGCTTCGACGCCCGGACCGCGATCAGCGGTTTCGTCGCCGGCCTGCTCGGGTTGGCGCTGTCCGAGGCCGCCTACATGGCGGAGATCGTCCGCGCCGGCATCGGCTCGGTCGACCCCGGCCAGGCCGAGGCCTGCGCCGCGCTCGGCATGAGCCAGGGCCTGACTCTGCGCCGGGTGGTGCTGCCCCAGGCGATGCGGGTGATCGTGCCGCCGACCGGCAACGAGACCATCGCGATGCTCAAGGACACCTCGCTGCTGGCCTTCGTTCCGGTCACCAACGAGCTGTTCTTCCAACTGTCGGCGGTCGGCTCGCGGACCTTCCAGGTCTTTCCGATGCTGGTCGCCGCCTGCCTGTGGTACCTGGCGCTGACCAGTGTGCTGATGGTCGGCCAGTCCTTCGTCGAACGGCGGTTCTCCCGCGGCTTCGGCACCGTCGCTGCGAAAGGGGCCCGATGACCGCGCCACCCGCCGGGTCGGACACCCTGATGGTGCACGCCGAGAACGTACACAAGTCGTTCGGCCCGGTCGACGTGCTCACCGGGGTGGATCTGGCGGTCCGGCCCGGTGAGGTGTGCTGCGTGATCGGGCCGTCCGGCTCCGGCAAGTCGACCTTTCTGCGCTGCATCAACCACCTGGAGAAGATCGACGCCGGGCGGATCCGGGTGGACGGGGAACTGGTCGGCTACCGGCAGCGGCGCGGCAAACTGCACGAGCTGCCGGCCCGGGAGGTGGCCGCGCAGCGCCAGCAGATCGGCATGGTGTTCCAACGGTTCAACCTGTTCCCGCACATGACCGCGCTGGACAACGTGATGGAGGCGCCGCTGCGGGTCCGCCGCCAGCCCCGGCCAGCGGTCCGTGAGCTGGCGGCGGCGTTGCTGGACCGGGTGGGTCTGGCGGACCGGGCGGACGCCTACCCGGGGCAGCTGTCCGGCGGGCAGCAGCAGCGGGTGGCGATCGCCCGCGCGCTGGCCATGCGGCCCAAGCTGATGCTGTTCGACGAGCCGACCAGCGCGCTGGACCCGGAACTCGTCGGCGAGGTGCTGGACGTGATGCGGGACCTGGCCCGGGACGGGATGACGATGATCGTGGTGACCCACGAGATCGGTTTCGCCCGGGAGGTCGGTGACTCGCTGGTGTTCATGGACGGCGGGGTGGTGGTCGAGTCGGGCGTACCCCGGCAGGTCCTGGCCGACCCGCGGCACGACCGGACCCGGGCCTTCCTCAGCAAGGTGCTGTGACCCCGCGCCGCGCCCGGCGCGAGCCGCTCGGCACGGTGTCGTACCCCACGACTAGAGTCGCTTGACGTGACCGACGACGCGCCCCGCCTGTTGCTGCTCGACGGCCATTCGCTGGCCTACCGGGCGTTCTTCGCGCTGCCCGTGGAGAACTTCTCCACCAGCACCGGCCAGCCGACCAACGCGGTCTACGGCTTCACCTCGATGCTGATCAACGTGCTGCGCGACGAGCGGCCGACTCACATCGTGGTCGCCTTCGACGTCTCCCGCCGGTCGTTTCGCACTGAGCAGTACGCCGAGTACAAGGCCGGCCGATCGGAGAGCCCGGCCGACTTCGCCGGCCAGGTCAGCCTGGTCCAGGAGGTCCTCGACGCGCTGCGGATCCCGTACGTCAGCAAGGAGAACTACGAGGCGGACGACATCATCGCCACACTGGCCTGCGAGGGCCGCGACGCCGGGATGGACGTGCTGATCTGCACCGGCGACCGGGACGCCTTCCAGCTGATCGACGACCGGATCACCGTGCTGTACCCGCGTAAGGGCGTCTCCGACCTGGCCCGGATGGATCCGGCGGCGGTCACCGCCCGCTACGGAGTCGGCCCGCAGCACTACCGCGACCTGGCCGCCCTGGTCGGCGAGTCCAGCGACAACCTGCCCGGGGTGCCCGGGGTCGGGCCGAAGACCGCCGCCAAGTGGATCAGCCAGTACGGCGGGTTGGACGGCGTCATTGCCCAGGTCGACAAGATCAAGGGCAAGGCGGGGGAGAGTCTGCGTGAGCGCCTCGCCGACGTGCTGCGCAACTACGAGCTCAACCGGTTGATCGCCGACCTGGAGTTGCCGGTGGCAACCGCCGACGCCAAGTGGGCCGGCTGGGACCGCGAAGCCGTCCACCAGGTCTTCGACAGCCTGCAGTTCCGGATCCTGCGCGACCGGCTCTACCAGTACCTCGACGCCGTCGAGCCGGAGGCCGAAGCCGGCTTCGACCTGGCCGGCGAGGTGCTCGGCGCAGGGGCGGTCACCCCCTGGCTGGCCGAGCACGCCCCGGCCGGCGCCAGCGTCGGCGTCGCGGTCGCCGGCGGCTTCGGCCGGGGTACCGGCACCCTTACCGCGATCGCGGTGGCCACCGCCGCCGGGGCCGCCGCCTGGTTCGACCCGGCCGCGTTGGACGCCGCCGACGAGGCGGCGGTCGCCGGCTGGCTCGCCGACGACCGGCGGCGCAAGGTGCTGCACGACAGCAAACCGGCCCGGCTGGCGTTCGCCGCGCACGGCTGGTCGCTGGACGGCATCGACCGGGACACCGCGCTCGCCGCCTACCTGGCCCGGCCGGACCAGCGCTCCTACGACCTGGTTGACCTGGCGCTGCGCTACCTGCACCGGGAGCTGCGGGTCGACGCCCCAGACGACGGCCAGCTCACCCTCGACGGGCTCGGCCCGCAGAGCGAGGTCGAGCAGAACCTGATGCTGCGCGCCCGGGCCACCCTCGACCTGGCGGCGGCGATCGACGCCGAGTTGGCCCGCGACGGGGACGCCTCGACCCGGCTGCTCGCCGACGTCGAGCTGCCGCTGGTCGAGGTCCTCGCCGGCATGGAGCAGGCCGGCATCGCCGCCGACACCGAGTACCTGACCGAGTTGGAGGCGCAGTTCGCCGCCGAGGTCAAGGCCGCCGCCCAGGCCGCCTACGGGGTGATCGGCCGGGAGTTCAACCTCGGCTCACCCAAGCAGCTGCAGGAGATCCTCTTCACCGACCTGAGCCTGCCCAAGACGAAGAAGATCAAGACCGGCTACACCACCGACGCCGACGCGCTGCAGTGGCTGTTCGCCCAGACCGAGCATCCGCTGCTGGCCCACCTGTTGCGCCACCGCGACGTGGCCCGGCTCAAGTCGACCGTCGACGGGCTGCTCAAGTCGATCTCCGACGACGGCCGGATCCACACCACCTTCAACCAGACGGTGGCCGCCACCGGCCGGCTCTCCTCCACCGACCCCAACCTGCAGAACATCCCGATCCGCACCGAGGAGGGCCGCCGGATCCGGCGGGCATTCGTCGTCGGGGCCGACTACGAGTCGTTGCTGACCGCCGACTACAGCCAGATCGAGATGCGGATCATGGCGCATCTGTCCGGCGACGAGGCGCTGATCGACGCGTTCAACTCCGGCGAGGACTTCCACGCCGTCACCGCCGCGTCGGTGTTCCAGGTGCCGTTGGAGTCGGTCGACGCCGAGCAGCGTCGGCGGATCAAGGCGATGAACTACGGGCTGGCGTACGGGCTGAGCGCCTTCGGCCTGTCCCAGCAGCTCGGCATCGCCACCGACGAGGCGAAGGCGCTGATGGAGGAGTACTTCCGCCGGTTCGGCGGGGTCCGTGACTACCTGCAGGCGCTGGTCGGCCAGGCCCGTCAGGACGGCTACACCTCCACCATCCTCGGCCGTCGTCGTTACCTTCCTGACCTGGTCAGCGACAACCGACAGCGTCGGGAGATGGCCGAGCGGATGGCGCTCAACGCCCCGATCCAGGGCTCCGCCGCCGACCTGATCAAGGTCGCGATGCTGCACGTCGACACCGCACTGCGTACCTCGTCGCTGCGGTCGCGGATGCTGCTGCAGGTGCACGACGAGCTGGTCTTCGAGGTGGCGCCGGGGGAGCGGGCCGAGCTGGAAAGCCTGGTCCGTCGCGAGATGGGCGGCGCCCACCCGCTGTCGGTGCCGCTGGAGGTCTCCGTCGGGGTCGGCACCGACTGGCACACCGCCGGGCACTGACCGGCCGCAGTTCACGCCTTCAGCGGATCGTGCCCCCAGTTCATCAGCGAGTGCCGCCACCGGGTGTCGCTGACGTCGCCGGACGGACGCTGGGCCAGGTGCCGGTGCACGTACCCGACCACCTTGCGCATGTGCGCGTAGTCGTCGTCGGACAACGCCTCCCGCTTGGTCCGCAGCAGGTCGACGATCCGGCGGCCGGAGGCGTGCCCCACCGACTCGCCGCCGTCGTGGTGCTGCCCGGCGGCGGTCGACTCCGGGGTACGCAGCCACTTCTCCAGCTCACCCGGGCTCATGTTGACCGCTTCGACGAACGCCCGGTACGCCGCCGCGCCGTCGGAGGCGTCGGTCCGGGTCGGGCGGGAGCCTGCGGTACGGGTGCGGTCACTCGGCACGGCGCAACGCCTCCGGCTTGTGCACCGCGTCGCGGCCGGACTTGTCGCTGCGGACCCGGTACTGCGGATGCTCCGGGTCGGCGACCACCGTACGGCCGGCGGCCTCCCGCCGGGTGGTGATCTCCTCCTCGACGGTGCCCGGCACGGTCACCCCGTGGCTGCGCCAGTTGACCCGGTCGCCGGGTCGGGGATGCTCGACCGGTCGGCCGGGCCGCTGGTCGGGCCGGTCGCCCTCGCGGGGGCGGTTGTTCCTCGCCATGGCGGCCGGGTACCCACCGTCCGGGCGGGCAATCCCGTCCCGAGCGGGTCTACGGGGTGATCTCGGAGATCGGCAGCTTCACCGGGAACGGTGCGTCGAGTTCGAGCAGGTCGGCGGACTCGCCGACGAGGGCGTACTCCCGCTCGCCGCTGGCGCCCGGCCGGTCGCCGAGCTGGTAGGCGTAGATCCGCACCGGATCCTGCTCGACCCGCCAGTAGTGGCCGATGCCGACGGCAGCGTACCCGGCGGGCCGGTGGAACCGGTCCCGGCGGCGGGTCGCCGGGGAGACCACCTCGACGGCCAGCAGCACCTCGTCGGGGGTCAGGTAGTGCCGGTCGCGGCTGCCCTCGGCGCGGTGCAGCAGCACGTCGGGCTCGTAGGTGTTGCGTGGCCCGACGGCGACCCCGACCGCCTGGGTGGCCCGGTAGCCGTCCGGCGCGTGCCGCCGCGGTGCGCGACAGCGTCTCAGCCGGTCGTGGGCGGCCGGTCGGCGACGAAGATCGCGGTGCCGGGGAAGAGCCGCCCGCGCAGCGGACTCCACTGCCCCCAGATCTGTTCGTGCCCGTCCGGCCACGGTGGTTCGACGACGTCGAGCAGCCGGAACCCGGCGGCGACGAGCTCCCGGATCCGGTCGCCGAGCGTACGGTGCTGCTCGACGTAGCTGGGGGTGCCGTCGTCGTCGGTCTCCACGTACGGCCGCCGGTCGAAGTAGGAGTGCACCGCGACCAGGCCGCGCTCGCCCGGGTCGTCGAGGAAGATCCAGCGCATCGGGTGGGTGACGGCGAAGACCCAGCGCCCGCCGGGGCGCAGCACCCGGTGCACCTCGCGCATCACGGCCGCCGAGTCGGCGACGAACGGCACCGCGCCGAACGCGGTCCAGACGGTGTCGAACGCGGCGTCGACGAACGGCAGCGTCAGTGCGTCGGCCTGCACCAGCGGCACCCGTACGCCGGTGCGGTCGGCGCCGGCGACGGCCTGGCGCAGCATGCCCGCCGACAGGTCCAGCGCGACGGCGCGGGCACCCTGGCCGGCGAGCCACCGGCTGCCGGCGGCCGCCCCGCAGCCCAGTTCGAGCACCCGCCGCCCGGCGACGTCACCGAGCAGCCCGGCGTCGGCCTCCCACAGGCCTTCCGGGCACCAGCGCAGGTCGGCGTCGCCGAGGAACCCGCCGTGCTCGGCCTGGTAGTCGTCGGCGTCGGCGTCCCACCAGCGTCGGTTGGCCTGCCGGGCCTGCTGGTCGGTGACCTCGTGCCTGGTCACTCTGAGTTGGTCGGAATCCGGGAGGAGGTCGGAATCCGGCCCGCCGTCGGGTCCGCCGCCGGGCGTGGGTGTCGCGGTGGTCACGGCGCAGACGGTACGGGCAGCGTCGTGTGGGAGCGTTACCGGCTCGGCGTGCTACGCTTGACGGCCCGCGAAATTGGTGTGATCTCGGTCACAGCGAATCCCCGAAAGTGCGGGAATCCCCGCCTGTGGGTCCGATTTTTCCCAACCACCGACATGTGCGCCCGGATAGCTCCCGGGAGGGCTTGCACGCTGTGGTAATGCAACCGGTAGGCTAGTCGATGCGCTCGCGGATCGTGTGCCTCGGCAGGGAGCAGGTCCGCGGTCGGCGGTTACATCCGATGATGGCAGCGGCGGTCGATGATCCCCTCGGTCACGGTCGGTGACGAAGACGTCATCGTCGCGGTGTGCCCGCCGGCGGATCCGTGAGCCACGCCAGGTCACCGCAACGACAAGCCAGCAGTGACACCCATCCGATCCGGAGCAACCGCCCACATGACGAGCAGCATCGAGGCCACCTCGAGCGCCCCCAAGGTCACCGTCGACGACCTCGGCACCGAGGAAGCCTTCCTCGCGGCGATCGACGAGACCATCAAGTACTTCAACGACGGCGACATCGTGGAAGGTACCGTCGTCAAGGTCGACCGGGACGAGGTCCTGCTCGACATCGGCTACAAGACCGAGGGTGTCATCCCCTCGCGCGAGTTGTCGATCAAGCACGACGTGGACCCAGCCGACGTTGTCTCGGTGGGCGACCACATCGAAGCCCTTGTCCTGCAGAAGGAGGACAAGGAAGGCCGGCTGATCCTGTCGAAGAAGCGCGCCCAGTACGAGCGCGCGTGGGGCACGATCGAGAAGATCAAGGACGAGGACGGGGTCGTCCGTGGCTCGGTCATCGAGGTGGTCAAGGGCGGTCTGATCCTGGACATCGGGCTGCGTGGCTTCCTGCCCGCGTCGCTGGTGGAGATGCGCCGGGTCCGTGACCTGCAGCCGTACGTCGGCCGCGAGCTCGAAGCCAAGATCATCGAGCTGGACAAGAACCGCAACAACGTGGTCCTGTCCCGCCGGGCCTGGCTGGAGCAGACGCAGTCCGAGGTGCGCACCGAGTTCCTCAACAAGCTGCAGAAGGGGCAGGTCCGCAAGGGCGTCGTCTCCTCGATCGTCAACTTCGGCGCCTTCGTCGACCTCGGCGGAGTGGACGGCCTGGTGCACGTCTCCGAGCTGTCCTGGAAGCACATCGACCACCCGTCCGAGGTGGTCGAGGTCGGCCAGGAGGTCGAGGTCGAGGTGCTCGACGTCGACCTGGACCGCGAGCGGGTCTCGCTGTCGCTGAAGGCCACCCAGGAAGACCCGTGGCGTCAGTTCGCCCGCACCCACGCGATCCAGCAGATCGTGCCCGGCAAGGTGACCAAGCTGGTGCCGTTCGGTGCGTTCGTCCGCGTCGACGACGGCATCGAGGGCCTGGTGCACATCTCCGAGCTCGCCGAGCGGCACGTCGAGATCCCCGAGCAGGTCGTCCAGGTCGGCTCCGACGTCATGGTCAAGGTCATCGACATCGACCTGGAGCGTCGTCGGATCTCGCTGTCGCTCAAGCAGGCCAACGAGGGCTTCGTCGAGGGCGAGGAGCACTTCGACCCGACCCTCTACGGCATGGCCGCCACGTACGACAACGAGGGCAACTACATCTACCCCGAAGGCTTCGACCCGGAGACCGGGGAGTGGCTGGAAGGCTTCGACAAGCAGCGGGAGACCTGGGAGCAGCAGTACGCCGAGGCCCGCAACCGCTGGGAAGCGCACACCCGGCAGGTGCAGACCGCCCGGGCCGCCGACGCGGACGCCGCAGCCAACCCGGCTCCGCCGGTCGCCGCCCCAGCGGGCGGTGGCGGTGGCGGCGGTGGTGGGGCGACCTCCAGCTCGACCCCGTCGCGGGCCAGCGAGGAGCCGGCTGGCACCCTCGCCACCGACGAGGCGCTCGCCGCGCTGCGGGAGAAGCTGGCCGGCGGCAAGAGCTGAGGCCCCATAGCAACACCGGTTGACACAGACAGCGGTCCCGCCGGGCATCCTGCCCGGCGGGACCGCTGTCTGTCGTGGCGTACCACTGTCTGCCGCACCCACTGTGCGGCCCGACCCTGTGGGACCCCACCCACTGACCGGAGCTGGCGGACACGAGCCCCCCGGCGGACCGGCCGGGCAGCCGATCCGGTTCACTGGGCGGCATGCTGAGGGTAGGTCTCACCGGCGGCATCGGTGCCGGCAAGAGCGCCGTCGCCAACCGGCTCGCCACACACGGCGCGGTGATCGTCGACGCCGACCGGCTGGCCCGGGAGGTGGTGGCACCGGGCACCGACGGGCTGGCCCGGGTCGTCGCGGCCTTCGGGCCGGACGTCGTCGCCGCCGACGGTGCCCTGGACCGGCCGGCCCTGGGCGCCCGGGTCTTCGCCGACCCGGCCGCCCGGCGCCGGCTGGAGGAGATCGTGCACCCGCTGGTCCGGGCCCGTACCGCCGAACTCACCGCCGCCGCCCCGACCGACGCGGTCGTGGTCAACGACGTACCGCTGCTGGTGGAGACCGGGCTGGCCGCCACGTACCACCTGGTGGTCGTGGTGTCGGCGGCCGAGGCACTGCGCGTCGAACGGCTGACCCGCGACCGGGGGATGGCGCCCGACGACGCGTGGGCCCGGATCCGCGCCCAGGCCGACGACGCGCAACGCCGCGCCGCTGCCGACGTGCTGCTGTCCAACGACGGCAGCCGCGACGACCTCGCCGCCGCCGTCGACCGGCTCTGGCACGACCGGCTGGTGCCGTACGAGGCGAACCTGCGGGCCGGTCGGCCCGCGCTGCGTCCGCCGCTGGCGGTCCTCGCCGAACCCGATTCGACCTGGCCGGAGCAGTTCGACCGGCTGGCCGCCCGGGTACGGCGGGCAGTCGGCGCCGACCGGCGGGTCGACCACATCGGCTCCACTTCGGTGCCCGGTCTGCCGGCCAAGGACGTCATCGACATTCAGCTCACCGTCGAGTCGCTGGACGATGCCGACGGTTGCGCGGATGCGCTCGCCGCCGCCGGGTTCCCCCGGTTTCCCGGCGACTGGTGGGACAACCCGCGCCCCGATCCGGCGACCGGCCGGCCGGGTGAGCGGTGGCCGAAGCGGCTGCACGGCAACGCCGACCCGGGCCGGCCGGTCAACCTGCACGTGCGGGTCGCCGACTCGCCGGGCTGGCGCTACGCGTTGGCGTTCCGGGACCTGCTGCGCGCCGATCCGGGTGAGCGGGCCGGCTACCTGGCTGTCAAACGGCGGATCGCGGCGACCGCGCCGACCACCCGGGAGTACGCCGAAGCCAAGGAGCCGTGGTTCGACCAGGTCTGGCCGCGCCTGCTCCGGCGGATCGAGGAGACCGGCTGGCAGCCGTGACAGGTCGCCGGTACCCGGCGCCGTCGTACCGGCGAATGACGATCGGATGCGTGTCGTCGGACGGCGCTGCGGGGTGTCGCGTCGATGCGGCGAATTGGATCAACCGCTGGGAGGTGGAAGGCGGGAGGTGGGGCGCTCGCGGCGGCCGGGTCACGCGGGGCGTGACAACTCCGGGTGCGCTCACCGGCTGGCGCCAGGGCAGCTACCCGAACATCCGGACCCGTGGCGCGCCGCGATGGGCGCTGCCGGTGGTCCGCGCGGCCGCCGCGAGCGGCCTACCCTGCAACGGTATCGCGGGTGAGGCAACCCACACAATGACAATATCGATGCCGATCGGCGACCGGCGGCACTCTGTCGGACCCGCGGCGTAGGTTGGAGGTCATGGCGCTCGACATCCCGCGACTCGACGGCCGCTTCCAGGTCGTCAGCGACTACTCGCCGGCCGGCGACCAGCCGGCAGCCATCGACGAGCTTGAGCGCCGGGTGCGTCGTGGCGACCGGCATTCGGTGCTGCTCGGCGCGACCGGCACCGGCAAGAGCGCCACCACCGCCTGGCTCGTCGAGCGGCTGCAGCGGCCCACCCTGGTGATGGCCCCCAACAAGACGCTCTGCGCCCAGCTGGCCAAGGAGTTCCGCGAGCTGATGCCGCACAACGCGGTGGAGTACTTCGTCTCCTACTACGACTACTACCAGCCCGAGGCGTACATCCCGCAGACCGACACCTACATCGAGAAGGACTCCTCGATCAACGAGGAGGTGGAGCGGCTGCGGCACTCGGCGACCATGTCCCTGCTGACCCGCCGCGACGTGATCGTGGTCGCCACCGTCTCGGCGATCTACGGCCTGGGCACCCCGCAGGAATATCTCGAACGCGCGGTCAAGGTCACCGCCGGCGCCGAGCAGGACCGCGACTCGCTGCTGCGCCGCCTGGTCGACATCCAGTACGCCCGCAACGACCTGTCGTTCAGCCGGGGCACGTTCCGGGTCCGGGGCGACACCCTGGAGATCATTCCGGCGTACGAGGAGCTGGCGGTCCGGATCGAGTTCTTCGGTGACGAGATCGAGCGGCTCTACTACCTGCACCCGTTGACCGGTGACGTGGTGCGCGAGGTCGACCAGCTGCTGATCTTCCCGGCCACGCACTACGCCGCCGGGCCGGCGCGGATGGAGCGGGCGATCCGCGACATCGAGGCCGAGCTGACCGACCGGCTCGCCGAGCTGGACCGGCAGGGCAAGCTCCTCGAGGCGCAGCGGCTGCGGATGCGCACCACGTACGACATCGAGATGATGCGCCAGGTCGGCTTCTGCTCCGGCATCGAGAACTACTCGATGCATATCGACGGGCGCGACTACGGCAGTCCGCCGCACACCCTGCTCGACTACTTCCCGGACGACTTCGTCACCGTCATCGACGAGTCGCATGTGACGATCCCGCAGATCGGCGGCATGTTCGAGGGCGACGCCTCCCGCAAGCGGATGCTGATCGACCACGGGTTCCGGCTGCCCAGCGCCGCCGACAACCGGCCGCTGCGCTTCGACGAGTTCCTGGAGCGGGTCGGCCAGATGGTGTTCCTGTCCGCCACCCCCGGGCCGTGGGAGCTGGAGCAGGCGGCCGGCGAGTTCGTCGAGCAGGTGATCCGCCCGACCGGCCTGGTCGACCCGCAGGTCAAGGTCAAGCCGACCAAGGGCCAGATCGACGACCTGATGCACGAGATCCGGCTGCGCACCGACCGCGACGAGCGGGTGCTGGTCACCACGCTGACCAAGAAGATGGCCGAGGACCTCACCGACTACCTGCTGGAGCACGGCATCCGGGTGCGCTACCTGCACTCCGAGGTCGACACGCTCCGCCGGGTCGAGCTGCTGCGCGAGCTGCGCAAGGGCGACTACGACGTACTGGTCGGCATCAACCTGCTCCGCGAAGGCCTGGACCTGCCCGAGGTGTCGCTCGTCGCGATCCTCGACGCCGACAAGGAGGGCTTCCTGCGCAGCGGGCGATCGTTGATCCAGACCATCGGCCGGGCCGCCCGTAACGTCTCCGGCGAGGTCCACATGTACGCCGACAAGATGACCCCGTCGATGGCGGACGCGATCGACGAGACCAACCGGCGGCGGGCCAAGCAGGTGGCGTACAACGAGGCCAACGGCATCTCCCCGGAGCCGCTGCGCAAGAAGATCCACGACATCCTCGACGACATCTACCGGGAGGCCGACGACACCGACGGCGCGCTCGCCGGCCGGTCGGTCGGCGGCTCCGGCCGGCAGATGTCGCGCGGCAAGGGGCCGGTGCCGGAGACCCGCAGCAAGGGCCGGGGCGCCGCCACTCCGTCCAGCGCCGGCATGGCCCGCGCCGACCTGGCCCAACTGATCCAGGAGCTCAACGACCAGATGCTGAACGCCGCCCGCGAGCTGCAGTTCGAGCTGGCCGCCCGGATCCGCGACGAGATCTCCGAGCTGAAGAAGGAGCTGCGGGCGATGGACGTCGCTGGCGTCAGCTGAGCCGATCACCGGGGATGAGCTGGGCCAGCTCGGCACCGGGGCGCTGGTAGGCCCGCCACAGTAGCCCCCACGTGTCGTCGAGATTCGCCTCGTCGTCGCCCTGCCGGTCGGGCGCGGCCTGGCTGGGCGGTGGCGTCGGCTGGGCAGGCGTGGTCGGCCAGCCCGGCTCGCCGGGGCGGACCAGCCCCAGCTCACCCCATTGCAGGTAGAAGTCCCAGGCGTCCTCGACGGTACGGAAGACGCCGACCTCACGGATCTCCCGCTGCGGGTGCCAGAAGTAGACCAGTGCCTCGTCGGCGTACTCCCGACCCCAGTCGACGGCCGGAAACTCCGGTGCCCCGTCCACTGGGTCGACCGGCTCGATCAGCGTCGGCTCCGCCGCGCGGCCGCAATGACTCTGGGGCAGGTCTGTGACCAGCTCGGGTGGGCGTCGACATCGAAGCTGTCCCGGCTCGAACTGGGCCAGAGCAGACCCGATCTTGCCGACATCCTGGACCTGCTCGACGTGTACAACGTCGTGCCGGCCGAGCGGGAGAAGCTGGTCATCATCGCCCGCGACGCCGCCGCCACCCGTGGCTGGTGGAAGGCTGCACTGTCGGTCGATGAAAGCCAGGATCTGCTGGCTAAGCTGGTGGCAGAGAATTGAGTGGATCGCCCGCCGGAAGGGAGCGCGCCGTGGAGTCGACTCCAACTGAGCCGCTGTGTTGGCGCAAGAGCAGCCGCAGCAACGCCAACGGTGACTGTGTCGAGGTCGCCCCAGCCGGCGACGTCGTCGCGGTGCGCGACTCCACCGATCCGACCGGTCCGCAGCTCGCCTTCCCGGCCACCAGCTGGCGATCCTTCGTGGACGGCCTGCGCGACTGACCGAACAGCTTCGGTGCCTTGCGACCGTCAGCGATAGTGCTTTGGGTCAATGTGCGTTCAGGGACATGGTTCACCAGGCAGTTGAGGAGCTACCCCAGATGTATGACCTGGCCGGAGCGGTGTGGCGCAAGTCCAGCCGCAGCAACAACAGCAACAACTGCGTCGAGGTCGCGGCCGGCGTACCGAGCTATGACGGGGCTGTCGCCGTACGCGACAGCAAGGAGCAGAACGGTCCGGTGCTGATCTTCGATCGTGATGGATGGAAGGCGTTCCTCGTCGGCGCTCATACGGGCCGCTTCGACCTCCAGCCGTGACAATGACCGGTCTACCGGCAGCTTCCATCTCCGCGATACCTGGTCGCTCGGCGGGCGATCCCACCGAACCCCGGCGGTGGCGCAAGAGCAGCCGCAGCAACGCGAACGGGAACTGCGTCGAGGTCGCGCTGGCCGGTGCGGTAGTTGCGGTCCGCGACTCCACCGACCCGACCGGTCCACGGCTGGCCTTCCCCGCCGCCAACTGGCGATCGTTCGTGGACGGTATGCGCGGCTGAGGTCGCGTTGGCGCGCCAGGGCTGTCGGGAGTTACGACTGACAACCGGTCTGACACCCGGTTACGACTCCTGGGTACCGCCGAGCCCTTCGAGTAGCCGCAGGATCTGCGCCACCCCGGCCTTGATCTCCGCCGCGTCCGCCTTGTGCTCGGTGTGGTGGTCGAGCTGTGTCTCCCGCAACGCCGACAGGATCCGGGCGTGCCCGCGCAACTCCTCCAGGCTCATGACGTCGATTCTCCCAGATCCGGCGGGCCTCACCGATCCCCAAACGGGGTCAGGGTCAGCCTGACCTTGCCCGGCGGGCGTTGCGCGGCAAGCAGCGCTCCTCTGCCGAAGCCCTGACCGTCGTACCGCGTCCCTGGCACTGGACGGGACTGTGCTCCGCACAGTACTGTGTGGCACATGGTTGGCGACAGGCTGGAGCTTGAACTGCGCCGGGGCGTCGTCGTCCTGGCGGTGCTGTCACAGCTGGGCGAGTTCCGCTACGGCTACGAGCTGCGCCAGTCGCTGTCCGACAACGGCCTCCCGATCGAGGAGGGAACGCTCTACCCGCTGCTGCGGCGGCTGGAGAGCCAGAGCGTCCTGGTCAGCGAGTGGCGGACCGAAGGGCAGCCACGCCGCTACTACCGCCGCAGCCCTGCTGGGGAGGAGCTGTACGTCCGGCTCAGGGACTCGTGGCATGGGATGAACGAGGCCATGGGCCAGCTGCTGAAAGGTGACAGGTAGATGCTGACCACCGAGGAACTGATCGATGCGTACGTCGCCGACGTGGCGCGGTTGCTGCCCCGCCGGCAGCGTAGGGACGTGGCGCTCGAACTGACGACGCTGCTGCGCGACGAACTGGCCGACAGCGACGATCCGGTGGCCCGGCTACGGGCCTTCGGCCGCCCCGCCGAGGTGGCCGCCCGGTACGGGCAGCCGTCGATCGCCGTCGACCCGGCCGACACCCGCCGCTTCGTCCGGCTCAGCGTCGCCGGTGTGCTGGTGATCTGGCTGCTCGGCGTGGCCGCCGCGACCGATGTCGTCGACTGGTACTGGACGTACGGCCTGCCGGCGTTCTGGTGGCCCGGATTCCTCGTCGTGGCGTTCGGCCTCGCCGGCTGGGCGCGGCGTCGGTGGCCGGACCGCTTCGCCTGGCGGCCCCGCAGATCGGCTGCGGGCCGGATCGTCCGGTCCGGCCGGATCGCCGCCTTCGCGTTCTACGTCGCCGGTACGGTCGTCCTGGTCAACGCCGCCTGGCTGCTGGATCAGCTCGGGGCCGCGCCACAGGCCGTGCAGGCTCTCACCTTCACCCGCGAGTTCGCCCAGTTCCGTGGCCCACTGGTGCTCGCCCTGCTGATCGCCACCCTGGTGCACCATCTCGTGGTCACCGTCCACGGGCGGTGGCGGCCGGTCACCCGTACCGTCGGGATGCTCCTCGGACTGGCCATCTGCGCCGCGCTGACCTGGGTGCTGTTCGCCGGGCCCGTCTACCTGAGCCCGGAAGCCGACCGTACCGCCAAGTTCTGGGTCGCCGTCATCGTCGCCGTGAGCCTCGTCGACCTGCTGATCGAGACCGGGCGTCTGCTCCAACACCGGGTCGCCGGCCCGATGGCACCGTCGCTGGGCTCGCTCTAGGCGAAGCCCGCAGCAGGGGTAGGTGCGGGGTGCAAATGGTCTGCAGATGCCCCCGGAGCGTTCAGCGTCCTCGGCGCGTGTAGGCGCGCAACGATAGCGGGACGAAGGTCACCAGCAGGGCGGCCGTCCAGAGCAGGACGGCGGTCACCGGATGCGCGAGTGGCCAGGCCGCGTTTCCCGAGGGGGCGCCCGGATTGCCGAACAGCTCCCGGGAGGCGGCGGTGAGCGCGCTCACCGGGTTCCAGTCCGCCAGGAAGCGCAACCAGCCCGGCATGCCGTCGGTTGGGACGAACGCGTTCGACAGCATCGTGAACGGCAGGCCAAGCGGCACCGCCGCGTCGGCGACCTGGTCGTTCTTGACCGCCAGGCCCACATAGACGCCTACCCAGCTCAGCGCGTACCGCAGCACGATCATCAGCAGGAACGCCTGAGCCGTGGGGATCAGGCCACGGTGGGGCTGCCAGCCCACCAGCAGTCCCGCACCTACCATGATGGTCAGCATCAACAAGCCGGTCAGCAGGTCGGCGCCGGTCTGCCCGAACGGCACCGCCAGGCGTGCCATCGGCATGGAGCGGAATCGGTCCATCACGCCGCGGGTGGCGTCGCTGGCCGTGCGCGTCATGACCCCCAGCCATGCGGAGAAGGTCACCATCGCGAACAGGCCGGGCATGAGGTACTCGCGGTAGTCGCCGCCATCCGGCACCTGGATTGCGCTGCCGAGGACGTAGCCGAACAGCACCACCATGACGGCGGGGAAGACCAGCGCCGCGATGATCTGGCCGGGCTCCTGCCGTAGCCGTGCGAGCTCGCGGCCGATCAGGGTCAGTCCGTCGGCGAGCGTCCAGCCCAGGCGATTCAGTGGTGTGGTGGTGGCGGTCATCGGACGGGCTCCGTGTGGTCGGTGAGGCGCAAAAACACCTCGTCGAGGGTGGGGCGGCGCAGGCTCACGTCGGCGGCGGCGACTCCGGCGTGGTCGAGCTCGCGCACGATGTCGGCGAGGCGCAGTCCGGTGGCGGGCAGTGCGACGCTGAGCTGGTCGGCTCCGGCCGTCGTGGTTTCGGCGCCGATCAGGACGGTCAGAACCGTCGCTGCCGCAGGCAACGCTGCGGGGTCCTCGACGGTGACGTCGAGACGGTCCCCGATCGTGGCCTTCAGCTCGTCCGGCGTGCCGGTGGCGATCACCTGTCCGTGGTCGATGACGGCGATGTCGTCGGCCAGCCGGTCGGCCTCGTCCAGGTACTGGGTGGTGAGCAGCACGGTGGTGCCTTCGGCCACCAGTTCGCGGATGCTGTCCCAGATCTCGACGCGGCTATGCGGGTCCAGGCCGGTGGTCGGCTCGTCCAGGAAGAGCACCTCAGGGCGCAGGATGATGCTGGTGATCAGGTCCAGCCGGCGGCGCATGCCACCGGAGTAGCCGGCTACCGGGCGGTCGGCGGCGTGCGTCAGGTCGAAGCGGTCGAGCAGTTCGTCGGCCCGCCGGTGCGCCTCGCGGCGGGACAGGTGGTAGAGGCGTCCGAACATGCGCAGGTTGCCACGGCCGGTGAGCTTCTCGTCCACGGCGGCGTACTGGCCTGCGAGCCCGATCCGCTCGCGTACCCTGCCCGCCTCGCGGACGACGTCGTATCCGGCTATCCGGGCGTGTCCGGAATCGGGATCGGACAAGGTCGCCAGGATTCGTACCGCGGTCGTCTTCCCTGCCCCGTTGGGCCCTAGCACGCCGCACACCGTTCCCCTCGGGATGCTCAGGTTCAGCCCTCGCAGAGCAGGGACGGTGCCGAAGGACTTGCGCAGCCCGTTGGCGACCACGATCGGATCCGCCCCTGTCGCCTTACTGGGTACGTTGTACGCGGTCATGGTGGCCACTGTAAGAGACTGGGTACGATGTACGCAACGGAGGGGGTGGACACGGTGACCGACGGCGAGTACGTGAACATCTGGATGCGACCCGAGCGCCCGGCGTACGGGCCGAAGCCGGGCTACAGCCGCGCGCAGATCACCGAGGCGGCGATCCGGATCGCCGACGCCGAAGGGCTGGAGGCCGCCACCATGCGACGGATCGCCGCCGAGATCGGCGCCGGTGCGATGTCCCTCTACCGGTACGTCCCGAGTCGCGACAACCTTGTCGATCTCATGGCCGACCAGGTGATGGGCGAGATCGACGTCGCGGGGATGCCCTCAGGCGACTGGCGCACGGACCTGACGCGCTACGCCGACGGGCTTCGGGCCATGTGGCTGAGGCATCCCTGGATGGCCACCGTGCAGCGGTCACTGCCCAGCTTCGGCCCTAACCAGCTGTTCCTGATCGAACGGCTGATGGGCGTGCTCGATGACGTCATCCCCATCGACGAGAACCTAGGCCTCATAGCCATGCTGAGCGGCTACATCGAGGGCACCGTCCGCGAGGAGATCGGCTCAACCAAGGAGCTGCGCCGCAGCGGGCTCAGCGAGTCGGAGTGGATGGCGCGGAGCCACCCGTACGTCGACCAACTGGTGAGAAGCGGCGAGTACCCGATCTTCACCAAGATCGTAACGCAGGCGCGTCAGCCGCACCTGAGCCGCGACGACCAGTTCCGAGACGGACTCCAGCGGGTTTTCGACTGCATCGCCGCCGCCCTTCCATCAACGGCCGACTCCGGGCAACCAGGTGAACTGCAGTCGCCGCAGTAGGGCGCGACGGGCAGCGGGGCGTCGCACCGGGTTGCTATCGTGCCGGGTCCGCAGCCCCACGCCCTCCCCGGAGCACCGTCGATGACCATCAATGAGCACATCACCCACTTCGCCGGACTGCCGGTGGTCGACTTCGACCCGCAGACGGCGGCGCAGCACGCCGGCTCCCCGGTCGCCTGGCGGCTCAGCGCGTCCGAGGAGGACGAGGTCGACTTCGCCCAGCTCTTCGCCACCTGGCTGGACACCGTGGACCCGGCGAGCGTCGACGCGCTGGTGACCGGCGACTGGGGCGAACCGTGGGACGTCGCGTTCCCGCTGGAGCTGCTGGTCGACGCCGCGCCCCGGCTGACCAGCCTGCGGGCCGTGTTCCTCGGCGAGATGACCTTCGACGAGTGCGAGATCTCCTGGATCCTGCAGCCCGACGTCACCCCGCTGCTGGCCGCCTACCCGGCGCTGCAGGTGCTGCGGGTACGCGGTGCGATGTCGCTGCTGTTGCAGCCGGTCCGGCACACCGGGCTGCGGGAGTTCGCCATCGAGTCCGGCGGGCTGCCGGCCGCCCTCACCCGCGCCGTGGCCGCCAGCGACCTGCCGGCCTGCACCCATCTGGAACTGTGGCTGGGCACCCCCGACTACGAAGGTGACACCTCAGTGGACGATCTGGCGCCGATCCTCGACGGCACCCGGCTGCCCGCGCTGCGTACCCTCGGGCTGCGCAACGCCGAGATCGCCGACGCGGTCGCCGCCGCGCTGACCGCCGCGGCGGTGGTGCCCCGCTTGGAAACCATCGACCTGTCGTTGGGCACCCTCGGTGACGAAGGGGCCACCGCCCTGCTCGCCGGGCAGCCGTTGACCCATCTGCGCCGTCTCGACCTGCACCGGCACTACCTGTCCGACGCGATGATGGTCCGGTTGCCGGCCGCACTGCCCGGCGTCGACGTCGACCTGAGTGATCAGCAGGAGGTCGACCCGCACCGGGGGCGGTACGTCTCGGTCGGCGAATGACCGGTTGTTAACCTCACCCGATGAGCCACACCACGCCGCTGGTCGTGGTCGGCAACCCGGGCAACCGGCGGGTCGGGGCGTTCCGCACCGCCGCGCACGCCGCTGGCCTGCGGGTTCGGGTGCTGCCCTGGCGGAAGCTTGCCGCCGGGGAGGAGGTCGCCCTGCCCTACGGGGCGACGGTACGGATCGACTCGCCCGGCGAGGACTCCGAGGTGGACCGGCTGCTGCGCGGCGCCGGCCGACCGCTCGACCACGGCGAGATCAGCGGCGGTGCCGCCTGGTACGCCGGGCTGCGCGCCGCCCTGGGCCGGCTCACCGACGCCGCCCGGCGGGCCGGCGCGACCCTGCTCAACGACCCGGCCGACATCGCCGTGCTGTTCGACAAACGTGCCGGGCATCGGCGGCTGGCCGCCGCCGGGGTGGCGCAACCGGCCATCCTGGACACCGCACCCGGCGACTGGGCGCAGCTGCGTACCGCTCTGTCCGACGTCGGCTGGGCCCGGGCCTTCGTCAAGCCGGTGCACGGGTCGTCGGCGTCCGGGGTGCTCGCCCTGCACACACACGGCCGGCGGGTGCAGGCGGTCACCTCGGTCGAACTGGCCGACGACGGGCGGCTGTTCAACTCGCTGCGGGTGCGGACCTACCGCACCGAGCGGGAGGTTGCCTCTATCGTGGACCTGCTGGCACCGGACGGGTTGCTGGTGCAGCGCTGGTTCCCGAAGGCCGGCCTGCACGGCCGGGTCGTCGACCTCCGGGTGCTGGTGATCGCCGGTGAGCCGGGCCACCTGGTGGTGCGCAGCAGCGACGGTCCGCTGACCAACCTGCATCTGGGCAACCGGCGTGGTGACCCGGCGGCGGTACGGGCGGCGTTCGGCCCCCGCCGGTGGGCGGCGGCGCTGGCCGACTGCGTTGCGGCGGCCCGCTGCTTCACCGGCAGCCTGCACGTCGGAGTGGACCTGATGATCGGCAGTGACTGGCGGCGGCACGCCGTGGCGGAGGTGAACGCCTTCGGCGATCTGCTTCCCGACGTGTGCGACGCCGCCGGGCGGGACAGCTACGCTGCCCAACTGCATGCCATACGTACCGGCCGGTTCGCCGCCTGGCGGACCACGGCCGCGATGGGGAGGTCGGCATGAAGGACCTGATCGGCAGCCACGACCTGCTGTTCGTCACGCTCGACACGCTGCGCTACGACGTGGCGGCCGAGCTGCTCGCCGCCGGCCGGACACCGCAGCTGGCCCGCGCGCTACCGGACGGGCAGTGGCAGCGCCGGCACAGCCCGGCCAGCTTCACGTACGCCGCACATCAGGCGTTCTTCACCGGTTTCCTGCCCACCCCGGCCGAACCGGGCAGCCACCCCCGGATGTTCGCCGCGGCTTTCCCCGGCAGCGCCACCACCGACGAGCACACCTGGGTCTTCGACGCACCCGACCTGGTCACCGCGCTGCGCAAGGAGGGCTACCACACGGTGTGCGTCGGCGGGGTCGGGTTCTTCAACCGCTCCTCGCCGCTGGGCGCGACCCTGCCGGGCCTGTTCGCCGAGGCGCACTGGGAGTCGGCGTTCGGGGTGACCGCGCCCGGCTGCTTCGAGGCCCAGCTGGACCGGATCGCCGAGGTCGTCCCGACCGTCCCCGCCGACCAGCCGCTGTTCCTGTTCGTCAACGTGGCCGCCATGCACCAGCCGAACCGGCACTACCTGCCGGGCACCGAACGCGACAACCGGGACAGCCACGCCGCCGCCCTGGAGTACGTCGACCGGCACATCGGCCGGTTGTTCGCCATGGCCAGCTCCCGGGGCCGGCCCTGCCTGACGATCATCTGCGCCGACCACGGCACCGCGTACGGCGAGGACGGGCACAGCGGACACCGGGTCGGCCACGAGGTGGTGTGGACGGTGCCGTACGCAGATTTCGTGATCGCCCCCGGCGACTGGTCCGACGCCGCGACGCCGGACCCGGCGTGACCGTCGCGGACCTGGACGGCTCGCCGTACCAGGGCTACCTGTACGGGTATCCGCACAAGACGGCGTATCGGCCGCTGCGGCCGCGCCCCGCGCTGGCCGACTTCTGGTCCGGGCAGCGCCGCACGGAGCTGTTCCTCTACCTGCACCTGCCGTTCTGCGAGATGCGCTGCGGCTTCTGCAACCTGTTCACCCGGGCCAACCCGCCGGCCGGGCAGGTGGCCGCCTACCTCGACCAGCTGCGCCGCCAGGCGGTACGGGTGGCCGCCGCGCTCGGCGACGACGCCCGGTTCGCCCGGGTCGCCGTCGGCGGCGGTACGCCGACCTACCTGGACGCGGACGAGTTGTCGACGATGTTCGACCTGGTCGACAGGTTCCGGCCGGCGGGCGTGCCGACGGCGGTGGAGACGTCGCCGGCCACCGCCACCCCGGACCGGCTGGCGGTGCTCGCCGCCCGCGGCACCACCCGGATCAGCATCGGGGTGCAGAGTTTCGTCGACGCCGAGGCGCGGGCTGCCGGCCGGCCGCAGCGTCGCGTCGAGGTCGAGCGCGCCCTGGCCGCTATCCGGGACCAGCCGATCCCGGAGCTGAACATCGACCTGATCTACGGCATCCCCGGCCAGACCGACGTCACCTGGGCGCAGTCGCTCGACGCGGCGCTGCGCTGGGAGCCGGAGGAGATCTACCTCTACCCGCTCTACGTCCGCCCACTGACCGGCCTGGCCCGCCGTGCCCCGGCCGACCTGCCTGATCCACAGTGGGACGCCCAACGGCAGGCGCTGTACCGGCACGGCGTCGACCGGCTGCGCTCCGCCGGCTACCGGCAACTGTCGATGCGGCACTTCCGTCGCGCGTCGCTGCCGGCCGTCGACGTCCCGGCGTACTCCTGCCAGGAGGACGGGATGGTCGGACTCGGCTGTGGCGCCCGGTCCTACACCAGCGACCTGCACTACTCGTTCGACTACGCGGTCTCCGTCGGGCAGGTGCGGGCGATCATCGACGACTACCTGCGCCGGCCGGAGTCCGACTTCGACGTCGCCGAGGTGGGCTTCCGGCTGGACCGCGACGAACAGCGCCGGCGCTGGCTGATCACCTCGCTGCTGCGCGCCGACGGATGCGACCAGGCGGCGTACGCGGCGCGGTTCGCCACCCGGGCCGTCGACGACTTCCCGCAGCTGGCGACGCTGGTCGACCGGGGCTGGCTGACGGTCAACCCGGATCGGCTGGCGCTGACCGGAGCCGGCCTGGCCCGCAGCGACGCGATCGGCCCGTGGCTGGTCTCGACCGAGGTCCGGGCGGCGATGGCCGGCCTGCCGGCCCGGTGAGCCGGATGGACCTGAGCATCCTCTACCGGGGTCCGCTGGCCAGCTGCAACTACGACTGCCCGTACTGTCCGTTCGCCAAACGCCGCGACGACCCGGCAACGCTGCGCACCGACCGGGTGGCGCTCGACCGGTTCGTCGACTGGGCCGTGCGTAATCCGCACGACGATCGGATCTCGGTGCTGTTCACCCCGTGGGGCGAGGCGTTGACCCGATCCTGGTACCGGCGGGCGCTGCTGCGGCTGGCCGGGCTGCCGCAGGTGGGCCGGGTGGCGATCCAGACCAACCTGGCCGCCCGGCTGGATTTTCTGGCCGAGGCCGACACCGACCAGCGTCGCCGGCTGGCGTTCTGGGCCACGTACCACCCGGGCCAGGTCGACCGGGAGGTCTTCCTGCGCCGCTGCGGCACGCTGCGTACCGCCGGGGTGCGGTTCTCGGTGGGGGTCGTCGGTCTGCCCGAGCACCTGGTGGCCGCCCGGTCGCTGCGGGCCGCGCTGCCGGCCGAGGTCTACCTGTGGGTCAACGCCGCCGACGGGCACCGCTACGACTCCGCCCAGCAGCGGGCGTGGACCGAGCTCGACCCGCTGTTCGGCTACAGCGTGCACCCGCACCCGTCGGCCGGGCGGTCGTGCCGCACCGGGGAGTCGGTGGTCTCGGTCGACGGGTCCGGCACGGTACGCCGGTGCCACTTCGTCGCCGAACCGCTGGGCAACCTCTACGACGGCTCCTACCGGGCCGCACTGCGCCCGCGCCCCTGCCCGCTGGTCTCGTGCGACTGCCACATCGGCTACGTACATCTGCGGGAACTGCCGCTGTACGACGTCTTCGCCGGCGGCGTCCTGGAACGCATCCCGCACGCCTTCCCCGATACGGCGTCGGAGGTCGCAGCGGTGGCCGGTCCGGCCGCCGCTGCGGATCCGGTCAGCGGCGGGTGACCCGGTCGACGGCGCGCAGCACCGCGGCGTGCCCGTCCTCGGCGGCGACTCCGAGACGCGTCAGCCGGGCGGCCCAGAACGGCTGGTCGGCGATGAGCGGCACGGTCACCGCCGGCACCCCGGCCCGTAGCCCGGCGGCGGTGGTGCCGGCTCCCGCGTGGTGGACCACGGCCGCCACCCGGGGCAGCAGCCAGTCGTGCGGTACGTCGCCGACCGCGCGGACGCCGTCGTCGCTGACTGCGCGGACGCCGTCGTCGCCGACCCGCAGCCCGCCCCAACCGGCCTGCACGATCGCTCGTACGCCGGCCCGGCGCAGCGCCGTACCGATCAGTGTCGGAAGTGACGCGTCGAGCACCGCCATGCTGCCGAAGGTGATCAGCACCGGCGGCGGGCCGGCGTCCAGGAACCCGGTCAGCTCCGGTGGGGGAGTCCAGTGCGGATCGGTGGCCGGCCACCATTGACATCCTCGCCGCCCTAAACTAATCGGCGGCGATTCCAGCCACGCCGTGCGTGTCACGCGCGGTGTTCTGGTGGGTTACCGTTTCACCGCGCGGTGCCGGGACGGGTCCCGGTCCTACCCGCGCTCCACGGTCGTTGAAGTCCGCCTGCCCGGCGGCCTTGATGTTGATCGCGGCGTTGACGTCCCGGT
>Ga0207774_100104_pt1 | contig 76814 bp, 60 predicted proteins | sample TtaePargueraPR_13_FD_187754 | JGI IMG/M metagenome (GOLD analysis project Ga0207774, IMG submission 187754) | Aerobic enrichment media microbial communities from Bioluminiscent Bay, La Parguera, Puerto Rico - Tt and M2 (2) (SPAdes) | ecosystem: Environmental > Aquatic > Marine > Unclassified ... | reverse complement strand
CCGGGATGTCAACGCGGCCCGGAACATTCTCGCGGAGGGGCTCTCCGTGCTTGCCTGTGGAGGCGGTGTAAGACCTCACCGGGAGTCCTCCTCTCGGACGGGGCGGTCGTCGGTGAAGCAGGAACCCCCTGGGGCGACCCAGGGAATCCCCGTCCCTTAGTGCGGGGAGGATGTCAAGGGAAAGGTTCGACATGTTCGTTCGCCAACAGCTACCGGCTGCGGCTGCCCCGGGACAACATCTCCACCTGCACCGTCCCGTCCGGGTACACCTACGACCTGGTGACCAGCCGGCTCAACACGTGCAGCCCGAACAACTTCGCCAACAGCTACCGGCTGAGCTGAGCCGTTCTGGGGTGGGCGGCGGTCAGCCGGTACGGGTGGTCGCCGCCACCGCCAGCTCCCGGAGCACCTGCCCGGCCTCGGGCTCGACCGGCACCGGCGCCAACGCGGTCAACGCCCGCTCGGTCAGCTCGGTGATCCGCGCCTCGGTGACGGCCAACGCACCACTGGCCACGATCACCTCGCGCAGCCGCTCGATCCCGTCGGCGTCGAGCGCCGGATCACCGAGCCGGTCGTCCAGCAACGCCCGGCCGGCCGGCGACGTCGTCCGGTACGCCGACGCCACCAGGAAGGTACGTTTGCCCTCCCGCAGGTCGTCGCCGGCCGGCTTGCCGGTGAGCGCCGGGTCACCGAAGACCCCGAGTACGTCGTCGCGCAGCTGGAACGCCTCCCCGAGCGGCAGCCCGTACCCGGAGTAGCCGGCGGCGACGGCGGTCGGCGCGTCGGCCAACGCCGCGCCCAGCAGCAGCGGCCGCTCCACGGTGTACTTCGCCGACTTGAGCCGGGCCACCTTGGTGGCCCGGTGCACCGAGGTGTCACCGGTGAACTGGGTGAGCACGTCCAGGTACTGCCCGACGGTGACCTCGGTGCGCATCTCGTCGAAGACCGGCCGGGCCCGGCGCAGCATCCCGTCGGTCAGTCCGGCACCGTGCAGCAGCTCGTCGGACCAGGTCAGGCACAGATCGCCCAGCAGCACCGCCGCCGAGGCACCGAAGCCGTCCGCCGGGCCGCGCCACCCGCTGCGCCGATGGTGCGCGGCGAACCGTCGATGAATCGACGGCTCGCCGCGACGGGTGTCCGAACCGTCCATCAGATCGTCGTGAATCAGGGCGCTGGCCTGTACGAACTCCAGCGCAGCCAGGGCCGCGACCACCTCGGGTGAGTCGCCGCCGCCGGCTCCCCGGTAGCCCCAGTAGCCGAATGCCGGCCGCAGCCGTTTGCCGCCGCCGAGCACGAAGTCCTCGATCGCCGCGGCCACCGGCAGCAGCGCTTCGTCGACGTCGCCCAGCCAGCGTCGTCGGCCCTGGAGGAAGTCGGCCAACGCCCGGTCGACACGTCGACGCAGGTCTGCCCGGTCGGTCGGCGCGACCGTGATGCTGTCTGCCACTCCCTGACGCTATCGGCTGGTCGATGCGCCGCCCGCAGGCCACCCGGTACAGTCGGCTACGTGGCTCTCGGTCTACCGTCCGTACTCCCCGGCTCGCAGCCGTCGATCGGGGAGCTGATCCGCGCCGGCCAGCCGACCTTCTCGTTCGAGTTCTTCCCGCCCAAGACCCCCGCCGGCGAGCAGCTGCTCTGGCAGGCGATCCGCGAGCTGGAGCCGCTGCGGCCGTCGTTCGTGTCGATCACCTACGGCGCCGGCGGCACCACCCGGGACACCACGGTCGACCTCACCGAACGGATCGCCACCGAGACGACCCTGCTGCCGATGGCGCACCTGACCGCCGTCGACCATTCGGTCGCCGAGCTGCGCAACGTCATCGGCCGGCTGGCCGGTGCCGGGGTGCGCAACGTGCTCGCCGTGCGGGGCGACCCGCCCGGCGACCCGACCGGGGAGTGGGTCGCCCACCCGCAGGGTGTGCGCTACGCCGAGGACCTGGTCCGGCTGGTCCGCGAGTCAGGCGACTTCAGCGTCGGCGTGGCCGCCTTCCCGTACAAACACCCGCGCTCGCCGGACATCGCCACCGACACCCGGTACTTCATCCGCAAATGCCGGGCCGGCGCCGATTTCGCGATCACCCAGATGGTCTTCGACGCCGACGACTACCTGCGGCTGCGGGACCGGGTCGCGGCGGCCGGCTGCGACACCCCGATCCTGCCCGGTGTGATGCCGGTCACCAAGCTGGCCACCATCGAGCGCTCCGAGCAGCTGTCCGGGGCCCCGTTCCCGCCGGCGCTGGCCGCCCAGTTCGCCCAGGTCGCCGACGACGCCGACGCGGTCCGCCGGCTCGGCATCGACCAGGCCAACCAGCTCTGCCAGCGGCTGATCGACGAGGGCGTGCCGGGTCTGCACTTCATCACCATGAACCGGTCGACGGCCACCCGTGAGGTGTGGCTCAACGTCGCTGCCGGCACCCGGGCGTGACCGGCCCGCCACCCGAGCCGTCCCGCAGCGGTTGAGCTGTCGTGGAGACCCGGCTCAACTGGCAGGACTACGCCGTCACCTGGGCACGGCTGCACGGCGGTTTCGACCCCCGCACCGCCACCCCGGTGGTGCGGTACTGGCTGCGCGCCGCGCACGCCGTCGCCGACCTGCTCGGCCGGGCCAAGGTCGGCCCGACTGCGGTCACCGCCGCCGGAGTGCTGCTCTGCCTCGGGGTGCCGGTGCTCGCCCCGCGCGGCGGTCCCGGTCTGCTCGCCGCCGCCGGCCTGGTGCTGCTGGCTGCGGTCGCCGACACCGTCGACGGCGCGTTGGCCGTGGTCACCGGCCGGACCACCCGGCTGGGCTACGTCTACGACTCGCTCGCCGACCGGGCGGGTGAGGCGTTCTGGCTGCTCGGTTTCTGGCTGGCCGGCGCCCCCGGCCCGCTGGTCGTCGCCGCCGGCACGCTGTCCTGGCTGCACGAGTACCTGCGGGCCCGGGCGGCGGCGGCCGGCATGCGGGAGATCGGTGCGGTGACAGTCGGGGAGCGACCGACCCGGGTCAGCATCGCGCTGGTCGGCCTGCTGCTGGCCGGCGCCGCCGCGCTGATCGCGCCGGACCTCGCCGCCGGGGTGCTCACCCTGGCCACCTCGGTCTGGGTGCTGCTCGGCCTGTTCGGGCTCAGCCAACTGTTCACCGCGGTCCGCCGCGCCCTGGCGTGACCCGGCCCCGGGGCTACCGGCTGGCCGGGCCGATCCGGTCGGCGACGATCTGCGCCGACAGGGTCACCATCGGCAGCCCGCCGCCGGGATGTACCGACCCGCCGACCAGGAACAGTCCGGCCGCCGGTGCCCGGTTCGCCGGCCGCAGCAGCCCGCCGGCCGTACCGTAGATCGACCCGCCCGGCGTGCCGGTCGCCGCGGCCAGGTCCGCCGGCGTACGCACCTCGCGGAACAGCAGCCGGTCCCGCACGTCCACCCCCCGGTCGGCCAGCACCCGCAGCACCTGATCGGCGTACGCGTCGGCCAGACCCGGCCGGCGCCAGTCCACCCCGGCCAGCGACAGGTCCTGCCGGGCCGCGTTGACCAGCACGAACCACGCCTCGTGACCGTCCGGCCGGGCAGCCGGGTCGTCGGCGACCGTTACGAAGATCGTCGGGTCGGTGGCCGGCCGGGCCGGCCGACCCCGCCCCGGGTCACCGAACACCGCGTCGAACTCGGCGTCGTAGTCACGCGGGAAGAACACCGTGTGGTGGGCCAGCTCCGGGGTCCGGCCGCGTACCCCGAGCAGCAGCACGAAACCGCCGAGGCTGCGGTCGGCCAGTCGGGTCAGCCGCCGGGCGTGCGGCAGCAACTCCCGGTAGACCCGCGACGCGTCCACGTTGGCCACCACCACGTCGGCCGGCACCGGACGGGCCTCACCGGCCACCCGGACGCCGTGCACCCGGCCGCCGGCCGCGTCGATCGCGGTGACCGTGGACCCGGTGCGCACCACCACACCGAGGTCCAGGCATCGGGACAGCAGCGCGTCGGCGAGCGCACCCAGCCCGCCCCGCACGTACCAGCCGCCGAAGGTCAACTCGGCGTAGGGCACGGCGAGCAGCGCCGCCGGGGCCCGCCGTGGGTCCGCGCCGGTGTAGGTGGCGTACCGCTCCAGCAGGGTCCGCAGTCGCGGGTCGCGGACCTCGCGACGCAGCACCCCGCGCAGGCTGCGGCCGGGCGCGACCGCCGCCAGGTCGCCGAGCCGGTACGCCATCCGCGCCATCGCCAGCGGCGAGCCGACCTCCCGGCGCAGCACGTCCCGCCAGGAGGCGTCCCAGATCCGTCGGGCCCGCCGCCACACCCGCTGCCAGTCGTCGGCGGCCCCGTCGCCGAAGGCCACCGCGATCCGTTCGGTGAACGCCGCCGGGTCGGCGCACGAGTCGAGCCAGCACGGGTCGACCCAGCGCGGGTCGAGCCGCCCCGCCGGCCCACCGGGCCCGGCCGGGAACCGGTGCCGCACGATCGGATCCAGCTCGACCAGGTCGAGGACCTTCTCCAGCGGCTCGCCGGTGTCGTCGAACAGGTCGGCGAAGACCTGCGGCAGGGTCAGCAGGCTCGGCCCGGTGTCGAAGCTGAACGCACCGTCGGGGGTCTGCCGGGTCCAGCGGGCCAGCTTCCCGCCGACGGTGTCGGCCTGTTCGACGACGGTGACGTCGTGCCCACCGTGGGCCAGCCGGATCGCGGCGGCCAACCCGCCGACCCCGGCGCCGATCACCACCACCCGGCTCATCGGTGCTCCTCCTCGCAGCAGTTCCGGTCAGGGCAGGGCCACCGGGCGACCGCGCCAGGCGAGGCGCCGCCGCTTGCGCAGATAGTAGGACCGGATCACGAGCCAGCCGAGCAGCGCGACCGAGACCGGATGTGCCAATCCGTCCGGCATCGCCCGGCCGCCGGTGGCCCGGGCGGTGAGCATCCGCCCGGCCACCCCGAGCCCGTACCCGACGGCACCGGCCGTGACCAGCACCGCCGCCGCCGGACCGGCCCCGGCGGCCAGCCCGGCCAGCCCGACGACGCCGAGCACCGGCGGGGCCGCGTACAACGTCAACAGTCCGGCCACGACGGCGGCCGCGCCGGCCGGCGACGGCAGCGACGCCCACAGCGACTTGGTGTAGCCGGCGGACAGCTCCCGCCAGGACCCGTACATCCGGCAGGTCGCCAACGCCGAACCGTCGGCCAGGGCGATCCGTCCACCGGCCCGCTTCACCGCGCGGGCCAGCCCGATGTCCTCCAGCACCTGGTCCCGCACGGCGGCGTGCCCGCCGGCCCGCCGGTACGCGTCCCGGTCGATCAGCAGGAACTGGCCACCGGCGGCGGCCAGCGAGGTACGCGGCGAACGTTCCATCGCGCGCAACGGCAGGAACGTCAGCCAGCTCCACTGCAGCAGCGGTTGGACCAGTCGCTCGCCGACCGACCCGGCGACGATCCGTGGGTACGGGCTGAGCAGTTGCGCCGGCACCGACCGCAGGGTGCCGACGGCGGCGGCCACCGCCCCGGGGGCGAGGACCACGTCGGCGTCCACGAAGACCAGCACCCCGGCCGGCGCGTCAGGGACCGCGTCGGCGAGCTGCTGGCAGGCGTGCGGCTTGCCCAGCCAGCCGGGCGGCAGCGGCACGCCGGTGATCAGCCGTACCCGGGGATCGTCGCCGGCGACCTCGGCGACCACCTCGGCGGTGCCGTCGGTCGACCCGTCGTCGAGCACCACGATCCGCCAGTCGGTCAGCTGCCGCTGGGCGAGCAGCGCCCGCAGGCACGGCGCCACCCGGCCAGCCTCGTCGCGAAGTGGCAGCAGGATCGACACCGGTTCGGTCACCGGTGCCGCCGGGCCGGGCCGGCGCAGCCAGCGCAGCGTGTTGACCAGCGTCGCCGCGGTCAGCGCCAGCAGCACCGCGACGATGCCGAGCGCACCCGTCGCAGCCGCCGTCCACCAGGTCGTCTCGCCCGCCATCGCCGCAGTCCACCCGGTCATGTCGCCCGACGCGACCGGATCAGTGTCACCGCGAACGGCACCGCCACCAGCCCCATGCCGAGCCCGCCCCAGCCGGCCGAGGCGGGCAGCCCGAGGAACACCGCGTGGGCGAGCAGACTCGACGCGTACGTCCACAGGTAGAGCGTGTACATCGGGGCGTCCGTTTGCCCATCGGCCTGGCGGGCGTCGCCCCCGGCGGTGAGCCGCAGCAGCGTCATCATCACCGCGGCCACGGCCAGCCAGCCCAGGTAATTGCCGACCGGGACGTCCGGCACCCCGGGCAGCGCCGGGTCGGTGTCCAGCCAGGTCCAGTGGCCCTCGGCGACCATCTGCGGGTCGAGGAAGAGGTCCCAGGCGGCCAGCGCGACTGCGCCGACGGCGATCCGGGCCACCGCCGGGCGGACCAGTCGCACCGCGACCAGCCACGCCGGCCAGGCCATCCAGGTCCAGGCCAGCGGGATGACCACCGGTACGCCGAGCAGCTTCGGCCCGAGCGTGCCGGCGTAGTCGTAGCCGCCGAACGGGAACCCGGTCGCCACCCCGCAGGCTTCGACCGCCAGCCCGCCGCCGGTGGTGACCAGCAGCAGCGCGGCGGCGCTGCGCGGCCCCCTGGTCAGCCACGCGTGGCCGACCGACAGGACGAAGCCGATCACCACGGTGGCGACGGTCAACCCGGCCCGGGTGCCGCCGCCGGTCAGCGGGTAGCCGATCTGGGCCAGCACCAGCAGCGCCAGCAACGCCCAGGGCAGCACCCGTCGGGCGCTCATGACCGCTGCGGCGCCGGGTCCGTCGACGGCCCGGCCCCCGCAGCCGGTGCGGCCTGCGGGTGGGGCAGCGGCAGGGTACGGCCGAGCACCGCGAAGGCCCGCTCGTCGCCGGGGAAGTGGAAGTTGCGCAGCACGTCGACGTAGCCGAATCGCCGGTACAACCGCCAGGCCCGGGACCGCTGCTCGTCGGCCTCCGGGGTGGACAGCAGGGTGGTCGCGCCAGCAGCCATCCCGAGCAGGGTACGCAGCTGGTGGGCGCCGAGCCCGTGCCCCTGCGCCTGCGGGTGCACGTGCAGCTCCACCACTTCGAAGCAGTCGGTGAGCCAGGTGCTGCGGGCGGATTTCGGCAGCGCGCCGCGTACCTGGTCGTGCCACCACTGCCCGGCGGCCGACCGGTAGCCGTAGCCGAACCCGGCGAGTGCGCCTTCGGCGGTGAGGGTGGCGACCGCCCGGAATCCGGGGCGCCGGACGTGGGTGGCGATGTAGCCGCGGCGGACCTCCAGCAGCTCGGCCCGGTAGTTCATCGCCTCGCCGTACACGGTGACCACGTCGTCGAGCCGCCGCAGCAGGTCGTCCGGCAGCCACGGCACCAGCCTCATCGGGGTCCGCCTCTCATCCGCCGCCAGCACCGCATGTCCCATCCTCGTCCTCTCCGGCCCGGTCCTCTCCGGCCCAGCCCAGCACGGCCCGGTCGCCGGTGACACCGAGCACCTCGAACCGGGCGAAGAGCTCCTCGGCGTACCACTGTGTCACCGGGGTCCGGGTGATGGCCGCCCGGTGCTGCGGGTGACGGTACGCGAACCGGGTCAGATCCGCCGTGTCCCGCCACACGCTGACGGTGCCCTGCCAGCCGAGCGGTGCCTCGCCGACGCCGAACCGGCAGTGCAGCCCGTCGGCGTCGGCCAGGGCGGCGGCGACCGGCGGCACCGCCCGCCAGAAGGTGACCGCCTTCGCCGGTCGCAGCCGCGCCCGGGTCAACGCCAGCACCGGTCGCCCGGCACCGGGCTGCCCGCCGCCCGGCCCGCCGCCCGGCTCACCGAACGGGGTGACGCCGGACCAGCGGCCCCGGCTGTGCAGCGGCCGCAGGTCGACGCGGACCCGCGCGTCGGCGATCCGCCGCCACGACCGCCCGACCGGCGAGTTGTCGAACCCGGCCGCCGCCGCCGGGTCGTCCCAGACCACCAGCACCGCCCACCGGGTGGGGTCGACGTCGGTGGGTCCGAAGCCGGTGCCGGTTCCGGTGCCGAGCAGTTTGGCGAACCGTACGCCGTCGACGCGCCGCAGCCGGCCGGCGTCGACGGCCATCCGGGCCAGCACGCGCGGCAGCCGTCGCCGGGGGACCCGCCAGACGTGCAGCGTGACCAGCTCGGGCACCGGGGCCGCGTGGTCGGCGGGGTCGTTCACGCCACCTCGGCGGCGGTGCCGGCGGTGATGCGTAGCAGTTCGGCGTAGGTGGTCGGGAAGACCGCCCGGGGTACGCCGCCGGCCGCCCAGATCTCCGGGTACTGCTCCAGGGCGACGTCGACCAGGGTGCGGACCGGCTTGGGGTGGCCCAGCGGCGCGACCCCGCCGATCGGCTGCCCGGTGTGTTCCCGGACGAACTCGGGGGTGGCCCGGCGCAGCGCGCCGACGCCGAGGTCGGCGGCGACCTTCGCGGTGTCCACCCGGTGTGCGCCCGAGGTGAGCACCAGCAGCGGCTCACCATCGGCATCGAAGATCAACGAGTTGGCGATCTGCCCCACCTCGATGTCGAGGGCGGCGGCCGCCGCGGCAGCGGTGTGCACCGCGTCCGGCAGTAGCCGGACCCGGCAGCTGGCGCCGGAGCCGTCCCGGGCGTCGGCGGTGTTCAACGCGTCCTGCACCGCCTGCACGTTCGGATGTGTCTGCATGGCCTCTATCTTGCTCGTGGCCCGGATCGTGCCGCCGCCCGGATCATTTACACCCTATTTGGGAGAGTTATGCTCCTTGTGGCGGATCTAGTGCGGAGGAACGCGAGCATGACTGCCCACCGGCTTCGGGTGGCCGCCTATGCGGTCTGTGTCGACCAGGAGCAGCTGCTGCTGGCCCGCTTCGTCTCGCCGGGCGGCTCGAGGCGGCACTGGACGCTGCCCGGCGGCAAGGTCGAACACGCCGAGGACCCGGTCGACGCGGTGGTCCGCGAGGCGGCCGAGGAGACCGGCTACCAGGTCGAGGTGGAGTCGCTGCTCGGAGTCGACTCCCGTACGGTGCCCGCGCAGCGCCGGCTGCCCGGCCGCGGCGAACGGCACAACCTGGGGGTCTTCTACCGGGTACGGGTCGTCGGCGGAGCGCTGCGGCCCGAGGTCGGCGGCTCCACTGACCTGGCGCAGTGGGTGCCGCTGTCGCAGGTGCCGCAGCTGACCCGGGCGGTGATCGTCGACGTCGGTCTGGAGCTCGACCGCACCCGCCCGCCGAGCGGCCACGTCACCCCGGTCCCGGTACGCGGCCTGCTCCGCCACTGAACCCAGCCGCTCGCCGCTCCACCCGCCCTGCCCGCTCGCCCTGCTCCGTCTCCACGCCTGCCCGCTGGCCCAGCACTGTTTCCACGCCTGCCCGCTGCGGCACGAGCCGAACGTCAGATACCTCATCGACGCCGGAACAGGTATCCGGTGTTCGGCTCATGCTGCCGATGAGCCTCTACGCCGGTCAGTCAGGCGGATGCGCGCGGCCGGCCGGCCCGCGCGAGCGGAGTGCCCCGTGCCGGCTCCCGGGGACCCAAGGTGCCTTCGCAGGCTTGATGCCACAGGTGCATCAAGATGCACCTGTGGCATCAAGCCCGACCGGCACCCAGGGCCGATGAAGGTGACGATGCGTCCGCTGCACGCAGCCACCGTTGTCTTTGACTGGTCGGCGTTGCGACTAACCTGGTCCGGTGACGGCGGAGGGGCGGCTCATCGATCTCGACCGGCCGACCGGCGCGACGGCGCCAGCGGCACCGGCTGGCGACGCGGCGCGGCGACGCTTTCGCGGACCGGGCCGGCTCGTCGGCGTACTGCTGGCCGGCGCGGTTGTGGGCGGCCTCGGCGGCTGGCTACTCAACGACTACCAGCACCAGCGAGCTACTGCGGCATCCGCCGGATCGGTGGTGGCGTTCGCAGGCGAGGTGTGGAGCATGGGCGACGGGCAGCTGAACGCCAAGGTGACCGTGGTCAACACCGGAACGCAGCAGGTCACCGTTCGGGTCCTCGACACGGAGTCTCCTGGCCTGGCAGTGGCCGACACGGGCGGGCAGGCCCGCGTACGGCCCGGGGGAGTGGGCTCCGTCGACGTGCGGGTGACCTTCGACTGCGACACGATCATGCACAGGTTGGCAGCGCCACTGCCGATGCGGTTCTCGGCGACCACCGACGCCGGCCGTACCGTGGAGGTCACCTATCCGGTGGCGGTCACCGGCCGATGGCTGCAGGGCACCGGCTTGTCCTGCCAGGATGGGCCGGTCAGCGGCGGCCGTACGGTGATCCTCCTGCCCGGCCGGTGACCGGGCTCGACGGTCTCGGCGTGCGGCACCGGCGCTACAGTGCCGGCATGGCGGAGTTGACCACGTCGCGCCTGGTGCTGCGGCACTGGCGCGGGTCCGACCTGGAGCCGTGGGTGGCGATGAACGCCGACCCTCAGGTGCGGGAGTTCTTCCCGGGCGTGGCGACCCGCGAGCAGAGCGCCGCCACCATGTCCCGCTGCCAGGCTGGCCTGGACCAGCGTGGCTGGGGCTGGTGGGCGGTCGAGGTGGCGGCGACCGGCGAGTTCATCGGCATGACCGGCCTGAGCCCGGTGGAGGCCAACATGCCGTTCGGCGGGGTCGAGGTCGGCTGGCGGCTGCGCCGCGACGCCTGGGGCAACGGGTACGCGACCGAAGCGGCCCGGGCCTGCCTGGCGTACGGCTTCGACACCCTCGGCCTGCCGGAGATCGTCGCGTTGACCGCCGTCGGCAACCTGCGCTCGCAGGCGGTGATGCGGCGGATCGGGATGACCCGCGACCTGGACGGCGACTTCGACCACCCGAACGTGCCCGACGGCCCGGTGCGCCGCCACGCACTCTTCCGGATCAGGCCGGGACGCAGACGGTGATCGCGGCGGGCACCACCCGTACCTTCATCTTCTTGGCCTGACCCCGGGCGCCGCCGTCGAGCTCGTATGTCATCGGCTCGGCCAGCCGGATGTCGACCCGCCGGGCGCGGGTCATCCGGACGAACGGGGAGCGCTCCGAGCGCCCGACCGCCATCCGACCCAGCGTGCGCGCCCACTCGGCGGCCCCCTGCGCGGTGGTCACCCCGACCTCCAGCCAGCCGTCGTCGGGCCGGGCATCGTCGAAGGCGTGGATGCCGCCGGTGATCCGGCCGACGTTGCCGACCAGGACGCAGCTGGCCGGCTCGTCGAACCAGATCGTGCCGTCGACCTTGATCCGGGTCCTCGGCGTGACGCCGCCGACGTGGCGCAGACCGGTCCAGACGTACGCGAGTTTGCCGGCCCGGTCCTTCAGGTCCCGGTCGGCGTCGCGGATCAGCCGCCCGTCGAAACCGGCCCCGGCCATCACCGCGAAATGCTCGCCGTTGACCCTGCCCAGGTCGAGCCGGCGACGTTCGCCCTCGAAGCCGATCCGTACCGCCTCGCCGAGGTCCTCCGGCACGCCGAGGTTGCCCGCCAGCAGGTTCGCCGTGCCGGCGGGGACGATCGCCACGGTGGCGTCGCGACCGGCCAGCGCGTCCAGGCACCGCTGCACCATCCCGTCGCCGCCCCACACGAAGACCAGCTCGGCACCCCGCTCGACGGCCCGCCGGGCCTTCTTCGGTGCCTTGCGGCTCTTCGGCACCTCGTACCAGTCGATGTCCTCGGCGCCGTGCCCGGCGATCGCCGCGCGCAACTCGTCGAGGCCGCCGCCGAGGGTCTTCTTGCGGTGGGCGACGACGGCGACCCGCTTCGGTGCACTCATACCGCCGGTCTTACCCGCCGGCACCGGCCACTACGCCGGCCGACGGCGGCCGGCTGTCCGGCTGTGACGGTCCCGGTGACGTCGGGCCGTCCGGCAGCGGCGGTCCGGGGGGCAGCGGACCGTCGGGTGCCGGCGGTACGGCGGGCGGCGCGTCGGTGCCGGTCCGGGCTGTCTCGGCCAACGCCACCCCGGTCAGCACCAACGCGCCGCCGGCCAGCTGCACCGGGGTCAACGCCTCGCTCGCGCCCAGCACCACCCAGGCCACCGTGGCGGCGAACACCGGCTCGACCATGCCGACGATGCCGACGCTGGTCGCCGGCAGGTGCCGCAACGCGCCGGTGATCATCAGGTACGGCACGATCGAGCCGAGGACCACCACGTAGCAGCAGAGCAACGCGACCGGCACCCCACCGTCGGTACGGGTGAGCAGCGGCTGCCAGCCGTCCAGGCCGGCGGTGGCGGCGCGGACGATCAGCCCGGCGATCGCCGACGCGCCGAACGCCCAGGTGGTCAGGGACAGGGTGTCCCGGTCCTGGACGCCCCGGGCGCCGATCAGGAAGTACGCGGCGAGCATCACGGCCGCGCCCAGCCCGGCGGCCACCCCCAGCGGGTCGAGGGTCAGCCCGCCCCACACCTGCGCCACGCAGGCCAGCCCGAGCAGGCTCAACGCCAGCCCGGCCCACAGCCGGGGCAGCACCTGCTGGCGCTGCACGGCCCAGGCCCAGACCGCCACCATCAGCGGCGCTGTGTACTCGAACAGCAGCGCGATGCCGACCGGTAGCCGGGAGATGGCCACGAAGTAGAGCATCGGGACCAGGAAGAAACCGGTCAGCCCGTACGCGACGAGCAGCGGAACCTCGCGGCGGCGCAGCCGCACCCGGCGGGCACCGGGCCGCAGCACGACGCTGAGTACCAGCAGCCCGGTGAAGGCGCCGACCGCCCGCAGCACGGTCAGCTGCGGGGCGTCCAGCCCGGCCCGCAGCACCAGCTTGGAAACGGTGCCGTTGATCGCGAACAGGGCGCTGGCCCCGACCACCATGGCCAGGCCGAGCACCGGTCGACGGGCGAACGCAGTCGTCACGGCGGTGAGGCTACCGTCGCCGCTGTCAGTGCCGTACCCGATATCGGCCCTTACCGCATGGTGGTCCACCGGCCGGAAATTCGGTGGGCGGCGACGCCCCGACTACGGCACCATCCGGGCATGGCCTTCATCGAAGCTGATGGCTTGACCAAGCGGTTCCGCCGACCGGTGAAGGACCCGGGTCTGCGCGGCGCGCTGAAACACCTGGTGGTACGCCGGTTCGCCGACCATGTCGCGGTCGACGGCGTCGATCTGCGGGTCGAGGCGGGCGAGGCGGTGGCGTACGTCGGGCCGAACGGCGCCGGCAAGTCGACCACGGTGAAACTGCTCGCCGGCATCCTGGTGCCGACCGCCGGGCAGGTCCGGGTCGGCGGGGTGGTCCCGCACCGGCAGCGGGTCGCCAACGCCCGGCAGATCGGTGTGCTGTTCGGCCAACGTACCCAGCTGTGGTGGGACCTGCCGGTCCGCGAGTCCCTCGCCCTGCTGCGTGACCTGTATGACGTCGACAAGGTCACCTACCGGGAGCAGCTGGAGCGCTTCGACGACGTACTCGGGCTCGGTGAGCTGCTGCCGGTGGTGGCCCGCAAGCTCTCCCTCGGCCAGCGGATGCGGGCCGACCTGGCTGCCGCGCTGCTGCACCGCCCCCGGGTGGTCTACCTCGACGAGCCGACCATCGGGCTGGACATCGCGGTCAAGGACCGGGTCCGGGCGTTCCTGCGGGAGCTGCGCGCCGACGGCACCACGCTGATCCTGACCACCCACGACCTCGGCGACATCGAGGACGTCTGCCAACGGATCGTGATCATCGACCAGGGGCGGATCATCTACGACGGCCCGCTGGCCGGGGTGAAGGACCAGTTCGCCCGGCACCGGTCGATGCACCTGCACCTGGCCGACCCGGTGCCGCTGGACACGGTCGCCGCCGCCGTCGGCGGCGCACAGGTCGCCGCCGGCGCGACGCCGGGCGAGTTCACCGTCCGGTTCGACCGGTTCGCGGTCACCGCCGGCCAGGTGATCGCGGCAGTGTCGGCGGTGTCCGAGGTACGCGACCTGCGCATCGACGAGCCGGCCATCGAGGACGTGGTCCGCAAGGTGTACGCCGGTGAGCTGCGGCTGGTGCCGGCACCGTGACCACGGCCGCCGCCGACACCGACGCCCCGGCTCGGGCCACACCGTCCACCGGTGTCCGGCCGTACTGGGCGCTGGCCCGGGTGGCCGCCCGCAGCGCCGTCGCGTACCCGTTGAGTTTCGTCCTCGGCATGGCCGGGGTGCTGCTGCAGCTGCTCGCCATGCTGTCCATCTGGGCGGTGCTGCTCGGCTCCGGGACCAGCGTCGGCGGGTTCAGCTGGCCGCAGATGAAGGCGTACCTGCTGATCGCCTATGTCACCGGGTCGTTGATGTCGTTCGGTGACTGGGAGATGGCCGCCCGGATCCGCGACGGCATGGTCGCGGTTGATTTGACCCGCCCGGTCGACTACCAGCGGGCCCGGTTCGCCGAGACGGTCGGGGTCGCCGTCGTCGAGGTCGCGTTCGCGCTGGCGGTCTGTGCCGTGGTGCTGGCGGTCACCGGGCCGGTCCCGGTGCCGCCGCCCGGCCAGGCGGCGCTGTTCGCGGTCAGCGCCCTGCTGGTGCTGCCGCTACGGTTCACCACCGTCTACCTGACAGCCTTACTGTGCTTCTGGACGCAGAACATTTTTGGCGTGTCGTTGGCCCGGGGAGCGATCACCAACCTGTTCTCCGGGGCGCTGGTGCCGTTGACGCTGCTGCCCGGCTGGCTGCAGGCGATCGCCGCGGTGCTGCCGTTCGCCGGGATGACGTTCACCCCGGCGACGATCTACCTGGGGCAGGCGACCGGGGCCGACGCGTGGCTGCTGATCGGCGTCCAGGCGGTGTGGACGGTGGCGTTGTGGTGGGGAGCCCGGCTGGCCTGGCGGTCGGCGGTGCGTCAACTGACCGTACACGGGGGTTGATCATGCGAATGCGCAGCGGCCCGCGTCAGACCGGGCTGCGCCGGGGGGTACGGCTCTACCGGCGCAGCCTCGGTGCCCACCTGCGGTCCACCCTGGAGTACGAGGCGGACTTCTGGATCCTGGTCGCCGGATCGGCGCTGACCCAGCTCGTCGGCCTGGCGTTCCTCGGCGCGGTCTTCTCCCGGGTGCCGCACGTCAACGGCTGGACGTTCGCCGAGGTGGTGCTGATCTACTCGGTCGTGGTGCTCTCCGACGCGGTCGGGCCGCTGCTGTTCGAGGGCGTGTGGCGGCTGCCGTGGCTGGTCAACAAGGGGGAGCTGGACTACAAACTGGTCCGGCCGTACCCGGTGGTGCTGCAGGTGCTCAGTGACGACGTCGGCATCAACGGGCTGGGCAACCTGGTCACCGGTGGGGCGATGTTCGGCTGGGCGCTGTGGCGGGTCGACGTCGCCTGGACCCCGGCGCTGATCATCGGCGGGCTGGGGTTGTTCGCCAGCGGCATGGCGGTCAAGCTGTCGATCAGCCTGGCCACCAACTCGTCGGCGTTCTGGCTGCAGAGTCCGCATTCGATCTTCGCGTACGCGGTGCACCAGATCGGTGACCTGGCCCGTTACCCGGTTTCGGTCTACACGTTCGGGGTGCGGCTGGTGCTGGTGGTCGGGCTGCCGTTCGCCTTCGTCGGATTCTTCCCGGCCAGCGCGGTGCTCGGTGCCGGTGGCGGCGATGCCGTCCGCGCCGGGGTCGGTCCGACCTGGCTGGGCTGGCTCACCCCACTGGTCGCCGCCTACTGTGTCGCCGTGGCGGCGCTGATCTTCCGATCCGGTCTGCGCCGTTACGAGTCCGCCGGCAACTGACCGGCCGGTCGGCTCAGCTCAGGCCCATCGACTCCACGTACCGCTCGGCGGTGTTCGGGTACGGCAACGCCAGCGCGTTGCGGCAGTACCGGCCGTCGGCCCGAGCCATCAGCTCGGCTTCGATCAGGTATCGGCGGACCGTTACGTGGTCCACCGCACCGCCCTCACACCAGCGGCGTAACCGTTCGTCGACCGTCGACTCGTCGTAGACCACGTCGCGTTCGAAACACGCCTGCGCGATGTGCGCCAGCACCACGCGGCGGCGCGCCTGCCGGGCCGGCAACGAGACGAGACGCCCCTCGCGGATAAACGGGCTCAACTCGGCGCTCATGCCGCCGGACGGTACGCAACCCGCCGCCATGGTCGCCATCGGTTTTCGTGTGGACGCAGGACACCGATGGGGCATCAGGCACCGTTTGCGAGGTTCGGTGCGGCGCGGCGGGCGGGTGGCTGAGGTGCCGGGCGCGGGGGAACATCGGCCGGCCGGGCGGCGTTGGATCCCGGCGTTGGACCGAGTAGGCGAGCGCCCGTGGTGCGGGGTCGCCCGGTCTGCCCGGTGCGGAATGCCGGGCACCCCCGGATGGTTGTATCCGGTGCGCCGGTGAGACCGCCCCCCCCGCCTGGACCGGCGGGTGTGCGCAGGTCGGAGCGCATCATTTGAGTTCGACTTTTTTGTGCGTGTTCTGTTCGTCCCGTTCGTGACCGGTCATCGCCTGTGGGTTTGGTGTCCGGTTCATTCCCCTCGGAACGGAGATTCTGCTATGAACACGATCTTCCGTAATTCTTTGCTGTCGGTTGCTGGTGTGTTGACCGCTGGTGGTGTGGTGGCCGCTCCTGCGGTGGCGGCGCAGGCGGCTGGTCCGGGTGCCGATGGTGGTGCGCGTGAGGTGGCGGTGCAGTACGAGGCGCAGCCGAATTTCTACTACTGCGGGCCGGCGGCGACGCGGATCGCGTTGACCGCGCAGGGTAAGGCCCCGTCGCAGGATGAGGTGGCGGGCAAGTTGGGGACGACCGAGGCCGGTACGGATTCGGCTGAGGAGACGACCCGGGTGCTGAACGAGGTGACCGGTGGCGACGAGTACGAGACGGTGTCGATCGGTGCGGCCGCGGCGAAGCCGGAGCATGTGGAGAAGTTGAAGGCGGATGTGCGGGAGGCGGTGGACGACGACCGGGCCGTGGTGGCGAACATCATGGGTACGGCGTCGGATGTCGACGGGGTGGCGCATTCGTACGAGGGTGGGCACTACCTGACGGTGACGGGTTACCGGGATGGTGGTGACACGGTGAAGATCGCTGACCCGTACTTCGAGGGTCAGGAGTACTGGATGGACCTCGACGCGTTGGCTGACTGGACCGCCAAGCGCGGCTACTCCGCCTGATCGATGACAGGTGCGCTGGCCGGGTTCCCGTACGGGAACCCGGCCAGCGGCGTGTCGGGGGGACTGGCCCTACCGTTGCAGCCGGACGGGCTCGCCTGGTCCGCTGCGGCGGACGAGCCAGGCTTCGGTGATGTGCGTGAACATCGCCGCCGCGGCGCCTTCCGGGTCGTGTGCGGCGATGCGTTCGTAGATCCGCCGGTGGCCCCGGTTGGATGCCACGCACAGGGCCCGCTCGGTCCGGCCCATGTACCGGGCGGTGTTGACGACCTGACTCTCCAATGCCCGGATGACGCCGCGGGCGATGCGGTTCCCGGATGCCTGCATGACCGTGTCGTGGAAGGCCCGGTCATGCTCGTGGTACGTGACGTGGTCGTCGACGAGCTCGTCCATCCGCTCGACCAGGGCGTGCAGCCGGTCGATGGTGTCCTGGTCGGCCAGCCGGGCGGCGACGTTGGCCATGTCCGACTCCAGCACCCGCCGGGTCACGACGAGGTCGTCGAGTATCGCCAGGCTGTCGTCCTCGGCGATGGTCGCCCCGAGGACGTGTTCGTCGAGCATGTCCCACATCGACGTCGGCGTGACGATGGTTCCGCTGCCCTGGCGGATCTGTACCAGCCCTTTTTCCTGGAGGATCTTCACGGCTTCCCGGACGACCGTCCGGCTCACCGAGAAGGTCTCGCAGAGGACCGGTTCGGCCGGCAGCGTCGTGCCCGACGGGTGCACCCCGCGCACGATTCGTTGCACGAGCTCTGCGGTCACCGCCGTGGCGAGGTTGGCCGGCCGTCGTGTCCAGGCCGGAGGCGTCGAAGCGTTCAAGGCGGTGTGCTGCGTTGCCGTCATCGTTCCCTCCGGGGTGGCCGCCGTGCCACGACCTCCGTGGTCAGTGTACGTCTCACTCTTGACGTCAGACGTCATACGAGTTACGTTCATGTATCGCGCCCGATGACCGGTTCCGCCGGGCCCCCTCTTCGAAAGCGAGCAGCAATGAAGCACCGAGCAGTGGTGTCGGCCATTCTCGTCGCGGGCCTGGCCCTGGCGGGCTGCGGGAGCGCCACCGGATCGCAATCCTCGTCCGGTGACCCGGACGGCAGACTGGTGGTCTGGGACTGGAAATCCGGCGACGCGAGCGCCGCCGCCTACATCGACAAGGCGAAGGCGGACTTCGCCAGCAAACACCCGGACGTCACTGTCGAGTTCGTCGCCCAACCTTTCGACCAGTACTACACCCTGCTCGGTGCGGCCATCCAGGCCGGTAAGGGGCCCGACGTCGTTCTGTTCAACGGCGGCGGTCAGATCCGCGACCGGGTCGACGCGCTGCTACCGCTCGACGAGTACGTGGCCGATGACCGGCAGCGGCTGGCCGGGTGGGAGGCGTTTACCAGCGACGGCCGGACCTACGCCGCACCGGTGACTCTGCAGGGGCATCCGATCTACTACAACAAGGCGCTCTACGAGCAAGCAGGGCTCGACCCGGAGAGTCCGGCCACGACCTGGGACGAGTTCGTCAACGACTGCGCGGCGATCATCGAGTCCACCGGTGTCGACTGCCTCGCACTCGGAAACAAGGAAGGTTACGGCATCCAGTTCTTCATGTCGGGCCTGGCATCCGGAATCCTCACCCCCGACGAGTACGACGCCTGGATCGACGGCAAGCGCGACTGGGAGTCGCCCAACGTCAAGCGGATCTTCCAACTGTGGAAGGAAGCCGGCGACAAGGGCCTGAACAACGAGGGTGCCAACTCGACGGCGATGTTCAACGACTCCTTCGCGCTCTTCCAGTCCGGTAAGGCCGCCCACGTGATCGGGCTGATGTCCGACGTCGGGCACTGGAAGGACTTCGGCGAGTTCCTGGCGGCCGACGAGTTCGGCGTCATGGCCGCCCCGGTGGCCACCGCCGGAGCCGTTCCGAGCCTGCCGTACGACGGTGGTATCGGCTACGGGGTGGCGAAGTGGACGACGGATCCGGATGCCGCAGCAGCCCTGGTCCGGTCCCTGACCTCGACCGAAGCCCTGGACGCCTTCTACGCGGAGGCCGGTGCGATCGCCTCGGACACCACGATCGACGTGTCGCAGGCCGGGCCGGCCGTCGCCGCGATGGTGCCGCAGCTCAGTTCCGGCAAACCCGCCCTGCACGTGGCGCTCTCCTCGCAGACCCTGGAACTGATGGGCCGACTGTCCCAGCAGCTCCTCAGCGGCTCGGTCACCGTCGACGAAGCGGTGCGGCAGTTGGCTGACTCCGACCAAGCGGGCTGAGCCCGTGGCGACCTCCGCCGCGCGTCGGGGCGAGCGGCTCGCCCCGTACGTCCTGGTGGCGCCGGCTGTGCTGACCATCGTCGTACTGCGGCTGTGGCCACTGCTGCTCGGGGTCAACTTCTCGTTCACCGGCGACGGCGAGCGAGACGGGACCGCGGTCGGCGTCGACAACTACCTCGAGTTGTTCGGTGATCCGCTGTTCCAGACAGCGCTCGGCAACGTGGTGCTGCTGGTGCTGCTCCTTCCGGTTGCCGTGGCGATTCCCGGCCTGATCGCGACGTTCATCTACCTGCGGGTGCCCGGGCACCGGCTCTACCGCAGCGTCTACTTCTTCCCGGCGGTGCTCTCGCCGGTCATCGTCGGCGCGATCTTCAATCTTCTGCTCGCCTTCGACGGCCCGGTCAACGCGGCCCTGTCGGCGGTCGGCATCGGCCGGATCGACTGGCTCGGTGACCCGGACGTTGCCATGTTCACGGTCGTCGGGGTGCACGTCTGGGCGACCTTCGGAATGGCCCTGGTGGTGTTCCTCGCCGGGTTCGCCACCCTGGACGGATCGTTACTGGACGCGGCCCGGGTCGACGGGGCATCGCTTCCCCAGGCCATCTGGCACGTGATCGTCCCCAGTCTCATCCGTACCATCCAGTTCGTCTTCGTGACCACGATGGTCGGGATGCTGACCTCCATGTTCGGACTGCTGTACGTGATGACCAGCGGTGGCCCGGAGGGTTCGACGTATCTCCCGGAGTACTACATCTGGATTCAGCAGGGGCAGATGAACCGGCCGGCGCTCGCGTCGGCCGCGTCGACGGTTCTCTTCCTCATCATGCTCGTGGTGGGGATGCTGCAGATCAGCCTGCTCCGGCGGGCGGGGAGGGAGGACTGATGTCCCGCTTCCGGCTGGCCAGATGGGTGGTCGCCGTACCGATGGCACTGCTCGCCCTGGCGACGATCTACCCACTCGTCTTCACCGCGAACGTCGCCTCGAAGACCCGACGCGAGTACATCCTGGACCGGTTTTCACTGGCCGACGCCGTACGCGTGGAGAATCTTCACACAGCGTGGAGCTCGGTCGGGATGGGCCGCTACTTCGTCAACTCGCTCATTGTCGTGACGTTCTCGGTGGTCCTGCTCCTGCTGATCGGGTCGATGGCCGGGTTCGCGCTGAGCCAGCTGCGGTTCCGCGGGTCTTCGATGATCTTTCTGGGCTGTCTGGCGGCGCTCTTCGTTCCGTTCCAGGTGATCATGGTGCCGCTCGCCAGGACCATGGCGGACAGCGGCCTGATCGACACCTACCCGGGTCTGATTCTCGCCTACGTCGCGCAGTTCCTTCCGTTCACCGTCTTTCTCATGACGAGCTACTACCGGACGATCCCACCGGAGATCGTGGACGCCGCCCGGATCGACGGAAACAGCGTGTACGGCGTGTACCGGCGGATCATGCTGCCGCTCGGCACACCGGCGCTGTTGTCGGTCGGCATCCTCGACGCGTTGTTCTGCTGGAACGATGTGCTCATTTCCCTGCTGATGATGCCGTCGGCCGAGAACCGTACCCTCATGGTGGGAGTCACCTCGCTGCGTGGCCAGTACTCCGACGACATCCCCACCTTCGCCTCGGGAGTGCTGATCGCTGCCGTTCCCGTACTGGTCGTCTATCTCTTTCTCCAGCGTCAGATCGCCGACGGCGTCGCCGCCGGTTCCACGAAGGGTTGACATGCGGATCACCGGCTATCGGACCCTGACGACAGTCCAGGAATGGGGCCGACCTGTCGGCGATGCCAACGGCGTCTTCGCCGACGGCGTCACCTCGGTGCCGATCGTCGTCGTGGAGACCGATGAGGGGATCTCCGGGGTGGGCATGGGGCCGCACGTCGACATCGAGCGGATCTTCCCGGCCATCGACAACGAGGACCCACGCGCGGTGACGGCGCTGTACGACCGGATGCTGCGCCAGGCGTTCAAAGCGGGCCACGCCGGCCCGGTCTTCGGCACCATCGGTGCTCTCGACACTGCGCTGTGGGACATCAAGGCACAGGCGGCCGGCGAGCCTCTGTGGCGGCTGCTCGGCGGGCGCGACCGGCGGGTCCCGGCGTACGCCTCCGGCCTGGACATCGGCCTGACCGACGACGAGCTCGTCGCGGAGTACGCGGTCTACGCCACCCACGGCCTGCGGGCGGCCAAGCTCAAGGGCGGTCTCGACATCGAGCGGGACCGGCACCGCCTGTGCCTGGTCCGGGACGTCCTGACCGAGGCGGCGCACGGGCTGCGACCGGGGCTGATGCTCGACGTGAACGAGGCGTGGACCCGCAAGCAGGCCGTCCGGCACGTCTGCGAGCTCGAGCGCACCCTCGATCTCATCTGGATCGAGGAGCCGGTGCGACGGTGGGACGCGGAAGGTCTGGCCGCCGTCGGTCGGGGGATCCGCGCGTCGGTCGCCACCGGGGAGAACCTCACCGGCCTCGAACAGTTCCGGCCGCTGATCGCGGCGGGAGCGGTCGACGTGGTCCAGACGTCTGCGGTCTGGGGAGTGACCCACTTCCTCCGGGTCAGTGCCCTGGCGCACGCCAACGACCTGCCGGTCAGCCCGATCGGCAACAGTCCGGTCGGGCTGCTGCACGCCGCGACGTCGGTGCCCAACCACATGGCCAGCGAGCTGCAGGATCTGCGCCCGCCGCTCGGGATCGCCCTCGACCTGCACGTCGAGGGCGGGGCGTTCGTCCTGGGTGACGCCCCGGGGCTGGGGGTCCGGCTCGACGAGCACGCGATCACATCCTCGGGTCCGCATCCGCGCCCGCCGACCACCGACGGCCCGCACATCCGGCCGGAACGCGCCGGACGACAGCTGCTGGGGGCGGTCGACGGTACCCCGACCGGACCACGGCACCCCGCCGACCACCGACCGGTCGGACCTCCACCCAGCCGCAACGAGGTGTTCCCCACCGCCGCGAGCTGACCGTCCCGCGCGCCTCGGGGCGACCGGAACACCGACCATTGAGAGGGAGGACCGATGCAGGCAGTGGTCTACCGTACCGCTCGTCACCTCGAGGTCGAGGCACGTGCCGCGCGGCCGCCGGGTCCCGGCGAGCTGAGCATCGCGGTGGCCTACACCGGGATCTGCGGCACCGATCTGCACATCTACCACGGGGACATGGACGCCCGGGTCGGCGCGCCGGCCGTGATCGGGCACGAGATGTCCGGACGGGTCGCCGACGTCGGACCGGGCGTCGACGGCTGGTCCGTCGGCCAGGCCGTCACGGTCATGCCCACCCGGTCGTGCGGGCGGTGTGTCGCCTGCCGGCGCGGAAGTTCCCACGTCTGCCACGGGATGGACTTCCTCGGCATCGACTCGCCGGGTGCCATGCAGTCGTACTGGACGGTGCCGGCGGAGCTGGCCCTGCCGCTGCCGGAAGGGGTGCCACTCGACCACGCGGCGCTGGTCGAGCCGGTCGCGGTCGCCGTGCACGACGTCCGGCGGGCAAAGGTGACCCCCGCCGACCAGGTCGTCGTGGTCGGCGCCGGACCGGTCGGTGTCCTCATCGCCACCGTCGCCCAGCTGCACGGCGCGCGGGTCCTGCTCGTCGAACCGGATCCGTTCCGGCGGGCTGTCGCCGGTGAGATCGGGTTCGCGGTGGTCGATCCGCAGGTGACGGATCCGGTGGCGGTGGTGAACGAGTGGACCGACGGCGCGGGCGCGGACATCGCCTTCGAGGTGTCCGGCTCAGCCGGCGGCGTCGCCACCGCGGTCGACGTCCTGACCACCCACGGCCGGCTGGTGATGGTGGCGATCCACGCCCAGCCCCGGACCGTCGACCTGCACCGGTTCTTCTGGCGTGAGCTGGAGCTGCTCGGTGCCCGCCTGTACCGGCGCGACGACATGGTGGAGGCGATCCGGCTGGTGGCCGCGGGGGACATCCCGGCGCGCGCGCTCATCTCGCGGGTCATGCCCTTCGCATCGGTCGACGCCGCCTTCGCGGCGCTGGAGAACGGCGACGGCGTGCTGAAGGTGCTGCTCGACTGGCAGGCGGCGGCCCGGTGAGCGCCGCGTTCGATCTGACCGGGCGGACTGCGGTCGTCACCGGCGCGCGGCGCGGTATCGGCCTGGCCATGGCCGAGGCGCTCGCCCGGGCCGGCGCCGACATCGTCGGTGTCTCCGCCCGTCTCGAAGCGCGCGGCAGCGAGGTGGAGCGGCGGGTACGCGCCACCGGCCGCCGGTTCACCGCGCTGCGGGCCGACCTGGCCGACCGGGCGGCCGTGCGTCAACTGGCCGACGATCTCACCGCTGCCGGTCCGCCGGACATCCTGGTGAACAACGGCGGCACGATCGCCCGCGCCCCGGCCGTCGAGCATCCCGACGAGATTTGGGACCACGTGATCGAGGTGAACCTGACCAGCCAGTTCGTGCTGAGCCGCGAGATCGGTCGGCTGATGGTCGCCCGGGGGCACGGGAAAATCATTTTCACCGCCTCGCTGTTGAGCTTCCAGGGCGGCGTCAACGTCCCGGGGTACGCGGCGTCGAAGTCCGGCGTTGCCGGGCTCACCAGGGCACTGGCGAACGAGTGGGCGCCGCACGGGGTGAACGTCAACGCGATCGCCCCGGGCTACATCGCCACGGACAACACCCGGGCACTGCGCGACGACCCGGACCGGAACCAGGCCATCCTGACCCGGATCCCGGCGGGCCGCTGGGGGCGGGCTGACGACATCGGCGGGGCCACCGTCTTCCTGGCGTCGTCCGCCTCGGACTACGTCAACGGGATCGTCCTGCCGGTCGACGGCGGTTGGCTGGGCCGATGACGGGCGGTACGGAGCACCTGACGTCGGACCGGTCGCTGCCGCGTCGACCGGCGGTACGCCTGACCGGTATCGGCTTCGGCGCGTCCCAGGGCGGCAATCTGCACCGGGTGACGACCGACGAGGAGTTCGCCGCCGCGATCGACACCGCGTGGGACGGCGGTGTCCGGTACTTCGACACCGCGCCGCACTACGGGCTGGGGCTGTCCGAGCGGCGGCTCGGGGCCGCCCTGCGGTCCAGACCGCGCGACGAGTACGTGGTGTCGACGAAGGTCGGACGGCTTCTCGTACCGTCGCCGGAGACCGCGGGCTCGCGCGACCCGGAGGGGTTCGACGTCGCCGCGAGCCACCGCCGGGTCTGGGACTTCAGCCGCGACGGTGTGCGCCGTTGTCTGGAGGCGAGTCTGGAGCGGATGGGTCTGGACCGGATCGACATCGCCTACCTGCACGACCCCGACGACCACTGGGAGCGGGCCGTGGCCGAGGCGTTGCCCGCCCTGACCGAGCTCCGTGACCAGGGAGTCCTGCGCGCGGTCGGGGTCGGCATGAACCAGTCGCGGCTGCTTGCCCGGTTCGTCCGGGAGTCCGACGTCGACCTGGTGATGTGCGCCGGCCGGTACACCCTGCTCGACCAGGCCGCGCTGGCCGACCTGATGCCCGCGGCGCAGGAGCGCGCGGTCGGTGTGGTGATCGCCGGTGTCTACAACTCGGGGCTGTTGTCGCGTGAGCGGCCACCGGACGACGCGCTCTACGACTACCGCCGGGCGGCGCCGGAGCTGATCGAGCGGGCCCGGCGGATCGCGGCGATCTGCGAGCGGCACGGCGTCACGCTTCCGCAGGCGGCACTCGCCTTCGCCCGATCGCATCCCACGGTGGTCTCGACGGTGGTCGGCATGCGCAACAGCCATCAGGTGACCGAGACCCTGCGGCGGGCGGACATCGAGGTTCCGGGCGAGCTCTGGTTGGCGTTGCGGGCGGCTGGCCTGACCGGCACCGGTCGGGCGGCCGGTGACGACCGATGACGATTTCCGACCGGGTGCCGGTGCTGTTTGTGACGGAGCGACCGGAGCCATGTTCATCCGATTCGTAGCAAACCGCGAAACAGTTCAATAACATTGACGCTAATCAACGTATGACGTATGCTCTATTTTTCGCAGGGCCCGCCGGGCAGGGCTCCTGTTAGCGCTAACAACCGTCCTGTTCGCGCACCGCACCGTCCCAAGGGTAAGGAGATCCACCGTGTCCAGATCCGCATCCTCCTCGGCGCGAAGTCGGGTGTTGGCCGGAGGAGTCGCGGCGTTGACCGCCGCAGCCGCAGTGACCTTCGTCGCGGCGGCTCCCGCGATGGCGGCCACCACCACCCTGTACGCGTCCCCGTCCGGCACCGGCACCAGTTGCTCCGCCGCCCAGCCCTGCTCGCTGACCTCCGCCCAGTCGGCGGTGCGCTCACTCAACGGTGCAATGTCCGGTGACATCGTCGTGCAACTGGCCGACGGGGTGTACCGGCTGCCGGCACCGCTGCGGTTCACCGCGGCGGACTCGGGCAACAACGGCTACCGGGTGCTCTGGCAGGCGGCGCCGTCGGCGAACCCGGTGATCAGCGGCGCGCGGGCGGTCACCGGCTGGTCGCTGGTCGACTCCGGACGCAACATCTGGCGCGCGAACGTGGGAGCCGGGACCGAAACCCGGCAGCTGTACGTCGACGGTGCCATCGCCACCAGGGCGCGCACCCAGGTCAACCGCGCCGACTTCACCCCCAGCAGCACCGGCATGAGGTTCAGCAACCCCGCGCTGGGTTACCTGAACAATCTGGCCAACCAGAACCGGATCGAAATGGAAAGCGTCGGCTCCTTCACGGACCGGTACTCTCCGGTGCAGAGCATCGCCGGGAACCTCATCACCATGGCGCAACCGGCGTGGAACAACAACAACTTCGGGTACGACACCTTCACCAGCCCGCACCGCGCCGGCCCGCTCTATCTGACCAACGCGTACGAGTTCCTGGACGCGGCGGGGGAGTGGTATCTCAACCGGACCACCGGCGACCTGTACTACATCCCGCCCGCCGGCCGGAACATGAGCGGCATCAGCGTCGAACTGCCGACGTTGCAGTCGCTGGTGAACCTGGGCGGCACCTACGACGCCCCCGCGCACGACGTGACATTCAGCGGAATCACCTTCACCGGCACCAGCTGGCTCGGGCCCAGCAGCAACCAGGGCTACGTGGACCAGCAGACCGGCGCCTACATCGCCGGCAACTGGAACTGGCCCGGCTTCTCCTCCTGCCACAACGGCTGCCCGCAGTTCGAGGCCGCCCGCCCGAACTGGTACCAGTCGCCCGCCGCCGTGCAGATATCCGCCGCCAACGACATCACGATCACCGACTCGCGGTTCGTCAACCTGGGTCAGACGGCGCTCGGTATCGGCAACGACGCCAACGCCCACGCCAGCGGCGTCGGACTGGGCGCCAGCAACATCACGATCGAAAGGTCCGAGATCGCCCGTACGTCGGCCGGTGGCATCGTGGTCGGCGGGGTGCGGGCGGACGCGCACCACCCCAGTGACCAGCGGATGGTGAACCGGGACATCACCATCAGCGACAACCGGATCCACGACATCGGGGTCGAGCACCGGGGCATCGTCTCGGTCCTGACCACCTACGTCACCAACGCCACTGTCTCCTACAACGAGGTCTACAACATGCCGTACACCGGCATGTCGATGGGCTACGGCTGGGGCGCCAACGACGCGGGCGGCAGCAACCACTACGCCGACCGCGGCCTGTACAACTACCAGCCGCGCTACTCGACGCCCACCACCGCGTCGAACAACCGGCTCATCGGCAACTACGTGCACGACGTGATGCAGCAGATGAACGACGGTGGATGCATCTACACGCTGTCGGCGAACCAGGGCGGGCTGATCAGCGACAACTACTGCCTGCGGACCAACGGGTACTTCGGGGTCTACTTCGACGAAGGATCCCGGTACTGGACCGCCAGGAACAACGTCTTCTCGAACACCGGCACGTGGGCGACCGCCAACTACTGGTTCGCCGAGAACATGGGCAACTTCACCGTCACCAACAACTGGTCGACAAACGGCAGTACCAACGTGACGAACGGCGACCGGGGCAACGTCGTCAACAACAACACCACCGTCACCAACGGCAATTGGCCGGCGGGTGCCCGCGCGGTGATGGCCGCCGCCGGCCCCCGCACCGGCGGCGGTGACGAACAGACCGTACAGATCGTCGGAGTCCAGTCCGGACGCTGCCTGGAGGTGCCGAACTCGAGCACCACCAACGGCACTCAGACCCAACTGTGGGACTGCAACGGCGCCGCCGGCCAACGGTGGACCCACACCTCCGCCGGGCAGCTCATGATCTACGGCGACAAGTGCCTGGACGCGAACGGCCAGGGCACCACCAACGGCACCACGGTCATCATCTGGGACTGCAACGGGCAGACCAACCAGCAGTGGACCGTCGACGCCAACGGGACCATCCGGGGCGTACAGTCCGGGCTCTGCCTCGACGCCAACGGCGCCGCAACGGCCAACGGCACGAAGATGATCCTCTGGACCTGCCACACCGGCACCAACCAGCAGTGGAACCTGCGTAGCTGACCCTGGTCGCCGCCGACGTCGGACCGGTGCCCGCAAACGCCGGTCCGACGTCGACGGGGCAGGGCGACCCGCCACCGAACTGCCTCAGCTGCTACCCGGTGGCGCGGGGTCGTCACACTCGGTGCCATGGCCGACGTGACGAAGCGAGCCGGCGGCGCCGGCATCGAAACGGAGCCGTCCGGACCGCCATCGGTGCTGGACATCTACGTCCTGACCGACGGGACCGTGCTGCACAGCGGTACGGCGCTGGCCGCAGCCGTCGTCGAGCTGGCCGAGGCCGGCTACCTCGACGTTCACGCCGGCCGGTCCGGCGAGTCGGTCACCCTGGTCCGCTCGGCCCGGCCCGGCGACGGGTTGCCGACCGGGCAGCGCGACATCCTGACCGCCCTGTTCGGACAACTCGACGGTGCCGGCCGGGAACTGACCCTGGACCGACCGGGGGACCGGCCGGTCGCGCCACTCATCGTGGCGACCACCCGGGCCCGACTCACCGAGACCGGATACCTGTCGGCGGTCAAGCCCCAGGAGATCTTCCGCCTCCTTAAGGTCGGGTATCTGTTGTTGTGCCTGTTCGTCCTCGTCCAGGTTTTCGAAGGCAGCGGAAACTTCGCCGCGCTGGTGTTCTCCGTCCTGGTCATGGTGCTCGCCGGGAGCCTGCTCGGCCTGGTGCGGTACGCGCTGCCGAAGCAGGTCATCCGCACCGGGACCGGCCGCGCCGCCTCGGCGCGCCAGCGCCGCGCCCGTCGCCGGTACCGCTGGTACGGTCGCCACCGCCGGGGCCGCGCCCCGGCCGCCGCCGGCCTGCCCTACGAACTGCTCTGGCTCGCCGGCTCTCAGCGGGACCTGCCCAGCGCGCCGGTGACCCGTCCCGGGTGGTGGCACGACCACCGGCCGGACCCCGAGCCGGTCGCCGCCGCGCTGCGTGCGGCGTTCACCGTGCTCGGCGAGGCGCTCGCCCCACCCCGGGCCGAGCTGCTCGCGATCAGCGCCGGCCGACGGACCGTACGGGACCGTGAGATCGACACCGACCTGTTCGACCCGGCCACCTGGGGGCTCACCGAGGTGGACCGGTCGACCCTGCACTTCACCGACTGGTGCGCGGCGGAGGGCAGCGGCGGAACCGGTGACGGTAGCGGTGGTGGCGACGGTGCCGGTGGGAGCGACGGCGGCGGTGACGGTGGCGGTGGCGGTGGCGGTGGCACCGGCGGCTCTGGCGGGGGCGACGGTGGTGGCGGGGGCGGCTGACCCGGCGACAGTACGTGGCAGGTCAGGACGGCATCCCGCTGGGCGGTGCCCCGCCGGGACCGCCGTCGCCTTGGCCGCCACCGGCCGGCCCACCACCGCCGGGAGCCGCGCCGCCACCGGTCGGCTCCGTCGTGGTGTCGACCGGCACCACCAACGTCGCCACGTAGCCGGTCGAGACGTCCCCGGTCACCGTGGCCAGTTGGCTCGCCCCGCCGTCGTCGCCGAAGACGTTGTCGGTGTCCAGGCTGATCTGGGCGAGGTTGGTGACCGATGATTCGTAGCCGGGTTCGGCGTACACGGTGTCGCAGACCTCCTGGGGGAGAGCGACCTGGGAGGTGGCGATGGCGTTGCCGGCGTCGGTGATGCTGGCCTCGTCGGGGTAGACCTCGAAGTGGATGTGTGGCCAGCGGCCGGTGTAGCAGCCGGGGAAGATGGTGGTGAAGGTGACCTTGCCGTCGGCGTCGGCGATCTGGACGCCGCGCAGGTAGTTCTGGTCGGTGACGCCTTCGGAGTACATCGAGTAGCGGCCTTCGCGGTCGCAGTGCCAGACGTAGACGGCGACGCCGACGAACGGAACGCCGCCATTGGCCAGGTCGGTGATGGTGAGTTCCAGGGTCAGCGGCACTCCTTCGGCCGTACCGCTGGACTCGCCGAAGCTGGAGCGGATGTCGCTGCGGACGACACCGCTCTGTTCGAGGACGTCGGGCCCGTTGGAGCCGTCACCGGGGTACGGCCCGGCGGTCTCGTCCGGGATCTCGCCGGTCGCCGCAGCGGTCGCGGCCGCCGCCGAGGTGCCGCCGCTGGCGCCCGTGTTCGCGCTGCAGGCGGCGAGGCCCAGGGTCGCGGCCCCCAGGCCGAACGCCCGCAGCACCTGCCGGCGGCCCAGCAGGGTGCCGAGGTCGAAGCCGAGGCCCTGGTCGACGAGTTCCTCGTCCGGCCTGGGCAACGGGCGGCCCTGGTAGCGCGGGGTGGTGTCCCGGCGGGAGTCGCGTCGCATCCGGTTCTCCGTTCGTGCAGATGGCTCTCTGTCGGGTGTCGTGCGTATCTGCGACCAACCCTCACCACCGTTGCCCGCAGCCCGCTGGATCCCAGCTGGGAGTTGGCTGTGCCAGCCGGTACGCCAGGATGGGACGGTGACGATGATGCCGGTACGGGACAGGGTCGAGGCGACGCTGCGGGCGTGGGACGGCTACGAGCGCCGACGTGGCGCCACCCCGGTGATCGACTACGACTGCGCGCCGCTCGACCCGGCCGCTCCACCGCCCACCCCCGCAACCAGCCGGTTCGCCGTACTGGCCGAACTGACCGCCGTCGCCGACGAGCTGACCGCCGTCGCCGACGAGCCGGACTGCCGGGCCGACGACCGGCTGCGGGCCCGGGTCGACGCGGACATCACCTACCTGCGGGCCATGCTCGGCGAGCGGCTGCCGCTGACCGACTACATCCGGCGGACCCAGGGCTGCGGCGCGGCGGGCTGGCCGGACGACCACCTGGCGGCGGTCGGCGACCGGGCCCGGGCCAGCCTGGCCGACCTCGGCGTGGACTGGGACGACCGGCTCCCCGGCCAGCTGGCCCGCGCCGAAGGCATTCTGCGCCGCCAGGACGTCCCGGACGCCATCGAGCAGGCGGCGGCCGAGCTGGAACCTCTGGTACGGGCGGCGACCGGCACCGCCGCGCCGTACCAGTTGACGATCGAACGGGTCGACGTCGACGCCTACTGGTCGTACTGGCTCGACGGGGCCGGCCGCGCCGCTCGGCTGCGGCTCAACCGGCAGCGCGCCGAGTTCACCGAGACCCAGGCCCGGGTGTTCGCGCTGCACGAGGTGCTCGGCCACGCCCTGCAGTCGGCCAGCTGGTACGCCGAATGGTCTACCGTGGACGATGGTGCCGTACGCCTGCTGTCGGTACACACGAACACCCAGGTGCTGCTGGAGGGCTTGGCGCAGGCGCTGCCGCTGTTCGTCGTCGGCGACGACCCGGCGGCGGTGGCACGGGTACGGCTGACGCACTACACCCAGCTGGTCCGGGCCGGGCTGCACCGGGCGATCAACGACGGCGTGCCGGTCGCCGACTGCGTGGCGTGGGCCCGGCAGCGGGTGCCGTTCTGGTCCGACGAGGAGATCGGCGACGCGCTGACCGACCGAGGCGTCGACCCGCAGCTGCGGTCGTACCTGTGGGCGTACCCGGCCGGCGTCGACTGGTTCGTGGCGCTCGCCGACCGGGGCGGCGCCGAGACCGGCGCGGCGGTGCTGCGGGCCGCGTACCAGGGCCCGTTGGCCCCGGCCGACCTGACGGCACTCTGGCCGACCGGCCCGACCATCGGCGGCACAGGTCACCCCGATGCCGTCGACAGGGTGGCACGGCACGTATGATCGGCTAATTATCCTCCGTGGACCGTCGGAATACGCTGGTCCGGTGGCGACAATCGCAGATGCTCTACAGGACGTCGTGGCCGATGTGGCATCCGACGAACTGGATCTTTTGGCAGCCGTGACCCACAGCTTCTACGGCAGCGACATTTCCCGCCGGGCCACCGTGCGCGGCATCCTGCTCGGCAAGGGCCGCGACGCCGCCCTCGGGTTTGGCGCCGTCGAAGCAGGCCAGCTCGTGGCGTCCCTTGCCCTCATCATCCTCAACGGGGTAGCGACCAATGTCCTCAGTGGCTACGCCGAACACCAGATCAACGACCTGGGTCGCTGGCTGGCCAGCCGTCGGCTCGCCCGTCAGCTGACCTCAGCGGCCCCGGCCGCCGAGGCCACGCCGTTGCCGAAGCTCACCCCAGGTGAGGCGGCGGCGGTCGGCGAACTTGCCAGGCAGCTGGCCCACAGCTGCGGTCTGTCCACCGACACCGGCACCCGGCTGTCCATCACCCTGGCAGCCAAACTGATGGAAGATCCAACCGGGCAATGACCGGGAACCCGCCCGGCCGGGCGCTCACCGCCGCCGACGCGTTCCGGCTGCCACCTGCCACCGCCGGCCGGTTCCTGCTGCTGATCCTGACCGCACTGGTCAGCTCCGGCTATGCCTACTACTGGATCGGTGTCGCCTACCAGCCCGACCTCGGCGTGAGTCTCTTCCAGTGCGGCGCCCGCGCCTACGAGACGGTGGAAGCGGTGGAGCCGGCGGCGTTGGTCGCCGCGTTCGACCGCTGCCAGTACGGCGTGAACCTGCGTATCGCCGCGTACCTGGCGGTGCCCGGGGTGCTCCTGGCGGTCGTCACCGCCATCATCTACCTGGCCACCCCCTGGTGGGTGCTCCGCCGGGGAGTCCTGCCACTCGACACGATGGCCGCCACGTCCGCTGCGGCACTGGTCCGCGAGGCCGTCGCCGCATCAGGACATCGGGTACGGGTCCATGTGAGCGTCGCACCACTGGTCGGTCTCGCCCGGACCTTCGGGCGGCTCCGGCACTACCGAATCCTGCTCGACGCACGTCTGCTGCGCGCCACCCCCCAGACGCAACGCACGCTGCGGGCGGTGCTCGATCACGAACTGGGCCACCTGGCGAACCGGGACGTCGACCTGACGTCGATGACCATCGCGGTCTGGTGGGCCTTCCTGGCCGTGGTCGGCGTCCCGTCGGCTGTCGCCGTCGCCCTACGACCAGCCGATCTGATCGGCCTGGTCTGGCCGATGACCGTGCTGATCGTGATGATGTGGCTGATCCGTGTCGCGGTGCTGAGGACCCGTGAGTACTACGCCGATCTGCACGTCGCCCGGTCGGCCCCGCCCGACGACCTGGTGGCGGTGCTGCGGACCATCCCCGACCGTCCCGTCAGCCGCACACCACTCGGCTGGCTGCGCTGGCAACTGCGGTCGGTGCACCACCCGCGCATCCGTAACCGGATCGCCGTACTGCACGGAGCACCCAGGGTGTACCGGCTGAGCCCGGCGTTGGGGGCAGCCGTCGGCCTGCTCCTTGGCTTCGGCTACCCACCCGCCTACTACGTCCTCACGCTGGTGGACGCGAGCAGCAGTGTGCATGTGCGGGGCTGGCTGGTCGCCCTGCTGTTCGGTGGTCTGGTGGCCGCCGTGGTGACCGGCGCGGTGTGGCGGGCGGTGCAGGGCAGCGTCGTGCTCGGCGAACCGCCGCCGCGTACCGGCCGGTTCGCGGTCGCCTTCACCGGCGGCGTCCTGGCCGCACAATATCTTGCCCCGCCGTTCCCTCTCGTGGGCAGCTGGCGCCCGATCGTCCAGTCCGCGCCGCTGATCGGTGTGGCCACCGCCCTGCTGCTGTTGCTGATGACCCTGGTCTACCTGCGCTGGACGGTGCTCGGTGCGTGGACCCGGATGCGGCACGACGCCGGCCGCCGTGCCTACTGGATCGGGGTGATCCAGTCGGCGATCCTCGTCGCGCTGTGGCTGGCGTTCTGGTTCCTCGTCAATGAGATGGTCGTCGTCGGCGTGCCGAGCCTGCGGTCGCTGACCCTGGTCATGTTCACCATTGCGTTGAACCCGGCGCTGCAGCTGACGATCCTGTGGGCGTGCGCCTACCTTGTCGTGGTGTGGCGTGGTCCCCGTACCCCGCTGTTGTCGGCGCTTGTGCTGAGCGGCGTGGTCACCGCCGGATTCGCCGTCGCCGGATGGCCGGTCTATCCGATGCTGAAACGGAGTCTGATCGAGTCGTACGTCACCGGCGAGCAGTCGGCCCTGATCGGTGCGCTGTTGCTGCTGAGCGCCGTTGCCGGTGCCGTCGCTGTCGTCGCCGGAGCGACCGTCGGCTGGACAGCTGGTGGCCGCCGCCGCACCGGTGTCGTCCTGGCAGCGAGTCTGCTGGGGATGGTCATTCCGGCGTTGGCCGCTGTCCCGCTCGTCTACCTGCACGTGGGTCTAGCGCTGTGCGGAGTCGACTCGTCCGGGGTCGACTGCATCTTGTCGTCAGACCTGCCGGAAGTGACCAACGGCGGCATGTCGATGCTCGCGTTCGCCGTGCTGGCGCTCGGCACCGGCACGGCGGTCCTGGCCGGATCGTCGCTGCGGGCGGTCACCGATCGGATGTCCAGCAAACGGCGTCAGGAACCACCGGCCCGTCGTCGAGCAGTGGTCCTCGCGATGTTCCTGCCCGTTCTGACCGCGATGGGGTTCTTTGCCTATGCTGGGACTCCGGTCTGGTTCACCGCCATGTTCGCGTCGGCGGCGACGCCCGTCCCGCAGGCCGTACTGGACCGGCTCGCGGACCCCGGCACCGAGCCGGTGGCGATGACCCAGGCATGCCTCGCGCTGGTCGACGCGACCCGCACCGGAAGTCTCAGCGAGGTGATGGACGGCAGTTACGGCGTCCGGGAAGCCGACGTGACGATGGCCGCGCGGGCAACCCCCGATCTGGTGTTGCGGAGCATGTCACGCGAAGCCGAAGCCGGGCTGCGCGCCGGCGACATGACCCGCGCCAGTACCGCGCTGGTGACGATGGCACGCTACTGCACCGCGCTTCCGCCGACCGCGTTCCAACCGGGGGCGTACGGCCCGACACCGCCGCCAGCGGTCGGGTCGCAACCGCCGTCCCCGTCCCCGTCGCCGTCGCCTGCGCCGCCCGATCCGGTCGTCGCCGTCATCACCGATCCGGTCATCTTCGCAGCCCCGTCACACAACATCATCTGTCGGCTCGACCCCGCCACCGCGTACGACGGCGAAGCAGCCCGCTGTGACATCGTCGACAAGGAATGGGCGGTGCAGACCCCGCCGGACTGCGAACTCGACTATGGCCGCGCCGTCCAGGTCGAATCCGACGGTGAATCCTACTTCCTATGCGCTGGCGACGGCCCCGGCGGTCAGTACGACTTCGTCCTGGAGTACGGCCACGGGCTGCGGACCGGCGCGGTCGTCTGTACCAGCGAGCCGTCCGGTGTCGAATGCTACAGCGAGCACAGTGGCCATGGATTCCGGCTGTCGCGGGCCGAGTACGACATGTACTGAACACTCGAGTGCGAGAGGGCGCACCGGGCAGGGCCGGACCGAACCGGGTAGGGTGCCGACGTGTCGAAGCGGACAGATGACCTCGGCCAGCGTCGGGCGCGGATCGCCCTGCTGGCCGGCGGTGCCGGGCTGGTCGTCGTCGTGGCGGTGCTGCTGACGGTGGTGCTGTGGCCGGACGATCCCGAGGAGCCCCGCGCCCGCGAGTACCGTGACGTCACCGCGTGCCTGCTGACCGGGGCCGCCGGGGTGACCGACCCGGCCGCCGCACCGGTCTGGGCCGGCATGCAGGACGCCTCGTTGCAGACCCGGGCCAGGGTGCAGTTCCTCGAAGTGAACGGGCCGCAGACCGCCGACAACGCCGCCGGATACCTCGCCAGCCTGGCTGGCAGCCAGTGTCAGCTGGTCCTGGCCGTCGGCGAGGCGCCGACCGCCGCGACGGCCGGGGACGCCACCCGCTACCCGCAGGTCGACTTCGTACTCGTCGCCGAGGGCCAGTCGGCGGGCGACGCCGGCAACGTGACCGTGGTGTCAGACGCCGATCCGGCCGCTGTCCAGCAGCGGGTACGCGACCTGGTCGCCGCGGCGGTCGGTGACCCGGCCGACGACTGAGCCCGGGATTAAATCGCCGAAGGTTGATTTAAGTCAACCCTCCGTACGGACGCTTGTGCGCTCCGCTAGTGCGGTCGGAGACTGTCCGATGTCGGTGTGATCAACGTCGGACAGTCTTTGTACACGGGGGAGGGCGGCCATGCGCCGTGCCATCAGTCGTGCGTCCCGCCGGATCGCAATCCTGACGCTGCTGATCTTCGGACTGACCGTGGTGGTGCCGGCCGGTGCCGTACCGGCCGATTCCTGGCCGACGTCGTGGCTGTGGTCGTGGGCCGTCAACCGTCCGCTGTGGTCGGCGGCGGCCGCCGCCCTCGGCGCGCCGGTGATGGCCGGACCGGCACCGTTCACCGGTGAGCACCACGTGCCGGCCGGGGAGACCACCGCAGCCGGCGGCGCGGGTCGCCGGGTCAGCCAGGCAGCCGACACGCTGCCGCCGTACCAGCCGCACGACCCGACGGTGCCGACCACCCCGACCGGTGTCGCCGAGCCCGGATTCGACGCGGCGACCAGCCGCCGGGACGCCGACGAGGCCACCGCCCGCACCGACGTCTACGACAACGCCGACGGTTCCACGACGGTGCGCACCTACAGCCGGCCGGTCAACTACCGGGCCGGCGACGGCAGCTGGCGCCCGATCGACACCGACCTGGTCGAGCGTCGCGACGGGCGGCTGCACATGCGGGCCAACAGCCTGCAGGTGAGCGTTGCCGGCAGCACCGGCGACGCCGACCTCGGGGTGCTGGCGCTGCCCGACGGCAAGCGGGTCGCCTACGAGCTGGACGGTGCCGCCGACGTCGTCGCCGAGACCGACGGCAACACCGCCACCTACCGGGACATCCTGCCGGACACCGACCTGGAGCTGATCACTTTCGACGCCGGGCTCAAGGAGACGTTGGTCCTGCACTCACCGCAGGCCCCGTCGACCTGGACGTTCCCGCTCGACCTGACCGGGCTGACGCCCCGGCTCACCGCCGAAGGCTGGGTGGAGCTGGTCGACGCCGACGGCGACGCCAGGGTCTGGTTCCCGCGCGGGTTCATGGAGGACAGCAACGTCGACCCGCACTCCGGCGCGCCGGCCCAGTCGCCCGACGTCGATTTCGAGCTGGTCGACCAGCCCGGCGGCGGCCAGGCGCTGAAGGTCACCGCCGACCGGGCCTGGCTGGACGACCCGGCCCGGGTCTACCCCGTCCGGGTGGACCCGACCGCCACCACCGGCACCACCGGCGACGTGTACGTCGACAGTGACAACCAGACCACCAACCACAACGGTGACAACCTGCCGGTCGGCACCTACGACGGCGGCGGCGTGAAGGCCCGCTCGTTCATCCACTTCGACGAGTTCGACGACGACGGATTCATCGGCAAGCGGATTACCGCCGCCAAGCTGAAGCTCTACCTGACCTGGGCCTACAGCTGTTCCGAGCATCGGGCCTTCTCCGTGCACCGGGTCAACCAGGCGTGGACGGTGGCGAACCTGTCCACCGCCAGCCACCCCGGCCCGGCGATCTCCAGCTCGATCGGTTCGCTGACCGTCACCGACAACTATCCGTCCTGCCAGAACACCTCCGGCGACCGCAGTGTCGGCAAGTGGGTGACCGTGCCGCTGAACGTCGCCACCTTCAACGACTGGTCCACCGGAGGGGTCAACGAAGGGCTCTCGCTGACCGCCTCGGAGACCGACTCCAACGGCTGGAAGCGGTTCACCTCGGCCAACTACGGCGGCGGCGCCTACAAGCCGTACGTCGAGCTGACCTACACCGACAACGTCGCGCCGCAGGTCAACGTCCGCTACCCGGCGAACAACGCGGTGACTCCGACGCTGACCCCGGAACTGCTGGTCCGGTCCAAGGACCCGGACGCCTGGCCCAACCAGGGGCTGCGCCACCAGTACGTCGTCTACGACAGCACCGGCACCACCGTGGTGGCCAACTCCGGCTGGGTGACCAGCCCGTCGTGGCGGGTGCCGACCGGCACCCTGGCCTGGAACAAGACCTACCTCTACACGGTCCGGGTGCACGACCAGGTGAGCTACAGCGCCGTATACCCGGCGTACGCGTTCACCACCGGCGTGCCGCAACCGACCCTGGCCGGCAATCTCAGCCAGAACGCCGGCAAGGGCTACGACCCGGGTATCGGCAACTACACCACCTCGGCGACCGACGCGACGGTCGCCACCGTCGGCCCGTCACTGAGCATCACCCGCAGCTACAACAGTCTGGACACCCGGCGTACGTCGGCGTTCGGCACCGGCTGGTCGAGCCTGCTCGACGTGCGGGCCACCGCCGTGCCGGACGCCACCGGCAGCGTCCAGTCGGTGCTGGTCACGTATCCGACCGGGCAGGACATCGCGTTCGGCCGCAACGCCGACGGTACGTTCACCGCGCCGTCCGGCCGGTTCGCCACCTTCACCGAGACCCGCAGCGGCACCACCCTGACCGGCTACACGCTGACCGACAAGGACGCCTCCGTCTACACGTTCGGGCAGTCCGCCGGCGGCGGCGTGTTCCGGCTGACCGCGGTCACCGACGCCAACGGCCGCACGCTGACCGTCGACTACACGGGCGGGCTGGCCAGCCGGATCACCAGCGCATCCGGCCGGTCGCTGTGGCTGACCTGGGACACCCCGACCGGTTCGGCGCACCCGCACGTCACCACCGTCGCCACCGACCCGGCCGATCCGGGCACCCCGGCCAGCGCCGAGACCTGGCAGTACGCGTACGGCCCGGACGACACCCTGACGCAGGTCTGCCCGCCGACCGGCCCGAGCGCCTGCCACGGGTACAGCCACACCAGCATCTCCCCGTACGCCAACACGGTGCTGGACACCGGGCCGTACTCGTACTGGCCGCTGTCGGAGCCGGCCGGGGAGACAGTGGCCCGCAGCGCGGTGCTCACCAACGCCGGCATCGACAACGCCCGGTACGCCGCAGTGACCCTCGGCCAGCCGGCGGCCCGCCCCGGCTCGACCGCCACCGTCGCCGCCTTCGACGGCGCCTCGTCGTACCTACAGCTGCCGGGCGACCTGGTCGCCGACGGCCAGTACCAGACGGTCAGCATGTGGTTCCGCACCACCGCCGTCAACGGCGTGCTGTTCGGCTACAGCGCCGCACCGGTCACCGCCGGCACCACACCCACCACCTACGTGCCGGCCCTGTACGTCGGCAGCGACGGCAAGCTACGCGGCCAGTTCTGGCAGGGCAACGCCGCCGCCGCGATCACCACCGCCGCGCCGGTCAACGACGGCGACTGGCACCACGTGGCGCTCGCCGGGGCCGGCAGCACCCAGACCCTCTACCTCGACGGTGTCGCCCAGGGCAGCCTCGGCGGCATCATCATGCAGCTGCCCGACAACGCCGACAACATCCACGTCGGTGCCGGCTTCATCGGCGGCAACTGGCCCGGCCACCAGAACAGCGGGGTCAGCCCGGCGGCGGCCAGCTACTTCTCCGGCTCGATCTCCGACGTGGCGTTCCACAACCAGGCGTTGCCGGCGGCCACCGTCGCCGCCCTGCACACCGCCGGCACCCGTACCCATCCGGTGCTGTCGACGGTGACCCGGCCGACCGGCGGCGTCACCGCGCAGGTCACCTACCAGGGCACCACCGGCCGGGTCGCCACCGTCACCGACGAGAACGGCGGCGTCTGGACGATGGGCACCCCGACCGTCGCCGGCAGCGCCGACGTGTACGCCGCCTCGGTGCTCGGCGCGAAGCCGGCCGACTACTGGCGTCTCGGCGAGGTAGCGGTGACCGAGGCGGTCAACCAGGTCGACGGTGGCGTCGCCACCTACAACCAGGTGACCCTCGGCGCGGACGGCCCGTTCGCCGGTGCCACCGCCGCCTCCTTCAACGGCACCAGCTCGTACGTCGAGTTGCCACCGGAACGCATCGGCGGCACCGATCCGGCGTCGGTGTCGATGTGGTTCAGGATGCCGACCGGCGGCACCTCCAGCGGTGTTCTCTACAGCTTCCAGACCAACTCGATCACCAGCGGTCTCGTCGCCAACGAGCGGATTCCGGCGCTGTACGTCGGCGCCGACGGCAAACTGCGCGGCAAGTGGTGCTGGTGCGGCAACACCCATCCGCCGATCACCACCACCGGCAGTGTCCGTGACGGCAACTGGCACCACGTCGCGATGACCCTGTCCGCCAGCACCCAGCGGCTCTACCTCGACGGGAACCTCGTCGGCACGCTCAACTACGGAGGCCAGAGCACCCCGGCCGCCTACGCGTACCTCGGTACCGGTTTCACCCCGAGCACCTGGCCGTCGACCTCCGGGGACATCAGCTACTTCCCGGGGCAGATCGCCGAAGCGGCGTTCTTCAGCAGCGAACTCAGCCAGACGCAGGTCACCGCCCACTACGCCGCGTCGCAGCAGACCGCCCCGGTCGCCGTCACGATGATCTCCGGGGTGGCCACCGCGATCCCGATGCCGGTGTCCCAGGTCGCCGTCACCGGCCCCACCGGCGAGACCCTCTCCTACAGCTACGACCTGGTCAACGGCGGCCGGCCGGTGGCGCAGACCGACGCGCTCGGCAACGTCACCAAGTTCGGCTACGACGTCGGCGGCTACAGCAGCCTGGTCTACGACCCGCGCGGGGTGTGGACGCAGACGTTCCAGGACGTGCGCGGCAACACCAAGCAGAGCGTCAGCTGCCAGGACCAGTCCGCCAACAAGTGCTCGTCGGTCTACTACACCTACTATCCGGACGCGACGACCACGACGCTGACCCCGGACGCCCGCAACGACCTGCTGCTCACCGTCCGCGACGGGCGGTCGGCGTCGGAGACCGACGACACCTACCGTACGTCGTACGGCTACGACGCCAGTGGCAACCAGACCACCATCACCGACCCGCTGGGCCGGGTCACCACCACCGGCTACACCGACGGAACCAGCACCGCCGCGTACGGCGGTGGCATCGCCCCGGCCGGCCTGCCGACCCGGGTCACCACCCCGGGCGGCGCGGTGCAGACCGTCGAGTACTACGCCAACGGCGACGTCGCCCAGGTCACCGACCCGAGCGGCAAGATCGACCGGTTCACGTACGACGGGTTGGGTCGGACTCTGACCGAGACGGAGCTCAGCGACACCTTCCCGGCCGGGCTGACCACCACCTACACGTACGACGCGGCCGGGCGGGTGGCGACCGAGACCGGGCCGGCGGTCACCAACCGGGTCACCGGCGCGGTGCACACCGCCCGCACCACCTACACCTACGACGACGACGGCAACGTGCTCACCGAAACCGTCGCCGACCTGACCGGCGGCGACGCGCCGCGCACCGAACAGCACACCTACAACCAGTACGGCCAGCAGGAGACCTCCACCACCCCGGGCGGCACGGTCACCACCCTCGGCTACGACGCGTACGGCCGGGTGGTCACCGAGACCGACCACGACGGCGGCGTCACCACCAACACGTACGACCACGAAGGCAACCTGCTGACCACGAAGGTGCTCGGCTTCACCGGCGACCCGGACGACCCGCAGCCCGCCACCGACGTGCTGATCTCGGCGAAGTCGTACGACCCGGCCGGGCGGCTGGCCGCCGAGACCGATCCGATGGGCTGGATCACCGAGTACACGTACACCGACAACGGGCTGATCGCCGACGTCACCCGCACCAACGGCAGCTCGTCGTTCGTCGTCGAGTCGAACGAGTACGACGCGGCCGGCAACCTGGTCCGCGAGGTCACCGACGACGGCGCGACCGTCGTCACCTACCCTACGACGCCGCCGGCCGGCAGACGTCGACCACCGTCGACCCGGACGGGCTGAAACGCACCACCCACTACGGCTACGACGCCGACGACAACGTGGTCACCGAACGGCAGACCGACGCCGGTGGCGCCACGGTCGGCTTCAGCGAAACCCTGTACGACCCGGCGGGCGAGGTGCTCGCCGAGACCGAGTACCCGTCGATCGCCGACCCCACCCCGGTGCTGCGCTGGCGGCTCGACGAGACCGCCGGGGTCGCCGCCGCCGACTCCGCCGGCAACAGCCCCGGCACGGCCGTCCCCGGCATGTGGTGGACCACCGGCAACGGCGGAGCCGCCGGATTCAACGGCATCAGCTCGGTCATCGAAAGCGACGGCCCGGTCATCGACACCGGACGCAGCTTCACCGTGGCCGCCTGGGTGTACCTGACCGACAAGGGCGACCTGCGCAAGGCGGTCGCCGCCAACGGTGAGCAGCAGACCCCGTTCGACCTGGCCTACGACAAGGCCGCCGACCGTTGGCGGCTGCGGACCAGCACCCTCGACGCGCCGGACGTGACGCAACCGGTCACCGTCGTGTCCACCAGCACCCCGGCGCTGAACACCTGGACCCACCTGGCCGGGACGTACGACGCGGCCACCGGCACCATCAGCATCTACGTCAACGGCACCCTGGAAGGCAGTCAGGGCGGCGCGAAGCCGTTCACCGCCCGCGGCACGTTCGTCGTCGGCGCCGGCATGTGGAACGGATCCCGGGGCAACTTCTGGCCCGGTGAGATCAGCGACGTGCAGGCGTACCAGAAGGCGCTCAGCCCGACCGAGGTCGCCGCCGTGCACGGCGGCACCGCACCCGCAGCCGACGCCCACGTGGTACGGGAGAGCTACCAGGTCGACGCCAACGGCGAGGTCGTCGCGGCCACCGACGCCAACGGCGACACCACGTACATCACGTACGACGAGGGCGGCAACGCGGTCAAGACCACCGCCCCGGCGGCGTACGCCCAGTCGGTCGACAGCCCGTCGCCGGTGCTGGCCAACGCCGCCTCCTGGGTCGGCTACAACACGTTCGACGAGGTCACCGACACCCTCGACCCGTCCGGCAACTGGTCGGTGACCAGCTACGACGCCGACGGCCGGGTGGTCGGTGAGCAGCTGCCGGCGTACACCCCGCCGGGGTCGGCCACCCCGATCACCCCGGAGATCACCTACAGCTACGACGCGTCGGGGCAGGTGGCCTCGGTCACCGACCCGTTCGACGAGACCACCGAGTACACCTACGACCAGCTGGGCCGGCTGACCAAGGTGGTCACCCCGAACGACGGCACCACCCGGTACGCGTACAACCTGGCCGGGGACCTGCTGACCACCACCGACCCGACCGGCGCGGTGGCCAGCTCCACCTACGACTACCTGGGCCGGCAGGAGACCAGCACGGACGTGGTCCGGCAGACCGGCACCAACCACACCACCACGTACAGCTACGGCCCGGGGGGCCGGCTCGCCCAGGTGACCGACCCGACCGGGGTGACCACCGCCGCGACGTACAACGCGGTCGGGCAGCCGCTGACCGTCACTGACGGGGCCGGCAACACCACCGAGTACACCTACGACGGTGCCGGCCGGATGACCCGGACCACCCTGCCCGACGACAGCTACAGCGACGTCGAGCACGATCTGACCGGCCGGGTCCTGGCCACCGCCATGTACGACGCGGCCGGCGTGCAGCTGGTGCGGGAGACCACCAGCTACGACCGGGCCGGCAACGTGATCGCCGCGACCGACGGGCGCGGCACCACCGCCACCTTCGAGTACGACGCCACCGGTGCGCTCACGAAGCACACCCAGCCGATCTCCGGCTCCGACGAGATCGTCACCACGTTCGGCTACGACCTGTCCGGCAACCGGACCCGGTTCACCGACGGGCGCGGCAACGCCTTCTGGACCGGGTACAACCCGTGGCATCTGCCGGAGAAGCAGATCGAGCCGTCGACCACCGCGCACCCGGCGGCGGCCGACCGGACGTTCAGCGTCGCCTACGACGCCGCCGGCCGACCGGTGACCCAGTTCCTGCCCGGCGGGGTGACGATCAGCAGCGAGTACGACGAGATGGGCCAGCTGCTGCGTCAGGAAGGCTCCGGCGCGGAGGCGACCACCGTCGACCGGGTCTTCGACTACGACCTCGGCGGCCGGATGACCGAGTTCTCCGGCGGCGGTGGCACCAACACGATCAGCTACGACGACCGGGACCTGCCGCTGTCGATCAGCGGCCCGGTCGGCAACTCGACGTTCACCTACAACGGCAGCGGACAGCTGGCCAGCCGGCAGGACGCCGCCGGCACCACCAGCTACGGCTACGACACCGCCGGGCGGCTGGCCAGCCTGACCAACCCGACCGCCGGCGTGACCATGGGGTACGCGTACAACAACCTGTCCCAGGTTTCGCAGATCACCTACGGCGGCACCGGCAACCGTCGGGAGTTCAGCTTCGACGACCTGCACCGGCTCACCGAGGACAGGTTGGAAACCTCCGGTGGTACGCAGATCGCGGCGATCGGCTACGACTGGGACGAAAACGACAACCTGGTCTCGAAGACGACCACCGGGTTCGGTGGTGCCGCTGTCACCAACACTTACAGTTACGACCTGGCCGACCGGTTGACGTCGTGGAACAACGGTTCGGCGACCGTGGTGTACGCGTACGACAAGGCCGGTAACCGGGTGCAGAACGGCGCCAAGCTGTTCACCTACGACCAGCGGAACCGGCTGCTGACCGCCGACGGGACGGCGTACACGTACACCGCCCGTGGCACCCTGGCCGCCGCCGGCACGGTCGCCACGGCCGCCGATGCGTTCGGTCAGGTGCACAGCCAGCAGGTGAGCGGTGGTGGGCCAGCGCGTACCTACGACTACGACGGGTTGGGTCGGGCGGTGCGGCCGGGGTTCGCGTACACCGGGGTCGGTAACGACCTGGCCGCCGACGACACGGCGACGTATGTGCGGGGGCCGTCGGGTGAGGTGGTGGCCGGTACGGCGGGTGGGACGCAGCGGCTGGTGTGGACGGATCTGCACACCGACGTGGTCGGTCAGTTCACGACGACCGGCACCACCCTGGCCGGGGCGACCACGTACGACCCGCTCGGCAAGGTCCTCGCCAGCACCGGAATCGTGGGGAGTCTGGGCTACCAGTCGGAGTGGACCGACGCGGCCACGTCGCGGGTGAACATGCACGCCCGCTGGTACAACACCGACACCGGGCAGTTCGACACCCGCGACACCGCCGCGAACAGCCCGGTGCCGGACTCGATCGCGGCGAACCGCTACCAGTACGGCGACGGCACGCCGTTGACGACGATCGACCCGACCGGGCACTGGGGCAACCCGTTGAAGGCGGCGGCGAAGCTGGCGTCGAAGGCGACGTCGAAGGTGTCCAGCGTCACCCGCCGGGCGGTGTCCAGCGTGTCGAGTTACGGCAGCGCCGCCTACCAGAAGGCGAAGAAGGTCACCAAGACCGCGGCGAGGAAGGTCACCACCGCCGCGAAGAAGAAGGTCAACCAGGTCAAGGCCAAGGCCGCGAAGGTCAAGAACAAGGTCAAGAAGACGTACGCCAAGGCGAAGAAGAAGGTCAAGAAGAAGGTCAACCAGGCCAAGAAGTACGTGGCGAAGAAGGTCGCCAAGGCGAAACAGAAGGTGAAACAGAAAGTCGCCCAGGTCAAACAGGCGGCGAAGAAGGTCGCAGCGAAAGCGACCCGGGTGGTGAAGAAGACCGTCACCGTGGTGAAGGACGCGGCGAACGCCACCAAGAAGTGGGTGGTGGAACACAAGGACACCATCCTGGAGGTCGCCGCGATCGCCGGCGCGGTCGTCGCCGGGCTGGCGTGCACGGCGGTCACCGCCGGTGCCGGTGCGGTCGCCTGCATGGTCGGCGCGGGTGCGTTGATCAACCTGGCGAAGGACGTCGCGCAGGGCGACATCCACTCCGTCGGTGACGCCCTCGGCTCCCTCGGCACCGGGGCGATCATGGGCCTGGCCGGTGGTGCCGGTGGGGCGATCGCGGCGAAGGTCGGCACGGCGATCGCCGCCAAGGCCGGCTCCGGGGTGACCGCCCGACTGGCCAGCGACGCCGTCGAGAACGGCATCTCCGACGTCATCTCCCAGGCCGCCACCACCGGACGCGTCGACCTGAAAGCCGCCGCCCTCGGGATGGTGCCGGGACTCAACCTGATCGGCCGCAAGGGCGGCGGAGCAGGCCCCGCGCGGGCCCCACCCGGACGCGGCGGCAGCACCGCCAGCCCATCCGCCTCAAGTGGTCGTGGCGGGTCGGGTCCGGGATGCCGTACGCACAGCTTCGCCCCCGACACCCGCGTCCTGATGGCGGACGGCACCACCCGCCCCATCGCCGACATCAACATCGGCGACCAGGTGGTGGCCACCGACCCGGTGTCCGGCACATCGCTGCCGAAACCCGTCACCCAACTGCACCGCAACACCGACCGCGAGCTGACCGATGTCCGGGTTCGCACCAGCGACAACGACAACAACCGCGACGGTAGTGACGGCGGCGGCGCGACGGTCGTCGTCGAGACCACCCCGAACCACCCGTTCTGGGACGAGGGTCGGCAGGCGTGGGTCGACGCCGGCGACCTCACACCCGGCACCCGGCTGCGGGTGACCGGCCGCGGCGAGGTCACCGTCGTATCGGTCCAGACACGCCGCGACGAGCGGGAGATGCGCGACCTGACAGTCGCCGACACCCACACGTACCATGTACTCGCCGGTGACACACCGGTCCTCGTACACAACTGCGGAACAACCGATCTCTATCGAGTCTCCCCAATCAGTCGGGGTTCCAAGGAGTTGGATCACGGACTTGATCCACGCAACCACCCGCTGGACTTGGATGAGGGCTTGGACGGTTCAGCTTACTTTGGTAACAGGGCAAGGGTCGAAGACTACGCTTCGCAGCACCGCGATTCTCATGGTCAGGGGTTCAAGGTGGCGGTCCCGACAGAATGGTTGAGAAGAAACAATATTGAGCCCATGGAGGATTTCCTAAACGAAGGTGCGGTTGAGTATGCTATTCCATCACATCTCTTTGGTGAATTCAATACATTTCCGCGCACCCCTTGGAAGTCTGGTGGCGCCTGATGGGCACTCCTGAGCCCTCCAAATATTCTCTAGTCGAATGCCGGATAATTAGGCATCAGCACTATGGCTTGGTGGTGCGTACGGTGCCTGGCGATCAGCCAGGGTCCGTCGACGAATCTGCAATACTTGATCAGCCATACGCCCCACCAGATGAGTGGCCGGGCGTGGGAGAGACGCTGCCGTGCGTCGTCCTCGGCAGCACCTGGGACGGCAGACTTCGGTTGAGTTCTCGGCCTCGTGATGTGGCGCTCGCACGCGCAGTCGCCGATGTCGAGGCCGCGCTTTCGACTTGGCGGCGCATACGTGATGAGGCGACCGTGGAGGCTGGTCATCTGGAGGAGTTCTTCGAGTCACAGGAAGCTGTGCCGACGCTGCGATGGGCGTTTTGTAGGCCGCACGGGTCCGCAGATCATTCCCGTGCATTTGAGATTTACCAAAAAGCGCCTGAATGGCTGAAGAGGCAACTGCGCTGAATATAGGAGTTGGATGCGGCTCCTGGAGTGACTGCTGGTCACGCGCGAAGGGTGTAGTCCTCGTGGCGGGGCTGACGGGCGTAGACGCTGATTTCACGGGCCAGGAAAGCAAGGTTATCCGACTTCGGTTTTTAGCCGGCGGCCGGGTTCGTAGGGTTGGGCGGGGCGTTGGAAGCAGGCTCCGCTGACGCGCGTGGCGATGGTGCGGATGTGTCGGAATCCTTGGTCGCGGTAGTAGGCGTGTAACCGTTGGTTTGTCGTCCATGCGTCGAGGCGTAGCCAGGTGAGGCCGGCATCGTAGGCTCTGCCGGCTGCCCAGTCGAGGAGCTCGGTGCCAATGCCGTCGCCGGAGCGAGCAAGCGGGAGCATCATTTTCGCGGCGTAGAGCGCGTCGGCCGGGTCATCTTCCGGGTACCAGAGAGCCTCGGGGTCGCGGTCCGGTTTCCAGAGCCCGTCGACGTCGACGTAGGCGGTGAGGGTGATGGTGGCGGCCGGGGTTTCACCGTCGAAGACCATCCAGGTCTGCCCGGCGGAGACGGTCGCGGCGACGGCAGACCGGGGTAGTGGGATCGACCACTGGTCTTCTCCCCGAGCTGCGAGCCATGCCTCTCGTTCGCGTCGCCAGCTCATGATGACGTCGACGTCGCTGAGCTGTGCGGGACGGACGATCATTGCGGGTCCTCGCTGGCACGGATATTGGCGATGACGTCGGGGTCGCCGAGGGTGTAGAGGAGCCGGTTGCGGTCGGCGGCGAAGGTGGAGACGCTGACGCGTACGGGCCGGTCCGGGGTGTAGCCGGTTCGGAGCCAGCGGAGGACGGGTGTGCCGGCGGTCAGGGTGAGTGTCGTCACCTCGTCGGGTGCTGGCATCGCTGCGATGATCTCGTCGTCGTAGGCGACCTGCGGGTGTCCGCGTTCGGCGAGGAGTCTGGTGGTGCCTTGCGGGATGTCACGTGGCGACAGCAGCTCGGGTACCTGGTCGCAGAGGTCCATCGGGTAGTAGGTGTCCTGGATCGAGGACGGCTGGCCGTTGACCGCGCGTACGCAGCGGCGGACGGCTGCTGGTGAGTCGGCGGGCACGCCGAGGCGTTCTGCCAGTCCGTCCGGCACTTCCGCGATGCGTAGCTCGAACGTCTGGGTAGGTTCGTGGCCTTGGTCGCGGACCTCGCTGAACCACGCGTCGGACTCGCTGACCGGTCCGGGCATCTCTGCGCGGCTGGCATGGAAGGCGAGCGTGACTCGGTCGCGGACGATGATGCCGCCGGTACGGCCGGGCATCGACTCGACCAGGCCTTCGTTGATGAGGACCGCGGTGGCGAGTCGCACCGTGTTGCGGGAGACCCGGTGCAGATCCTGCAGCTTGCTCTCGGTCGGCAGGTGGTCGCCTGGCTTGAGCACGCCGTTGATGATCTGTGCGCGTAGCTCGTCTGCGATCTTGCGGTACAGCGGTGGCACGGCCACGGTCTCCTCGATTGGTTCCAACGTTTCTCATTCGCAGTCTTGACTGTCGTTGGCTTCACTGCAAAGGTTGGTACCAATCCAACCTTACACAAGGTGCTCGCCTCATGATCAGGTGGTAGTGATGAGCCATGCCCGCGACATGCTCAGGGAGATGGAGCGCGTACACCGTGCCCTTGCCCAGACCCGGCTCCACCTTGCCGGCCTCGACCAGGCCGACGGTGCACGCGACCTAGCGGACCGGGTCCTGCACTCGCCGCTACGGACGTTGGTCGAGCAGGCCGAGGATGCAGCCGTCCGAGTCACCGCCTACCTGCGCGAATCCACGCGCATCTAGGTCCCTCCATTGTGAAGGCCGCCGAGTCCCGCCCACCTTGTCCTTCACCAGCGGCAGGAGAACCGATGTCTGAGATCAGCGAGGGCGACTCTCTGCCGGCGGCGGAAACTAGCCAGCGCCACGCCGGAGACCAGTGGCCGCTACGTGGGGTCCTGGTGTGCGCGGCGTGTGGGCGGCGGATGCAGCCGTTGCGGACCGCTGACGGTGGTCGGGCGTACCGGGGTCCGTGTGGTTGCCGGCTGGGCCCGGTCGACGCGGGCCGGATCGAGCGGCTCGTCGGCCTGTCCATCGCCCGCCGCCGCCCCGACCTGGCCGCTGTGTCGCCGCCGCGCACCGACGCCGACGTGATCGGCGAGGCCATCGATCAGGTGTACGTCGGTGCTGACGCCGACGACCTGCTGATCGTCTGGCGCACCTGAGCCGCCGCCCGTCGTCGCTGCCGAGGTGGGCGTGGCGGCGGGCGGCGTTCCACGCCCCTTGTCTGCGCACTTTGCCGAGGAGTCTGCCGAATGCCCACGTACCCGCTGGCCGACGACCTGTTCCGGATGGCCCACCACCGGCTGCACGGCCGACCGTTGCTGCACCCCCGCGCGCTCAGCCACGGCCTGGCCGCCGCGCTGCTGGCCGAACTGCTCTACCCGCAGCGGATCGCAGTGCGCCGCGGTCTGGTCGTCGTCGGCGCGACCGTCGCCCCGCCCGACGACCTAGTGCACGGCATCCTCGCCCAGATCCGCGCCGCGCCGACCCCGCAACCGGTGAAGACCTGGGTCGGTCTGCTCAGCGAGACCGCGGTCCGGCAGGTCGCCACCCGACTGGCCCGCGCCGGCCACGTACGCCGGGAAGTGACCCGCCGTCGCCTCGTCGGTCGCGGCGAACGGTGGGTGCCCACCGACATGAACACCGCCGGCTGGCCCGCCGTCCGGCTGGCCACCGCGCTGCGCGCCCGCCGCCGCCTCCACGTCACCGATCAGGGTCTGGCGGCATTGACCTGGGCCTGCGGCCTCGACCGGCACATCCTCAACGGTGCGCCGCCGCACGCCTACGACGACCTGCGCACCCTCGTCGACCACGGCTGGCCGCCGATCGTCGACCTGGCCCGGCAGACCCGCGCGGCACTCGGCCGCACCGTCGCCGCCCACCGTGGCTGACCGGCGGCGGCTGATGATGGTCGACTACCCCGACCCGACCGGATACCCACTGGCCGCACTGATCCACTGTGCGGACTGCCGGACCCCGATGACCCCGGCTGTCCGTGCCGCCAGCCGCGTCTACCGGTGCACCGGTGCGTGCCGCAACGAGATCGACGCCCTGCACGCCGAAACCCTGATGTGGGACCGGGCCGCCGCCCGGCAACCACAGCTGGCCCGGCCGCGCCTGCCGGCCGACCGGCGGCGCGAGGTCTTCGCATCCCTGCTGACCGAGGTGTACGCCCGAGGCCCGTCGAGCTGGCTGTCGCTGCGTGCCTCCTGGATCGACCGTCGGCGACGGGCTGCCGGCCCGACGCCGCCCCCGGCCGGGTGAGCCGAGCCGTCGCCGCCGAGACGAAGTCATGTCTTGCCCGCCCTGGAGAGAAGGAACAGGTCATGGACGTCTGCGCGTTGACCAGCGCTGCGGTGCTCGGCTACCTGGCCGGGCTGTTCTCGTTCCGGGTCAAGAGCCGCTGGTGCCCCAAGTGCGGCGAGCTGACCACCACCCCGCCACCGCCGAGCGTCTGAGCCCTGCGGTCAAGCTGGTCGGGTGGCACAACGACAGGGCAGGGGAGAGGCGGTGGGCGAGCCGACGACCGCGTACCTGCTGCTCGGTGCCCTCGGCCTGGCACTGGTTCCGGGTCGCCGGACGGGCTACCTGCGCGGGCTCTCCCCGGCAGGTGGTAGAGGCTTGATGAATCGTCGAGACCTGTTCACCGTGTCCTCGTACCCAAGACCCGCGTAGAACCGGTGCGCCGCGTCCCGGTGAACGCTGCTGGTCACCTCCATCACGATGCAACCGGCGGCCCGGGCCCGGCGCTCGATCTCGGTCAGCAACGAATGCCCGACGCCCTGCCCCCGGTATCGGTCGTCGACGACCAAGGCGACGACCCGGCCGAACCTGCCGGTCCTCTCCAGGATCGGACACACATGCAGGGCGGCGACTCCGATCAGCTCGCCGGCGTCATCGGCGCCGAGCAGCACGCTGGCCTGGTCGTGCAGCCAGTAGGTCAGACGTTCGTGGACATCGGCGTCATCGGTGGGGTAGCCGAGCTGATCCAGCAGGACGACGAGCCGGGCCGTGTCGTGCCGATCGACGGGGCGGATACGGATTGCCATGCCGCGTAGTCTGCCGACGTGCCTGAGCTGATCACACCCACCATCGAGCTGTACGCGTCGTGGCTCGACGCCCGCGACGAGTGGGGACGCGGCACCCACCAGGACGGCAGTGGGCTGCGGCCGCGATGACGGCGGCGACACCGCGTACCGAGCGGGAGGCCGTCGAGATCCAGCGCGAGCTGGCCCGCCGGGTACGGGTCGACCAACCGATGGCCGACCCGCCGAGGTTCGTCGCCGGCGTCGACGTCGCGTACGAATCGGACTCGTCGGCGGCGGGCCGACTCGCCGGTGCCGTCGTCGTGCTCGACCTGGCGGACAACCTGTCCGTCGTGGCCAGCGCGACCGCGACCGGCGTCTGCGACTTCCCGTACGTTCCCGGCCTGCTCGCGTTCCGCGAGGTTCCGGTCCTGCTCACCGCCCTCGACCAGCTCACCGTCCGCCCGGACCTGCTGGTCTGCGACGGGTACGGCGTCGCGCATCCGCGTCGCTGCGGCCTGGCCAGCCACCTGGGCGTGGTCACCGGCATCCCGGCGTTCGGCGTGGCCAAGACGGCGTTCGTCAGCACCCACGGCGAGGTGCCGGCCGAGCGCGGCGGCTGGGCCGACCTGGTCGACGGCGGTGAGGTGGTCGGCCGGGCGCTGCGCACCCGCACCGGCGTCAAACCGGTGTACGTGTCGGCCGGGCATCTCATCGACATCGCCCAGGCGACCGGGATCACCCTGCGCCTGACGCCGCACTACCGGCTGCCGGAGACGACCCGCCTGGCCGACCGCGCCTGCCGGGAAGTTTCCCGGCACGGCTGAAACCGCGCGTCTCCGCCACACGTCTGGGGGATGTCGGTCGAATCGGGAACATCGACCGGGACCCCGGCGGCAGTGGGCGGGTAGCCGTCGCCGCCGGGTCACCGACAGCCGGATGAGGGTGAGAACGTGGTGACGAGCCGATGGATCACGGGTCTGGGAATCGCCGTGCTGGCCGGCGCGGTGGCGGCGTGCGGCACGACCGCACCGGCTGGTGACACGACGCCGACGTCCGACCCGGACCCGACGACGGTGACCGGGACCCCGACCACCAGCCTGGCACCGCCGCCGGAGCCGACGGCACCCGCGGGCGGCCTGCCGCAGGTGCTGTCCGGCACCCGGCAGGTCACCATCGTGCGGGCCGAGGCGTTCGAGTCCGGGCTGTCGATCACCGACGACGGACGGTTGGCCGAGGTCGACGGCGACGAGGGCCGGCAGCTGTTCGTCGCGGTCCCGCTGCAGGGGCGGCTGTTCCTGATCGAGTCGTACCAGGGGACCGGCGGCGGCCCCGGTGCCGGTGACCCGGTCTGCTGGCGGGTGCACAACCCGGGAGACGGGGGATCGCTGTCGGTCGAGGGCGCGGCCTGCGACGCCGGGGACCCCCGGCAGCGGTTCGCGATCGTCGCGGCCGACACCGGCACCGACGACACCTTCATGATCAGCAACAGGTCGGCGTACCTGCGCACCTCGGCCCGCTCCGGACTGATCCTGGAGGAGCAGGGCGACGGCTCGCCGACCCCGGACGGGTTCCGGTTCACCGACAACGGGCCGGCACCGACCAGGTGACCGGCGGAGGAACAATCAGGTGACGGGTGAAGCACGACCAGGTGACGGGTGGAGCACGACGGATGCGTGACGCCGACGAGTTCGACGCCTTCTACGCCGCGTCCGCCCAACGGGTGCTCGGACACCTGTCCGTGGTGCTCGGCAACCGGGCCGACGCCGAGGACGCGGTCGCGGAGGCGTACGCCCGCGCGTGGGACCGGTGGCGGTCCGTGCGCGACTGTGACAGCCCCGAAGCCTGGGTACGCACGGTCGCGTACCGGATCGCGGTGAGCTCCTGGCGTAAGGCGGTGAACCGGCTGCGTGCCCACCGCCGCGACGCCAACGGCCACCAGGTCGACGAGGTGTCGGCCGACCACGTCGCGATCGTTGACGCGTTGCGCCGTCTCGGCGTCGACCAGCGCCGGGCCGTCGTGCTGCACCACCTGGTCGGCCTGAGCGTCGCCGAGATCGCCGCCGAGACCGGCACCAGCCCGAACACGATCAAGACCTGGCTGGCCCGGGGCCGCAAGGCGCTGGCCGTACACCTGACCACCAGCGGCGACGAAGGGCGGAGCCGTGCCGTCTGACGACCGATTCGACGAGACGCTACGCGACGTGGCCCGGCGGGCCGGGCAGACCGGCCGGCTTGCCCCGGCGGCGGACATCCGGCGGCGCGGCGAGACGCTGCGCCGACGCCGACGTGCCACCACCGCCGCGCTGGCGGTGACGCTGGTCGGAGCCGTCGGCGCGGGCGTCGCTGCGATCCAGTCGGTGACCGCCGCACCGCAGCTGCCGGTCGGACCGGCCGGCCCGACGGTGAGCGTGCCGTCCGGCTCGCCGACCGGTGCGCCGAATGGATCGCCGACTGGGGCCCCGACTGGGGCGCCGGCCAGCGTCGGGGACGATCCGCTGCTGTCCGGGGACCGCCAGGTCGCGATCGTGCGTACGGACGCGTTCGAGTCGGCGGTGTCGCTGCTCGACGACGGCCCGCTGGGCGAGGTCGACGGGACCGAGGGCCGGCGGCTGTTCGTCATCGAACCGGCCGGGGCGGGCACCTTCCGGATCCGCGCCGCCGAACCGAACCCGGACGGCTCCGACGCGTGCTGGCAGGTCAGGCCATCGGGCTCGGACCCGTTGACCGTCGTCGCGGCGGACTGCGTGGCGTCCGAGCCACGGCAGCACTTCTCGATCAGCGCCGTGGAACGGGACGGTGGGGAACCGTCGTACGCGATCAGCAGCGCCTCGGCGTACCTGCAGCACTCCGCCACCCGGGGCCTGATCCTCGAAGAGCTGGGCGACGGGACGCTCACGACATACTTCCGGCTCGTCGACAATGGTCCTTCGCCGGGCTGACCCGCCCGGTCCGGCGGTGCCGACGGTACGGCTGACTGTCGTGCTTGTAAGTACCACTCTCGCCGTCGGGCTTCGTCGTCGAATACCGTCAAGGGTGTCGAGTTTCTCGCCCTACGGGTCGCGCAGGAACTGCTCAAACGGCTCACGGCGCGCACCCTGGGCAAGGCGGTGCCGATCGTCGGAGCGGTGGTCGGCGGAGGGCTGAACTTCGCATTCATCAAGGCCGTCGGCTCGACGCTGCTCGCGTTCGAGGACCAGATCTTCAACGATGTCGCCGAGCGACCGGCGATCGGCGGTTGATCACCGGTTGATCGACGGTTGGTCGGCGGTTTATTGGCGGGACGGCGGAATGTCGGCCGCCCCGCTGCGGTTGTTACCCGGTGCGTCCCGTGGCGTACGCGTCGTTGTGATTTCCGCACGCGGGGCGTTCCGCGCGGTCGGGAATGGGCGTCGCATCAGCCCTGACCGCCGTGCTGGGCACCGACTGACCGTATGTCCCGTTCGCGGGGTCCGGGCCTCTGCCAGACGATCAGTGCCCGGATCTTCCGCACCCTCCCGGAACGGAGATCCGCAGATGACCACCGTTCTTCACAGATCCGCACTGTCCGTCGCCGGTCTGCTGGTAGCCGGCGGTGTGGTGGCCGGTCCGGCTGCCGCAGCCCAGGCCGCCCCGGCCTCGGACACCGCCAGGTCCGCCGCCTATGCCGCCAGCTCCGACCGCGGCGAGCGGTCCAGCGAGGGCCGGCTGCTGAACACCCGGTACGAGCGGCAGCCGAACTTCTACTACTGCGGGCCGGCCGCGACCCGGATCGCGCTGACCGCGCAGGGCCGCGAACTGTCGCAGGACGAGGTGGCCAGCAGGCTGGGCACCACCGTGGCCGGCACCGACTCGGCCGAGGACACCACCCGGGTGCTCAACGAGCTCACCGGCGACGACGAGTACCGGACCACCGCGATCGAGGCCGCCAAGGCCAACCAGGCGCAGATTGACCAGCTGCGCGACGACGTGCGCGCGACCGTGGACGACGGCCGGGCCGTGGTGGCCAACATCATCGGTACGGTGAGCGACGTCGACGGCCGTACCCACTCGTACCCGGGCGGGCACTACGTGACCGTGGTCGGATACGGCGAGGACGGCGACGCCGTCAAGATCGCCGACCCGGCCTTCCTGGGCGCCGAACACTACTGGGTGAGCACCGAGACCCTGGCGCACTGGATCGCCACCCGCGGCTACTCGCACTGACGTCCTGACCTCGCCCTGACCATGTTGGCCGGGTCTGCCGCGTACCCGGCAGACCCGGCCAACGGTCGTCGTCGGCTTGCCTTGATCCACTGCGGTTGATCGACTCGACACGCCGGGCGGCAGTCCGATGAGCCGAAGTGGATCACTGCTGCGGTGGTGGGCTGAGTCTGCGCCGGACGTGACCCATGCCCATCGCGGTCCGGTCACCGAACCCGGCGTAGCTGGCGAACGCCGCCAGGGCGTCGACCGCCCGCCGCGCGTCGCCGGGCACCCCCGACGCCTCCGCCAACTGGAAGGTCACCGAGCCGACCGTGCCCCGACGGAACCGGTGCTCCGGGTTACGCTGCCCCGGCTCCACCAGATGCGTGGCCATCCGCAGCTGGGCGTCGACCACCTCCAGATGGTCGACGACCGCCGGCTCTGCCGACGTCGGCAACGCCACCTCCCCAGCGAACGCGTCCCAGCGCCGGGTCAGGTTGGTAAACACCCGCTCCGCGTCCGGCCAGGGGCGCTGGCGGCGGGCACCGTCCCCGCGTCCGGTGGCGAACCCGACCGGCGTCAGCAGGTCGTACGCCCAGGTGGTCGCCGTCGGGTCGGCGCCGGTGGCCAGCTCGGCGTACGACACGGCGTGCACGGCGACGTCGACGGTGCGGTAGCGGGTCTGCGCGATCTGGTGCCCGGCGGCGTGGTGCAGCGCGGCGAGCACCGGGGCGGCGTACGCGTCGATCAGCAGGCCGACCACGATCCGGGCCGGCTGTCCCGGTGTCGACGGTGGCCGGCCCTGCTCGTCGAGGACCGGGCTGAGGGTGAACGGCTTGTACCGGGGGCTGTCGTGCATGATCGTGGACAGCTCCGGGTCGACGGCGCGGACCGCTTTGAGGAACGCGGCGTAGACGGCCGGGCCGGTGTGCGGTGGCGGGACCGCCGTGGCGGCGGTCGGCACCAGGGAGACGACGATCTGGGTGGGCATCGGGCCGGCGTACCCTCTCGGTCTGGTGTGGTCGGTGGGTGCACCCCACTCAATCAGACCGGCGCCAGCGGGCCGGGGATCCGCTGCCCGACCCGGTCGGGGTCGGGCAGCGGATCGGGTCCGGATCCGGTCCGCTCCATAGGCGGTACCGGTGCAGGATCAGGACGGGGTGCAGGATCAGGACGCGGTGCAGCTCAGGTCGGTCGGTGTGGTGCCGGGCCCGGAGCCGACGAAGCCGACCGTGGTGGCGGCGTCCGGCGCGAGGGCCCCGTTGTACGGCTCGTTGCGTACCGTGTTGACCCCGCCGGACGTGGTCAACCGGCCGTTCCACAGCGACCCGATCGACGTACCGCTCGGGTTGGTCCAGGTGAGCGTCCAGCCGGAGATCGCCGAGGTGCCGGTGTTGCGCACCTCGATGCCGCCCTGGAAGCCGCCCTGCCAGCTGCTGGTCACCGTGTACGTCGCGGTGCAGCCGTCGTCGCCGGGGCCGCCGTCGTCGGCCGCGGTGGTGACCGTCCGCGCCGGTGAGGCCGGCGAGACGTTGCCGGCGGCGTCGCGGGCCCGCACCGTGAACGTGTAGCTGGTCTCGGCGGTCAGGCTGGAGACGGTGTAGGTGGTGCCGGAGACCGTGGCGACCAGGCTGGCCGGCGCACCGCCGGTCGACCGCAGCACCTGGTACGAGGTGACGCCGACGTTGTCGGTCGACGCCGCCCAGGTCAACGTCACCGAGTCGGCGGTGACGTCGCTGGCGGTCGGCTGGCCGGGGGCGGTCGGCGCGGTCACATCGTCGTCCCCGCCGCCGTCGCTGTAGCGCTGCGCGAGGCTGATCCCGGTGGTGGAGCCGGCCCCGCCGAGCGGCACCTGGTGGTCGAGGCTGACGAACTTGCCGTCGTGCTGCCACAGCGCCGGCTTGAGCACCTCGGTGTATTTGACCTCGTCCCAGCTGGTCCAGTCGTCGAGCAGCAGGCCACCGGTGTCACCGGAGTTGGGGTTCAGCGACCAGAAGGTGTGGTGGATGCCGTAGTCGATCATCAGGTCGCGCAGGGCGTGCAGCCACTTGTCCTGCCGGGCGTCCTGGCCGTACCGGCCGCCCCATTCGCCGATCAGCAGGGGCGCGGTGTCGTCCTCGTGGATGTAGAGCCAGTTGGGCCGCCACACGTCCTCGGTCAGCGATGCCTTGTCGAATTCGCCCTGGAACCACGGCTGCTCGTAGACCAGCGGGCCGTAGTCGTGCGGGGAGTAGACCAACTGGTCCTGGTTGGCGCCCAGGTCGACCGGGTGCTCGGCGACGCCCCGCAGGTTGCCGCCCCACCAGTTGTAGAAGTAGTTCGGGCTGAGGTCCGGGTTGGTGTTGGGGGAGTCCCAGTCGGCGTGCGGGCGCGGGTAGACCTCGATGCCTTCGCAGAGGATCAGCAGGTCGGGGTTGATCGCCAGGATTCGCCGGCCGGCCGTCTCGCAGGCGTGCTTGAAGTTGTCCTGGTCGGTCGAGGAGTCCCACTTGGCCCGCTGCGGGTCGTTCGGGGTGCCGTGCGGCTCGTTCTCGATGTCCATCGCGACGATCGTGTCGTTGTCGCGGTAGCGCTCGGCCACCCACTCCCAGCCCTGGTAGAAGTCCTCCGGCGTGATCGAGCCCTTGAACCACATCGGGTAGAGGTGGCCGGAGTTGTCGGCTTCGGCGCTGTGCACGTCCAGCATGACCTTCAGGCCGTACTGCTCGCACAGGTCCAGCCAGTAGTCGAAGATCTGCAGGTTGTTCAGCCCGTCGAGCTCCGGGTTGACGTACGCGTTGATGTTGGGGCGGGCCAGCGGCTGGCCGGCCTTCCACTCCAGCAGCAGCTGGGTCGAGATCGGCACCCGGACGATGTTGATGCCACGCTGCGCCATCGCGCGGGTGACCGCCTCGATGTTGGCCGACCACAGGCCGTGGAAGACCCGCTCAGTGGCGTTGTAGCCGAACCAGTTGGCCCCGGTGAGCCACACCTGGTTGCCGGCCTCGTCGACGATCGTGTTGCCGTCGGTGTGCAGCCAGTCGTTCGCCGGTACGGCCTGCGCGGCTGCGGCTGGTGCGGTGGCTGTGGCTGATGCGGTGGCTGACGTGCCGGTGCGGGCAGCCGGTGGGGCGGCGGCTGCCGTGGCGGGGGTGGTCGGGACGGCGGCGACCGCCCCGAGCAGCAGGCCGGCCGCCGCTGTGGCGGCCCACCGTGTCCGTATCGACGGCATTTAGCGGTTCTCCTGTCGTGGGTTGGGCAGGCGTGGGAGCGCTTCCATCGACAGAGGTTACGACGTACCAAGGTCGTAATGGAAGGACGTGACCCCCGGCGGGCGTACCGCCGGGGCGTGTCCGGCCGCGACAGATCCATTGACTTCCATTTTGTGGCTCCCGTAGGGTCGCAACGACGGCCTTCGATAGCGACGCGGTGACCTGGAGCCGGCATCGTGTTTCGCCCCGGGCGAAGGTGAGCAGGGTCGCCCTGGCGGGCCCGCCCGTTGTGCGCGGGCGTGGCTCGAGCCTCGTCGGCCAGCGTCCCCGCTCCAGTCGATCCCCCTGCGGCGTGATTCGGCGCACGCCTGTCCGCACCTCACGACAGAAAGCGAGCCCTCGAATCATGTTCCGAAGATTGGCCTTCGGCCTGGTCATGGTGTTGGCCACGATCAGCCTCAGCGCCGTGCCGGCCCAGGCCCAGGCGGACTTCACCGTCCTGGTCTTCAGCAAGACGGCCGGGTTCCGGCACGACTCGATCCCGGCCGGCATCGCCGCCATCGAGCAGCTCGGCGCGCAGCACAACTTCACCGTCGAAACCACCGAGGACGCCGGCCAGTTCACCACCGCCAACCTGTCCCGGTTCCAGGCGGTCATCTGGCTGTCGACCACCGGAGACGTCCTCAACGCCAGCCAGCAGTCGGCGTTCGAGAGCTTCATCCGAGGCGGCGGCGGCTACGCCGGCATCCACGCGGCGGCCGACACCGAATACGACTGGCAGTGGTACGGCGACCTGGTCGGCGCGTACTTCGCCAGCCACCCGGCGAACCAGAACGCCACCGTACGGATCGAGGACAGCTCGCACCCCTCGACCGCCGGGCTGCCGACCGCGTGGAACCGCTACGACGAGTGGTACAACTACCGGACCAACCCACGCTCGGACAACCACGTCCTGGCCACCGTGGACGAGAGTACGTACACCGGCGGCACGATGGGCAGTGACCACCCGATCGCGTGGTGCCGAGGCTACGATGGTGGCCGCTCCTGGTACACCGGCATGGGCCACACCAACGAGAGCTTCAGCGACGCGAACTTCCGCAGCCACGTGCTGGGCGGCATCCAGTACGCCGCACAGGGCGCCGGCAACTGCTCGACCAGCCAGACACCGCCCGGCTACAGCGAGGTCACCCTGGCCAAGGGCGTCGCCGAGGTCGGCGAGCCGATGGGCATGACGGTGCTGCCGAACCGGGGCGTGCTGCACACCTCCCGCGAAGGCACCATCCGCTACACCGACGCGGCCGGCAACACCAAGGTGGCGCTGACCATCCCGGTGTACACCCACGACGAGGAAGGGCTGCAGAGCATCGAGGCGGACCCCAACTTCGCCACCAACCGATGGGTGTACGTGTACTACTCGCCGCCACTGAACACTCCGGGCGGCGACGCGCCGTCGACCGGCTCGGCGTCGCAGTTCGCACCGTTCAACGGACACAACCGGCTGTCCCGCTTCACGGTCAACGCCGACCACACCCTGGACCGGTCGTCGGAGGTGACGGTCCTGCAGGTCCCGACCAGCCGGGGCATGTGCTGCCACGTCGGCGGTGACATCGACTTCGACGCCGACGGCAACCTCTACCTGTCGACCGGAGACGACACGAACCCGTTCGACTCCAGCGGCTACACGCCGATCGACGAACGGTCCAACCGCAACCCGGCGTACGACGCGCAGCGTACCGCCGGCAACAGCAACGACCTGCGGGGCAAGGTGCTGCGGATCCGGCCGACCGCCAACGGCGGCTACACCATCCCGGCCGGCAACATGTTCCCGACCGGCACGGCGAACACCAAGCCGGAGATCTACGCGATGGGCTTCCGCAACCCGTTCCGGATGTCCGTGGACAAGGCGACCGGCGTCGTCTACCTCGGCGAGTACGGGCCGGACGCCAGCACCGCCAACCCCAACCGCGGGCCGGCGAACCACGTCGCGTTCGAACGCATCGCCCAGCCCGGCTTCTACGGCTGGCCGTACTGCTCGAACTACAACACGCCGTACATCGACTACACGTTCCCGTCCGGCCCCTCCGGCGCACCGTTCAACTGCTCCGGCGGGCCGGTGAACAACTCCCCGAACAACTCCGGCATCACCCAACTGCCCCCGTCGCAGCGGGCCTGGCTGCCGTACGGCGGCGAGCAGAACCCGCCGGAGCTGTGCTGCGGCAGCCTGTCACCGATGGACGCCGTGGTCTACAACTACGACCCCTCGCTCGCCTCCGACGTCAAGTTCCCGGCGTCGATGAACGGCAAGGTGTTCATCGGCGAGTTCGGCCGCCGATGGATCAAGACGGTCACGGTCACCGGCTCCGGCGGGGTGGGCTCGATCGACCCGTTCCCGGACTACACCGGCACCCAGGTGATGGACCTGGAGTTCGGCCCGGACGGTGCCCTCTACGTGCTCGACTACGGCACCGGCTGGGGAAGCGGTGACGCCAGCTCGGCGGTGTACCGCATCGAGTACAGCTCCGGCGGCGGCCGATCGCCGATCGCCGCCGCGTCCGCCGACCCGACCGCCGGCAACGCGCCGCTGACCGTGCAGTTCAGCTCGGCCGGGACCAGCGACCCGGACGGTGACGCCATCACGTACGCGTGGGACTTCACCACGGACGGCAGCACCGACTCGACGCAGCCGAACCCGTCGTACACGTACACCAGCAACGGCGAGTTCACGGCGACGCTCACGGTGCGCGACAGCACCGGCCGCAGCGCCACCGCGAGCGTGGTGATCGGGGTGGGCCGGCCGACGGTCACCCTCGACCTACCGCGCAACGGCCGGTTGTTCGAGTTCGGTGACGCCATTCCGTTCGAGGTGACGGTCACCGACCCGGACGCGTCGACGATCGACTGCAGCCGGGTTAAGGTCAACTATCTGCTCGGGCACGACAGCCACGCCCACGGCATCTCCAGCGCCACCGGCTGCTCGGGCACCCTGCAGACCACCGAGGACGGCGAACACGACCCGAACGCGAACATCTTCGGAGTCATGATCGCCGAGTACACCCCGGTGGGCGAGACCATCCCGGTGACCTCGGCGCAGACGGTGCTGCAGCCCCGGACCCGCCAGGCCGAGCACTACGGCGACCAGCAGGGCACCACCCTGGTGGAGAAGGCCTCCGCCCACGGGGGCAGCGCGGTCGGCTACATCGAGAACGGCGACTGGATCTCGTTCACCCCGTACAACCTGGCCGGGGCCACGTCGTTCACCGCCCGGGTCGCCTCCGCCGGCTCCGGCGGCACCATCTCGCTGCGGACCGGCTCGGCGTCGGGGCCGGTCATCGGTACGGCCACCGTGAGCCCGACCGGCGACTGGGAGACCTGGACCACCGTCACCGGCACGCTCACCCCACCCAGCGGTACGCAGAACCTGTTCCTCGTCTTCACCGGTGGCTCCAGCTACCTGTTCGACGTCGACGAGTTCACCTTCCGCGGTGGTGGCACGACCCCGCCGCCCACCACGGCGCCGCCTACGACCGCTCCGCCGACCACGGCACCGCCCACTACGGCCCCGCCTACGACCGCTCCGCCGACGACGGCCCCGCCGACCACGGCCCCGCCCACGACGGCGCCACCGACCACGCCGCCGCCCACCGGGCCGTCGTGTTCGGCGGCGTACTCGGTGATCGGGCAGTGGCAGGGTGGCTTCCAGGGTGAGGTACGGGTCACCGCCGGATCAACGTCGATCAGCGGCTGGACGGTCACCTGGACGTTCAACGGCGGGCAGACCGTCAGCCAGTCCTGGAGCGCCACCGTCACGTCGAGCGGTGCCAACGTGACCGCCCGCAACGTCTCCTACAACGGGTCGCTCGGCGCCGGAGCCAGTACGACGTTCGGCTTCATCGGCTCGGGTAACAGCGGAGCCAACGTGTCTTCGCTGAGCTGCACCGCAAGCTGATCAACGAGCAGCTGCGCGGCACCCATCAGCTGGTGGGTGCCGCGCAGTTTTCGTCTTTCGGCCGTAGCGTCACTCCTTCGGATCAGGGTGCCGCGAGGTGCCAGAGTGGCATCATTGTGGTGCCACATGGCTTGTTTGTGGTGCCATCCTGTGCCATGATGGCGTCATGGACCTGACGTCGTACGTGAGCAACCTCGGGCGGGAGTTCGCCACCCTCGCCGAAACCGGCGGAGACGAGGCGCGGGCACTGGTCGAGCGCCTGACCGGGTCGCTCGAGTCGGCGATCCGGATGACACTGCTGGACGCGCTGTCGGCCGCCGCCGACGAGATCACCCGCGACCTGGCACCCGGCTCGGTGGAGCTGCGGCTACGCGGCCGCGACCCGCACTTCGTCGTCACCACGCCACCCGCCGAACCTACCGATCCGACCGGACCCACCACCACCGGCGACGCCGCGGCGGCGGTCGACGGCCCACCCGACAACGACCTGCTGATCACCGAGGACGGCCCGGTCGCGCGGATCAACGTACGCCTGCCCGAGCAGCTCAAGGCCGCGGTCGAGGAGGCCGCCGCCAAGGAGGGGCGCTCGGTCAACGCCTGGCTGGTCCGGGCGGCAGCCGCCGGTCTGCAGCGGTCCGACCGGGACCGGCGCCGCGACGAACGCGGCACCGGGAAACGCAGCACGCAGACCTTCACCGGCTGGGTGCGCTAGCCGCACCGCCCCTGGTCAACCGTCCACCTTCCACACCTCACGTCCCCGAACTGCGGGGACGGCCCACCAACCCATGATGCGGGGACAACCATGCCTACTTTCGACACGCCCGAACCGATCTCCGTCACCGTCGAACTCGGCAGCGGCAACGTACAGATCGCCGCGACCGAGCGCACCGACACCATCGTCGAGGTCCGCCCGAGCGACACAGCCGACGACTCCGACGTGGCCGCCGCCGCCCGGGTACGCGTCGACTACGCCAACGGCACCCTGCGGGTCACTGCCCCGAAATCACCCGCCTTCGACTTCTCCCGCCGGACCCGGTCCGTCGAGGTGTCCATCCAACTGCCAAGCGGTTCCCAGGTCTCCGCCGAAACGCAACTGGGCGACGTCCGCTGCACCGGACGGCTCGGGCAGTGCCGGGTCAAGACCGCCGCCGGAAACGCCTGGCTGGAACTGACCGGCCCGCTGCGGGTGGACACCTCGGCCGGCCACGTCACCGTCGACGGCGTCACCGGCGACGCCCGGATCACCACCGGCTCCGGCAAAATCCAGCTCGGCGAGATCGACGGCACCGCCGTGGTCAAGAACTCCAACGGCGAGACCACGATCGACGCGGTCACCGGCGACGTACGGGTGCGCGCGGCCAACGGCGACATCCGCGTCGAACGCGCCGGCGCCGGCGTCGACGCGAAGACGTCCAACGGCAGCATCCGCCTCGGCGAGGTGGTGCGCGGCTCGGTCGTGCTCGGCACCGCCATGGGCAGCCTGGACGTCGGCATCGCCGAGGGCACCGCTGCCTGGCTGGAAGTAAAGACCGACTTCGGGAAGGTCCACAACCTGCTGGAGACCGCCACCCGGCCCGACGACGCCGACGAGACCGTCGAGGTACGCGGCCGCGTCTCCTACGGCGACATCACCATCCGCCGCTCCTGACCCACTCGAAGAGAGGGACACCATGACCTCCATGCAGCGCCGGCCGGCGATCGCCGCCACCGGGCTCCGCAAGGCGTACGTCGATCACGTCGTACTCGACGGCATCGATTTGCACGTACCAGCGGGAACGGTCTTCTCGCTGCTCGGCGCGAACGGCGCAGGGAAGACCACCACCGTCAAGATCCTGTCCACGTTGATCAGCCCGGACGCCGGGGACGTCCGGGTCGCCGGGCACGACCTCACCCGCGACCCCGACGCGGTCCGCGCCACGATCGGCGTCACCGGCCAGTTCTCGGCGGTGGACAACCTGCTCACCGGCGCGGAGAACCTGCGGCTGATGGCCGACCTGCACCACCTCGGCCGGGCCGACCGGCGGCGGCGCGTCGCCGGACTGCTCGACCAGTTCGACCTGACCGAGGCGGCCGGCAAACCGGTGTCGACCTACTCCGGCGGCATGCGGCGACGGCTCGACCTGGCGATGACCCTGGTCGGCGACCCCCGGGTGATCTTCCTCGACGAGCCGACCACCGGGCTCGACCCGCGCAGCCGACGCACCATGTGGCAGATCATCCGGGACCTGGTCGCCGACGGTGTCACCATCTTCCTGACCACCCAGTACCTGGCCGAAGCCGACGAACTGGCCGACCGGATCGCGCTGCTCGACCACGGGCGGGTGGTCGCCGAGGGGACCGCCGAGGACCTCAAACGCCGCATCCCCGGCGGCCACATCCGGCTGCGCTTCGCCGACCAGCGACGCCTCGACGCGGCCACCCGCGTACTCGGCCAGACACCCGCAGCGCTCGGCCAGGCCACCCGTGACCACGACCCGCTCGCTCTGCGGGTGCCCAGCGACGGCAGCCTGCAGGCGCTGAAGACCCTGATCGGCCGGCTCGACGACCACGCCGTCGAGGTCGACGAACTGTCCGTACACACACCCGACCTCGACGACGTCTTCCTCGCCCTGACCGGCGACCCCTCCGACGACAAGGTGACCACCCGATGAGCGCCCACGTCCTGACCGACCCGGCCGCCGCCGGCCTGCGTACCCACCCGCTGCGCGACTCGGTGACGATGCTGCGCCGCAACCTCAGACGCATGCTGCGCTACCCGTCGATGACCGTGACCCTCGTCGGGATGCCCGTCGTCTTCCTGCTGCTGTTCGTCTACGTGTTCGGCGGCACCCTCGGCGCTGGGCTCGGCGAGCTCGGCGCGACGATGTCCGGCGGGCCGCTTCCCGGCGGCGGGGCCGGCGGGCGCGCCGCGTACGTCAACTACGTGGCACCGGCGATCATCCTGATGACCGTGACGGCCACCGTCCAGGGGACGGCGATCTCGATCGCCATGGACATGACCGAAGGCATCATCAGCCGCTTCCGTACGATGCACATCGCCCGCGTCTCGGTGCTGACCGGACACGTCCTGGGCAGCATGATCCAGGCGGTGGTCAGCCTGGCGGTCGTCATCGGCGTGGCCCTGCTGGTCGGCTTCCGGCCCACCGCCGGGCTGGTCGAGTGGCTGGCCGCCGCCGGATTCCTGCTGGTGGTGACCTTCGCGCTCGTCTGGCTGTCCGTCGCGCTCGGCCAGGTGAGCCGCAGCGTCGAAACGGCCAGCAACCTGCCGATGCCGCTGATCCTGCTGCCGTTGCTCGGCAGCGGGTTCGTCCCCACCGACTCGATGCCGGCCGGGCTGCGCTGGTTCGCCGAGTACCAGCCGTTCACCCCGATCATCGAAACCCTGCGCGGCCTGCTGATGGACGAGCCGGTCGGCGACAACGGGTGGATCGCGCTCGCCTGGTGCGCGGCCATCGCGCTCGGCGGGTACCTCTGGTCGAAACGACTGTTCAACCGCGAGCCCTGACCCCTGGCCGGTCGGTCGGTCGGCCGACCGACCGGTCAAGCTGGGCGGGTCGTCGCGTCAAGTGGTGCGAGCAGCCGCCGAACCTGGGCGGCCTCGGACCGTATCCCGAGGCTCAGGAACAGGCCCAGCGCCTCCTGCCAGTCGAGCCTGGCGGCCGAGAACTGGCCGAGCAGGTGCAGGATCAGGCCGGATTCGCGGAGGCTTTCAGCCAGGCTCTGCCGCCGACCCAGTTCACGCAGGGCAGCGGCTGCGGTGCGTTGGTCGGCCAGCGCCTCCTGGTAGCGCTGCTGGAGCCGGCGCACCATGCCCCGCTCCAGGTGGACCTTGGCCTGGCCGAAGCGATCGCCGACGCTGCGGTACGTCTCCAGACATTCCTGCAGGACGGTGACCGCCGCGTCGTAGCGCTCGGTGTCCCGGTAGAGGCTGGCCAGGTTGGTGAGTCCGATGGCCTGCCCGTAACGGTCGCCGAGCTCCCGGAAGAGTGCCATGCCCCGCTCGTGGGCGCGCTGAGCCTCGTCGTAACGGCCGAGCAGACGCCACACCAGGCCCAGGTTGCCCAGGTTCATGGCCTGGCCGCGCAGGTCGCCCAGCTCTTCGTTGACGGCCAGGCACGCCTGGTAGCACATCAGCGCCTCCTGGCTGCGTCCCTCGGCCTGGTGGACGTTGCCCATCAGCGCCAGCGCCTGGGCATGGCCGTGCCGGTCGCCGATAGCGCGGTGCCGGGCGATCGCGGTACGCAGGTGTTCGGCGGCCTCGTCGAACCGTTCCAGCTGGCACAGCGCCGCGCCCATGTCGGTGTGGGCGACGGCCAGTGCGGAATTGTCGTCGCTGCGGGCGGCCACCTCGAGCACCAGGCTGTTGATGGCCGACACGTCGCCCCAGGAGTTGCGAACCCGGTGGAAGGCATACAGGCCCTGACCGAGCTGGACGACCAGGCTGGCCGGTACAGCCGGATTCGCTGCGGCCTGGTGCAGCGCCACCAGGTGGTTGCTGCGCTCGTCGTCGAGCCACCGCAGCGCCGAGTCGGGGTCCGGGAACGCGGTGGCGTCGCCTGTCCACTGGTCTCCCACGGTCTGCGGGCGGCGGTCGCCGGGGCGCAGCAGAGGGTAGGTCCCCCAGACCGTGCCGACGTACCACCCGATGGCCCGGGTGAGTGCGGCGGCCCGCTCCGCGCCACGCAAGGAGATGGTGGCCTGCTCACGGCCGTACAGGCGAATGAGGTCGTGGTGGTGGTAGCGGCCGGGCACCTCGCTGTCCAGCAGGCTCGCGTCGACGAGCCGGTCCAACGCCCGGGCGGCCGCGGTCGGGGGCCGGTCCATCAGCCGGGCGGCGAACAGGTCGCTGACGTCCGGCCCGTCCCAGATGCTGAGGGTCGCGATCGCGGTCGCGGCGTCCCGGTCGACGGGGTCGGCACTGCCGCGCAGCTTCCGGTGGGACAGGGCGATGCTCGCGCGGACGCTGAGGTCGGCCACCTCCAGTTCGTCGAGGCGGCGCTGCTCGTCGGCGAGCCGCGCGGCGAAGTCCCGCACCGTCCACCCGGAGTGGGCCGCCAGTCGCGCGCCCGCGATCCGCAGCGCCAGCGGGAACCGGCCACACCAACGGACCAGCTCACGCGCGGCCTGCGGATCGGCGGCGATGCGCTCGTTCCCGACGGTCCCGGTCAGCTGGGCTAGGCCCTCCTGCTCGGTGAGGGGTTCCAGCTGGATGTGGTGTGCACCGTCGAGAGTGCTCAGCATCCGGCGGCTGGTCACGATCACGCCGCATCCGCCGCCGCCGGGTAGCAGGGGTGCGACCTGGGCGGCGTCGCGTGCGTTGTCGAGCACGACAAGCAGGCGCAGGTCGGCGACTGCTGAGCGGAACATCGCTGCGGCCTCGTCGACGTCCATCGGCAGACGGACCGGTGCGGCGTCGAGCGCCCGCAGGAACCGGTGCAGGGCGTCGAGTGGGCTCACCGGGGCGAGACCGGCGGTAGCGCCGCGTAGATCGGCGTAGAGGACACCGTCGGGGAACCGGTCGGCGAACCGGTGGGCGGCGTGTACGGCCAGGGCCGACTTGCCGATGCCGCCCACTCCTTGCACCGCGACCACCGCCACGGGTCCGGTGGTGCCGGTGCCGAACAGCCGTCGTATCGTGGCGAGCTCCTGGTGGCGGCCGGTGAAGGTGGGCACGTCGCGCGGCTGCTGTCGTGGTGCTGGCTGTGACGCGGCGGCGGTCGACGCCGGCGCGTCCCGCAGTGCGGCCTGGTGCAGCGCCTGCAGGGCCGCGCTCGGCTCGAAGCCGAGCTCGGAGACGAGGCGTTCGCGAAGCTCCCGGTAGGCGTCCAGGGCCTCGGCCCGCCGGCCGGCGTGAGTCAGGGTGGTGATCAGCAGCCCGGCGAACCGCTCCCGGAACGGGTGCTCGGCGACCAGCCGACGCAGCTCCGGGACGAGCCGGTCGGCCTCGCCACGGGCCAGTTCGCGCTCGATGCAGTCGGCGTGTACGCAGAGGCGCCGCTCGTCGAGTCCGGCCGCCTCCGTTTCGAGGAACCCGCCCCGTAAACCGGCGAGCGCGGGGCCTCGCCACAGTGCGAGCGCCTGCCGGTACATCGAGACGGACCTCGCGTCGTCGGGTGCCGTGGCGGCCTGCCGGACGAGGCTGTCGAACGCGAGGGCGTCGACCTGCTCCGGCGCGACCCGCAGCAGGTAGCCGGCGGTGCGGGTGTCGACGGTGCCCCCGGCGCGGGTGAGCGTGGCCCGGAGGCCGGCGATGCGGTTGAGGACCTGCCGGCGGGCGGTCCTCGGTGGATCGCCGTCCCAGGCGGCTGCGATCAGCGCGTCAACCGAGACCGGGCGGTTGGCGTTGAGCAGCATCGCGGCCAGTAGTCGCTGCGACCGCGGCCCGCCCACCGGTACGTCTCCCTGATCGGCGCATATCTGAAGCGCGCCAAGGATCCGGTACTCCACTTGGCATCCCCCCGAAGCGCCAAAGCGGCGACACGGTATCCGTCCTCTGTGAACGAGTCAATGCTCAGGCCTGTGACATATCAGTGTAGCGTCGATGTTACCGCCGTCGATGCTGAAACGGTCCTGCACGGAGGACCGGCGGCCGCGGTGCGGCTTCGCGTCCCCGTGTTCAGATCCGAGCCCACGGAGGGCCAATGAGCCGCCTTGTCGACGTACCGTTCACCACCGATCTGCACCTGCGCCTGCTGCTGAGCCTCGACCGTGGTCACAACGTGCAGCGCGCGGTGCGGGCGGCCACCCGCTCCGGCGACCGTGTCCTCGATGCCGGAACCGGTAGTGGCCTGCTGTCGTTCGTCGCCCTGCGGGCCGGGGCGGTCAGCGCGGTAGGCGTCGACCGCCAGCACCTGGAGTTGGCCCAGGCGGTGGCGGAGAAGAACGGCCTGGCCGATCGGATGACCTTCCTGCAGGCAGACCTGATGGACCTGGACCTGCCGCCAGCCGTCCTCGAGGCTCGGTTCGACCTGCTGCTCGCCTTCATCTACACCAACCATCCGCTGATCGACGAGGCCCGCTCCCGCATGGTGTTCGAGCTGCGGGACCGCTTCTGCGTGCCCGATGCCCGCATCGTGCCGGGGGCGGTGCGCTACAGCGTCGCCGCGTGCGAGCGCCTGGACTGGGACCTGTTCACCGAGCGGGCCGACCTGGACGCCTCCGCCGACGTGCTCCGCAGCGTGTACGGGTTGGACTTCCAGCCGTTGATCGACAGCACCAAGCAGGAGCTGCCGATCAAGCGGAGCCGGCCTACCGATCCGGCCGCGACGGCCTGGCGGCCACCCACCTCGATGGCGTCGGTCCGCTTCGACCGGCGTAACCTGCGGCTGCTCAGCGACACCGACACCTTCCACATGATCGACTATTCGGCGCCGTCGTTCATCGGCTTCCCCGGCGAGGCACGGCTGCGGGCAGCGGTACCGGGACGGGTCTCCGGCCTGCTGTGGACGCAGGAGCTGCTCTACGACGGGCAGCCTGTGTGGACCACGGAGACGTACAGCCCCCTGGCAGCGCCGCTGGCGGTCTCGACCGGCGACACCATCGTGGCGCGTACCGGCGAGCAGTGGCGGGCCACCAACACCGTGCCTGCCCAGGTCGAGCGCGGATGAGCGTCGCCGTCTCACGCACCGACATCGCCGCGACGGCCGGCCTCAGCCACCACACCGGCTGCCCCGTCGAATGCGTGCTCGGCGCCGTCGCCGCCATCGCGGTCCGCGCCGAGCAGGGCACCGAGACGACCACGGTCGAGGCGACCGTCATCACCGATGGCCTGACCCACCAGCACCGCTACCGGTTGACCGGCGCGCCCTCGCCGCGGGCGCTGCTGGCACAGCGCGGCACGCGCATCGCCGCCGACGACGACGCGGTGCCGATCGTCGTCGAGGTGCATGACGACGGCGACCTGCTGTACGCCACCGCCGGCACGAGCGGGCCGGTGCCGGGCTGGCTGTCGCGGCTGCCGGTGCTGATGCGCGGCTGCGCGACGAGCCCCGACGCCCCGATCGACTCGCTGAGCCTGCTTGACGACGACGAACGCGCGCTCATCGAGGACAGGTGGAACGACACGCCGCGCCCGTACCCGAGCGGTACCACGGCATCGCACCTGATCGCGGCGCAGGCGCGGCGCACACCGGCCTCCGTCGCGCTGATCTGCGGCGACGAGACGCTGACCTACCGGCAGCTCGACGCCGCCGCCCACCGGCTCGCGGCCCGGCTGCGCCGTACCGGCACGGGACCCGGCGACATCGTCGGCGTACACCTGCAACGCGGGATGCTGCAGGTGGTGGCCATGTTGGCGGTCTGGAGGGCGGGCGCGGCCTGGCTGCCCCTCGACCCCGCCTACCCCCACCGGCGCCTGGAGTTCATGCTCACGGACAGCGGCGCCATGATCGTGCTCACCGACGCCGAGGCCGCCACCCCGCCCGCCGGGCGCAACGCCGGCCGGGTACTGCTGCCTCTCGACCAGGACCTGCTGCACAGTGACCCGGACGGCGACCCGGCGCCGGACCACGACAGCGACGCCGCCCCGGACGCCACCGCCTACCTGATCTACACCTCCGGGTCGACGGGCACGCCGAAGGGCGTCGACGTGCCGCACTCGGCGCTGCTCAACCTGCTGTACGGGGCCGCGGACCTGATCGGCCTCGGCCCGGCCGACGCGCTGCTGTCGGTGACCTCGCTGTCCTTCGACATCGCCACGCTCGAACTGCTGGCGCCTCTGCTGACCGGCGGACGGGTGGTCATCGCCGGACCGGACGACGTGCGCGACGGCGCCCGGCTCGGGCAGCTGCTGCGCAGCAGCGGGGCCGGCGTGCTGCAGGCCACCCCGACGACCTGGCAGATGCTGCTGGCCGCGACCCCCGACCTGCCGCCGCTGATCGCGCTCTGCGGCGGTGAGCCCATGCCGCCGGCGCTGGCCCGTCGGCTGGTGGCGCAGGCCCGTGCGGTGTGGAACATGTACGGTCCGACGGAGACGACGGTCTGGTCGGCGGCGGCGCGTATCGGAACCCAGGACGCCGACCGCCCGACGATCGGCCGCCCGCTGCCGAACCAGAGCGTCTACGTCACCGACGCCCACCTCCGGCCGGTCCCGGTCGGCTGGGTCGGCGAGCTGTGCATCGGCGGCGCCGGGCTCGCCCGCGGGTACTGGAACCGCCCCGAGCTGACCGCGGAGCGGTTCCGCGTCGATGCGGCCGGCCGCCGGCTCTACCGCACCGGTGACCTGGCCCGCCACCTGCCGGACGGCCGACTGGAGATCCTCGGCCGGGACGACCAGCAGATCAAAATCGCTGGATTCCGGGTGGAGCCCGGGGAGGTGGAGGCGGCGCTCGCCGGGCTGTCCGGCGTCGAACGCGCCGTGGTTGCCGCCGTGGCCGGGCCGGACGGCGCGAAGGAGCTGGCCGCCTGGGTGGTGCCCGCCGACGACACCGTCACGGTCGCCGACATCCGGGTCCGGCTGGCGCGGATCCTGCCGCCCTACCTGGTGCCGTCCCGGCTGGTGCTCAGCGCGGGCCTGCCGCTGCTGCCCAACGGCAAGATCGACCGTCCGGCACTGCACCGTACGCCGCTGACCACCGCGCCCCCGGCGCAGGCGGAACCCCCAGTCACCGCGTCCCCGGCGCAAGGGCGACCCTCGACGGAGGCCGAGAGGTCGGCGGCGCACCTCGCCGCGCGATCCGATGCGCTCTCTCACGACGAGGCTCTGCGCACCGCGATGGCCGCTATCTGGGCCGACGTGCTGGCCGTCGACACGGTCGACGTGGACGACGACTTCTTCGGCATCGGCGGCTCGTCCCTGCGCGCAGGCGAGCTGATCAACCGCCTCCAGCGGATGAACCCCGCCGGCGACGTGCTCTACGTCCGCGCCCTGTTCGACGCCCCGACCCTGCGCGCCTTCTGCACCTACCTGGCCGCGCAGTACCCGGCGTTGGCGACCCACCTCACCGGCGCGCCGCAGACCGCCACCACCAGCCGCCCGGACACGGCGATCACCGGTGCCGGTCTGCGACGGTTCCGCGCCATCGTCACCGGCGCCGAGCCGGCGCCGGCCGCCGGTCCGAAGCTGCCCCGCGCGGCCTTCATCCTGTCCGCCCCACGGTCCGGGTCCACCCTGCTGCGCGTGCTGTTGGCCGGCAGCAGCCGGCTCTTCGCCCCGCCGGAGCTGGAACTGCTCGGTTTCGACACGATGGCCCAGCGCGCCGCCGCGCTCGGCGGCAGCCACCGGTACGCCACCGAAGGTCTGCTGCGCGCCGCCATGGACCTCGACGGCGGCACCGCCGCCCAGGCGGCCGAACGCCTCGCCGAGCTGGCCGACCGGCCGGTCCGGGACACCTACGACTACCTGCAGTCCAGCGCGCGGGGCAGGCTGCTGGTCGACAAGACGTCCACCTACGCCGTGGACGCCGCAGCGATCCGCCGCGCCGAGACGCTCTTCGACCAGCCGTACTACATCCACCTCGTCCGGCATCCGGGCGGCATGATCGACTCGTTCCTGCGGGCCCGGATGGAGCAGGTGTTCCGCCACCCACACGCGTTCACCCCGCGTGAGCTGGCCGAGCTGACCTGGCTGACCGCCAACGACAACGTCACCGCCGCACTCGCCGACGTGCCGGCCGACCGCCGCATCCTCATCCGCTACGAGGACCTCGTCGCCGACCCGCAGGAGGTGCTGACCCGGCTCGCCGGCTTCCTCAGCGTACCCCTCGAACCGGCCATGCTGGACCCGGCCGTCGGCGCCGACGGCCGGATGACCAGCGGTTTGCACCCGCAGTCGCGCATGCACGGCGACCCGACGTTCGACCCGGACCGCGGCGTCGACGCCACCGCCGCCGAGCGCTGGCGGCACGCGTTCGACCCGGAAACGCTGTCGCCGGCCACGACGGCACTGGCCCGCGCCCTGGGGTACCGGCGCGAGGACCGGCCCGCCGAGTCGCGGACCGCGCCGCTGAGCACCCACCAGCGCGGCATCTACCTCCACGAACAGATCAGCGGCGTGCGCACGCTCTACAACATCTGTAAGGCGTGGCGACTCGTCGGCGACCTCGACCCGGCCATGCTGCGCGCCGCCGTGCAGCGCGTCGTCGACCGGCACGAGGCGCTGCGTACCGCCGTGACCGATGTGGACGGCACGCCGACGCAGCGGGTGCGCACCGACGTGGCGACGTCGTTCACCCAGCGGCGGCTGCCGGCTGCTGCCGGACCCGACGGCCTGCGGGCCGCGCTGGAGGAGTTCGCCGCGCAGCCCCTCGACCTCGAAACCGGGCTGGTGCTGCGCGCGGTGCTCATCGGGCTCCGCCCTGGCGAGTGGGCGTTCGGGCTGCTCGTGCACCACGCGATGGTCGACGGTTCGTCGCTGGCCGCCGTGCTGCGCGACATCTCCGCCGAGTACGCCGGAGTCCTGGCCGCCCGCGCGCCCATCCCGGCACCGCCGGCACACTTCATCGACGTGCTGCCGGACCCGGCCGGACCCGGCCCCGACCCGGCGGACGTGGCCTACTGGCGCCACACGCTCGCCGGCGCGCCGGCACTGCTGCCGCTGCCCACCGAACGGCCCCGGCCGGCCCGCAAGGCGTACCGCGGCCGCCGGGTGCCGGTGTCGTTCGACGGTCCGGAATGGCAGCAGGTCGGCGAGTTCGCCCGCCGCCACGGCGCGACACGGTTCATCGTCCTGCTGGCGGTCTTCAAGACGTTGCTGCTGCGCTATGTCAACAGCGCCGACTCGGAAGGGATCGGCGTGGGCACCGCCTTCGTGCAACGCCCCGACGACGAGGACCGGGACAATCAGGTCGTCGGCATGTTCACCGGCAACCTGCCGCTCTACACCCGGCTCGCCGGTGACCCCACGTTCGCCGACTTCCTCGCCACGGTACGGGAAACCTGCCTGGAGGCGTTCGAACACCACCGGATGTCGTTCGAGGACATCGTCCGGGAGCTGGGCGTGCCACGCGATCCCGGATACTCACCGCTGGTGCAGGTACTGTTCACCTCGGAGCCGCCCGAGGCGCAGCAGCTCCGGCTCGCCGGAGTGCAGGCCGAGCGCCTGGACGTGCAGTGGCGTACCGCGAAGTACGACCTCACGGTCAGCCTGATCACCGCTGACGAGGCGCTCGGCGGCTGGTGGGAGTACGACGCGGATCTGTGGGACGAGGCCCAGGTCCAGGGCATGGCCCGGCACTTCGTACGGCTGCTGCGCCAGGTCGTGCACGATCCCGGCCGGCCGCTCGGCGACTACCGGCTTCTCGACGACGCCCAGACCGCCGAGCTGGTTCGCGCCGGGGCCGGCCCGGCGCAGCTACGGAGCTTCCTGCCCGTCGAAGCCGCCGTGCGCCGGCACGCCCAGGAGCGCCCGGACGCCGTCGCCGCCCGCGACGGCGACACGACGCTCACCTACGCCGACCTCGACGCGCTGTCCGACCGTTGGGCCGGTCAGCTCATCGAGCAGGGCATCGGCGCGGAGACGATCGTCGCCGTGCTGACCGGCCGCACCCCGATGTTCGTGGCCGCCTGCCTGGCGGTGCTGAAGACCGGCGCGGCGTACCTGCCGATCGACGCCGGCACCCCGGCGGAGCGCATCCGGTTCATGCTCCGCGACAGCGGCGCCGCCGCGGCGCTGGTCACCACGGCCACGGCCGACCTGGTACCGGACGACGTCGCCACCCTGGTCATCGACGGACCGCAGTCACCCGGGGGACCGGAGACACCGGCCCGGAAGCGGGACATCGAGCCGGCCGACCTCGCCTACGTCATCTACACGTCCGGCTCGACCGGGCAGCCGAAGGGCGTGCTGGTCGAGCACGCCGCGCTCGACAACTTCGTGGCCTGGTTCACCGAGGCGTACGGACTCGGGCCGCAGGACCAGTGCACACAGACGGTCAACGCCGGCTTCGACGCCTGCGTGATGGAGCTGTGGCCGTCCCTCGCCGCCGGCGCGACGCTGCACTTCGCCCCCGCCGCTGTCCTGACCGACCCGGCCGGCATGTGGAACTGGCTGCGGGACATCGCCGCGACCGTGAGCTTCCTGGTCACCCCGCTGGTCGAGACGATGCTGGCCGAGCCGGTGCCCGACGGCCTGGCCCTGCGGACCGTCATCACCGGCGGGGACCGCCTGCATCGGCAGCCCGCGCTGGGCGGGTGCGGCTTCACACTGATCAACGGGTACGGCCCGACGGAGAACACGATCCTGTCGACGGTCGCCGTCGTGCAGCCGGACGACCCGTACGACCGGCAGCCGCCGATCGGGCGACCGGTGCCGGGCACCACCGCGTACATTCTGGACGACCGGCACCGGCCGGTGCCGCCCGGCATCGAGGGCGAGCTCTACGTCGGCGGAGTACAGGTCGCCCGCGGCTACCTGAACCAGGACGAGCTGACCCGCGACCGTTTCCTGCCCGACCCGTTCGGCCCACCCGGCGGGCGGCTCTACCGGACCGGTGACCGCGTACGCCAGCGCGCCGACGGGCAGATCGACTTCGTCGGCCGGGTCGACGACCAGGTCAAGATCCGTGGATTCCGCATCGAACTCGGCGAGATCGAGGCGGCACTGCGGCAGACCCCCGCGGTCACCGACGCGGCCGTGGTCGTCACCGGCGCCGGCACCGGCCGCCGACTGACCGCCTTCGTCACCGGAGCCGTCGGGTCCGCCAGCACCGTCGGCGAGCACCTGCGCCGCACCCTTCCCGGCTACATGGTGCCCAGCGTGACCATCGTGCTGGACAGCCTGCCGTTGACCCACAACGGCAAAGTCGACCGCCGGCGGCTGCGGGCGCAGGCGGACGACGGACCCGCCCACACCGTCACCGAGCCGGCCACGCCACTGGAAGCTGAGCTGCTGCCGCTGTGGCGACGGGTGCTGGGCACCGAGCAGATCGGCGTCACCGACTCGTTCTTCGAACACGGCGGCCACTCGCTCAACGCCATGCGTCTGGCGTCGGTGATCCGCCGCGAGACCGGCCACCACATCCGGCTGCCGCTGCTCTTCCAGGCCCCGACCGTCCGCGACATCGCCCGGGCGCTCACCGCCGAGCAGGACACCCGCCGGCATCTGATCCAGATGCAGGCCGGCGGCGGTCGCACGCCGCTGATCTGCGTGCACACCTCGGACGGCACGGTACTGCCGTACGCGCCGCTGACCGGCTTCTGCGGGCCGGACCAGCCGGTCTGGGGCGTACAGGCCGACCCCGTGCCGCCGGGCGGGCACCGGTCGCTGACCGAGATGGCGGCCGCGTACCTCGACGAACTGCGCACCGCAGGCGTATCTGGCCCCGTCGACCTGCTGGGCTGGTCGTTCGGCGGGCTGCTGGCGTACGAGATGGCGCGACAGGCCGTCGCGGCCGGCACGCCGGTGCGTCGGGTCGTGCTGCTCGACGCCGAGCCGCTGACCGGCGATGTGATCACCGACGAGGAGGCCATGCTGCGGGAGTTCACGCTGCAGCTGCGCCGCCGGGCCGGCGCGGCCGACACCGGTGAACCACCGGGCAGCTGGCCCGAGCTGGTGAGCGCCGCCCGACGGCTCGGATGGATCGATGCGGAGGTCGCCGAGCAGGAGCTGCGGGCCACCTACGACACGTTCCGCACCCACGTCCGGCTCGGCCAGGCGTACCGGCCGGAACCCGCCGACCTGCCGCTGCTGCTGGTCACCGCCACCGACCGCGCCCCGGACGTACGACGCGCGCAGGTCCGGGCCTGGCAGCAACTCACCGGACGGGACGTCGAAGTGGTCGAGATCCCCGGCGACCACTTCGA